>Ga0308419_1000245_pt1 | contig 42384 bp, 39 predicted proteins | sample HotsprSampleMS50_FD_203674 | JGI IMG/M metagenome (GOLD analysis project Ga0308419, IMG submission 203674) | Hot spring phototrophic mat microbial communities from Mushroom Spring, Yellowstone National Park, Wyoming, United States - 20090730_MS50 ... | reverse complement strand
TACAAAAAAAATTGAATATGTAATTGATTCAATAAAAATAAAGAGTAAAGAAACATATAAATATTACCAAAGAAGAACTAATAGATCAATAATAATATCAGACAATCACTTGTCAAAATATGATTCAAAAAACTTAAATCAAGAAATAAACAAAAATTATTTTAATAAGAATATACTAACCTATCAATGGATAGGCAGCGAAATAAGTGATGAAATTTTAGCTTTATATAAAATTAATAAATCACAAAATTTTAATGAATTTTATTCAGGCTTACAAACTTGGGCTACTCCAAGTTTATATTTTTCTTTTATTGATAAAAATCAGGACATCAAAATTGTTCCCGTAGGGAAATATCCAATTAGACATAAAGATCATAATCCTTTGTTACCATATTATAAAGATAAAACAAATCATAGTTGGTTAGGAACAGAATTTATTCAGAAGAAAAAAATTATTAATGATTCCTTAAAAAAGGGATTTTTAGTATCGGCAAATACTGATATTATAAAAATTCAAGATTATTTAACTAATTATTGGGAACCTGATTCTCGCTTTTTAAGAATTAATGAAGTGTTAGATATAGAAAAAAATAATAATATTGAAAGAACAAAGTATTTACAATTAGATTTAAAATCTAAATATGCTGAAAAATTTTGTCAGTTTACTTTACCAATAATTAATGAGAAAAATAATTTATTGAATGATCTTGAATTAAAAGCATTAGAAAAACTTAAAAATTGGGATTTTATTATTTCTACTAATAGTGTAGCTGCTTCTATATATATTATATTTTATAAAAATTTGATTAAAAATACTTTTGCAGATGAATTGGGCGAAAATTTAATGTCTCAGTATACCTTTAATAGCAGTTATTCTACAAGGAAAATTTTAGAATTATTAAGTTATAATAATCACAAAATTTTTGATAATTTAAAAACAAAAGAAATTGAGAACAAAAACTATATAATTTTTATTTCCTTTAAAGAAACTATTCAGGAGATAATTAATATTTTCAAAACATCTACTATAGCTCAGTGGAAATATGGTACGATTCACACAATACAACCAGAACACATTTTAGAGAGAATTCCATTACTAAAGCCATTGTTTGAATACTCATCAGAACCTATTGGCGGCAATAATACTACAATACTAAATACTGATTGGAATTACAATGAACCCTATAAAGCAAGAGTTTATCCATCAGTAAGGTTTATTACAGATTTAAATGATTCTTTAGTATATGTTTCCTTGCCTGGCGGAGTATCGGGTAATCCAACAAGCAACAATTACAAAGACCAATATCAATTATGGTTAAATGGTGGCTATATAAATCTTAATATTGATAAAAATCCAGGTAAGAACTTTAAATTAAAAACATTTATTATTAAAAAATAATTTAATCAAAAATATTACCCACATTTAGAAGATTTTTTTTATCTAATATTTGCTTAATTTGCTTCATATAATTTATTGTTTGTTCGCCGTACATTAATTTTAAATATTTCTTTTTTAATTTACCTATTCCGTGCTCTGCAGATACTGTACCTCCATTATCTAAAGTAATTTTTATAATTTCATCGTAAATGTTAATAGCTAATTTGTATTCATCCTCATTTTTACAAAATATATTTGCGTGTAAATGAGAATTACCTATATGTCCAAATATCACATTTTCCAATTCTAATTTTGAAAAAATTTTGTGATAATTTTCATATAAAGTTCTAAAATATTTAGTTGGAACTGCAGTATCCAAACCTACTTTTGTTTGGGAATTTGCACTTAAATTTTCATATACTTGTAGTGGTAGTTCGTGTCTAAATTCTCTTAGTCTATTATGCTCTTTTTCATTTGTTGCAATCCAAGTATCTTCATATAGTGTTGTATTCTTAATTATAAAATTGTTCCATTTTTCTACAATTTCATCTTCGTATTTATCACAATACTCTTGTTCGAACCAAATTGCACCTATAGATTGAAAAGGTATTTGTGGAAATTTATTTCTAATCAATTCTAAAGAATTTTTATCAAAATATTCAATTAATCTTGCTGATATTTCATTATTTTCTTTATAGTCTACTTTATTATTAATTAAAGAAATATCTCTCAATTCTTCAACAAATTCTATTAACTTCTTTTCATCATCAAAAAAAATTATTCCACCAATAATATTGTCTGGTTTATTAATTACTTTAAGCTTAATTTTACTAATTATACCTAAAGTACCTTCTGAACCGATAAACAAATCAATTGCATCCATATTATCTTTTATGTAATAACCTGAAGCATTTTTAATATTTGGCATTCCAATATCTTTGATTGGTATCTCGTATGTTGAATTATTCGTTTTTAGTATTAACTTACAATTATTAGCAATAATCTCTCCTCTTTTTAAATTTAAAATTTCTCCATTTGATAAAATAATTTCTAATTCCAAAACCCAATCTCTAATCGCTCCATATTTAAAAGTACGAGCACCCGAAGCATTAGTTGCTACATTACCACCAATAGTTGCATTAATTTCAGTAGGATTAGGAGGTAAAAATAAATTATATTTATCTAACTCTTCAGATAATTGACTTAGACTAACATAAGGCTCTACAATAACATAATTACTTCCTATTTCTAAAATTTTATTTAACTGTTCAGTAGAAATAACAGAACCACCAAAAGGAACACGTGCACCCGTTATTCCAGTACCAGCAGCAGCAATAGTAATTTTCTCGTTATTATTATAGCAATCAATTATTATTTCTATTAATTCTTCTCGACTTTCAGGAATATATACTTTTTGAGCATTTCCCTTTAAGTTAGAAGAATCGAAAGTATACTGAAATATAAATTCGGGATTTTCTTTAATTATCATAGCTACTTAAATATTCTTAAGACGAAATTAAAAATATTTTAAATTAATTTACTTAATTTTAAGATAAATTATAACAAAAAATTATGAATTTACTTTGATAATATAATAATATTAAGTATTTTTGTTATATAATATTATATATTATGTGAACATATTATCATAATATTAGATATTGATAACAATAATTTTGAGGTTAAAATGGGAGAAATATTAGAAAGATATAATAAAATAAAAGAAGAGCTGGACTATTTTTCTACTGATGCTAAGGGACAGGGTAAAACGATAATCCAAGTAGGTTCAGCTACTTGCGAAAATGCCGCAGGCGCAGAATTAGTAAAGAATGAATTCCAAAAACTAATAAATGCTTCAGGAAGAAGTGATATAATTATTAAGCAAACTGGCTGTACAGGAAGATGTTCACAAGAACCAATTGTTGGTATTTTTGCTCCTAATACATTCCCTGTAAAATACCAAAAAGTTACAGTAGACAAAGTTTCAGAAATTTTTCAAAATCATATAATAAATGGGAAACCAATTCCATCATATATGCTCGATAAAAAAACTGATATATTATATAGGCATGTAATCACATTTTGCGAAACTAATTATGAAAAAAGACCCGACCATATAGACTTAAGTGAACTTTTTAAACAAAAATTGCAACAAAAAAATGTACCTCCAGATGAAGTTAGAGTTTTAAAAGGTGGTAATATTGGTTTATCTAAATTTGAGGATGATGATAAACACGCCGTGATGATTGTATTCCCTGAAAATGTTATATATAGATATGACGATGAAAGTGCAATGGACGAAATAATAGAAGAGCACATTTTAAAAGGAAAAATTTGTGATAAATATAAAATTCATACCGAAGCACTTACAGAAGAGTATATGAGATTTTATGGTGATGTTTCTTTTTTTAATAAACAATCTAGAATTACACTTAGAAATTGTGGAATAATTGACCCAGAAAATATTGGTGATTATATACACGCACAGGGCTTTAAAGCATTAGCAAAAGTATTAGATGCAAATGATAGAAATTGGGTAATAGACGAAATATTGGCTTCAGGACTAAGGGGACGTGGCGGTGGTGGATATCCAACGGGTATTAAATGGAGGAATACAGCAACTTTATCTAACGATCCAATAAAATACGTTATATGTAATGCAGACGAAGGCGATCCAGGTGCATTTATGGACAGAAGTGCCTTAGAGGGCGATCCATTTTCTATAGTTGAGGGAATGGCAATTGGTGCATTTGCTGTTGGAGCATCTAAGGGATTTGTCTATATTAGAGCAGAATATCCATTAGCAATAAAAAGGATTGAAAATGCAATCAAAATATCAAAAGAAAATGGATTTTTAGGTAATAATATATTAGGTTCAGATTTTAGTTTTGATATAGAAATTAGATTAGGTGCAGGAGCTTTTGTTTGTGGCGAAGAAACTGCTTTGATTCACTCTATCGAAGGAAAGCGTGGACAACCAAGAATGCGTCCTCCATATCCATCATTATCAGGACTTTGGGGACATCCAACTTGTATCAATAACGTAGAGACTTGGGCTAATGTTCCACCAATTATTATTTATGGTGCAGAATGGTTTAACAGAATTGGCACTTCTGGTAGCAAAGGTACTAAAGTTTTTGCTTTAGCAGGTAAAGTAAAAAATACAGGTTTAATAGAAGTTCCAATGGGTACTACTCTAAGAGAGGTGATTTATGATATAGGCGGTGGTATACCAAATGGTGAATTAAAAGCAATTCAAACGGGTGGTCCGTCTGGCGGTTGCATTCCAGCTGACTTGATAGATACTCCAATCGATTACGAAACATTAAAAAACATCGGCTCTATGATGGGTTCAGGTGGTATGATTGTATTAGATAATACAGATTGTATGGTACAGACTGCTAAATTTTTCCTTGAATTTACAAAAGATGAGTCTTGTGGAAAATGTCTTCCTTGTAGAGAAGGTACTCTAAGAATGTTAGAAATACTGGAAAAAATAACAGAAGGTAAAGGTGAACCATCTGATTTAGATAAACTAGAAAGATTAGGTAAAATGATAAAAAAAACATCTCTATGCGGTTTAGGACAATCTGCACCTAATCCTGTATTAAGTATGTTGCAAGGTTTTAGAGAAGAATTTTTGGTACACGTTACCGAACATAGATGCCCTACTCAAAAATGTCAAAAATTAATAAAATATATGATAATTCCTGATAAATGTACTGGTTGTACTTTATGTGCTAAGAGATGCCCTGTATCTTGTATCTTAGGAGCAAGGAAACAAATTCACGAAATTATTCAAGATCAATGTATTAAATGTGGAGAATGCTATAATGTTTGTAAATTTGATGCAATAGAAAAAATATAAGGAAGAAAAAAATGAAATACATAAATGCTATAATAGATGGTATCCAAGTATGTGTAGAGGAAGGTACTACAATTATGCAAGCTGCTGATAGAATAGGCAGCCATATTCCAAGATTATGTTATCATCCTTTTTTATCGAATGAAGGTGCTTGTAGAATTTGCAGTGTAGAAGTAGAAGGATTTGGTAATTATTTACCTGCTTGTGCTACTAAATTAGAAAATGGTATGAAAATAACTACAAATTCTCCTGCTATTCACCAAACAAGAAGAGATTTAGTTGAATTATTGTTAGATAATCATCCTAAAAAATGTTTAACATGCGAACGTGATGGTAATTGCGAACTTCAAAATCTTTCATATAAAATGGGCATCCGTCACCATTTATTTGAAGGATCGAGAAAGCAATATCCAATTGATGATTCTAATGTAAGTGTAGTAAGAGATGCAGAAAAATGTATTTTATGTCGTCGTTGTGTGCGTGTATGTTCTGAAATACAAGGAATACACAATCTAAGTCAAATGTTTAGAGGTGTAGATACTGTTGTAGCACCTGCATATATGTCTAGTATGGACGATTCTGTATGTATTAAGTGTGGGCAATGTATCAATGTATGTCCTACAGCTGCATTCATAGAAAAAAATGATACCGAAAGAGTTTTAGAAGCTATAAATGACCCTAAAAAATTTGTAGTAGTTCAAACTGCACCTGCTATAAGAGCGGCAATTGGAGAAGGTTGGGATATACCCCATAATGTCAATGTAACTGGAAAAATGATTACAGCACTACGAAGATTAGGATTTGATGCAGTTTTTGATACTGATTTTACTGCAGATTTGACTATAGTAGAAGAATCACATGAATTTATTCAAAGATTGAATGAAAATCGAGATTTACCGATGATTACTTCTTGTAGTCCAGGCTGGATTAATTTCGTAGAGCATTTCTATCCTGAATTAATTCCAAATGTATCGTCTTGTAAATCTCCAATGCAAATGCTATCTACTTTAATTAAAACTTATTATGCTGAAAAAACTAATAAAAAACCTGAGGATATTTATGTCGTTGCAATAATGCCGTGTGTTGCTAAGAAGTATGAAGCTCAGAGAAAAGAACATTTCTCAGAAAATGGCTATCCATATACTGATGCAGTACTGACAACAAGAGAAACAATATGGCTAATTAAAGCTTTTGGATTAGATTTTGCTAACTTACCCGACGATGATTTTGATAAGCCATTAGGCCACTCCACTGGAGCAGGCGATATATTTGGTACTACTGGAGGAGTAATGGAAGCAGCTTTACGAACAGCATACGAAAAAATAACAGGCAAAGTATTACAAGATATTAATTTTACACAAGTTCGTGGTGTAGAAGGTTTAAGAGAAGCAACAGTTGAATTGGAAGGAAAATTTATTAATATAGCAGTTGCAAATGGATTGAATAATGCAAAAACTATTTTAGAAAAAGTTAAAAGAAAAGAGAAACAATATCATTTAATAGAAATTATGGCTTGCCCAGGTGGTTGTGTAGCTGGTGGAGGACAACCATTAGCACACGTTGATAAATATATATATCCTTTAGATAAAGATATAATAAAGAAAAGACAAATGGCTTTATATCAAATAGACCAAAATAAAACTTTACGTAAATCTCACGAAAATCCATATATAAAGAACTTATATTCAGAATATTTTGGAGAACCAGGTAGCGAACAAGCTCACAAATTACTCCATACAACCTATCAACCAAAATATCCAAGGGGGATCAAATAATGTGTAATCAATCAAAATATTCATTAGATGAAGAAATAATCAATTACATAAATGATTGTAAAACTAAAGAGCATCCCGAATCTTATCTAATAGCAGTTTTACATAAAGTACAAGAAAAATATGGTTACTTATCAGAAATACATTTAGACGAAGTTGCTCATTTATTAGAAGTACCAACAGCCAATGTATATGGTGTTGCTACATTTTATCACTACTTTAGGTTGCAACCTCGAGGAAAATATTCTATATCAGTGTGTTTAGGTACTGCCTGCTTTGTAAAGGGAGCAGATTCAGTGTTAAATGCTTTTAAAAATGAACTTGGTATCGAACTTGGAGAAACCTCAAAAGACGGCTTATTTTCTATAGAAGGAACTAGATGTATCGGAGTTTGTGCATTAGCACCTGTTGTAACAATTAATGATAGAGTATATAGTAATGTTAATGCTAACCAAGTATCTCAGATTTTAAATGAAGTAAAACAAAAATCTTGATGATAAAATTAAAAATATTACAAGGGGCGTCTCATAACTTGAAAATTTTAATAATTTTCATACCCGAGTAATCAGGAATCCAGTCTGGAAGAAGAATTATGGATTCCTTATTACTTGGGTATGACATCAATTCGGATTTTTGAGACGTCCCCTTTTTTATAATCTTTTTTATTTAAATGGCTTCCTTAGAAAAATTTTCTTCTAAAAATTTATTAAAAGTAAGCAATAAGTCAGTGTGAGTAATGATACCAACTATATTCATACTCCAATCTACTACAGGAATAGCGTCAACTTTGTATTTAGCAGCTATTTTTACAGCTTTTGCAACAGAATCTTCGGGATAAACAAAATGTTCTATTTTATCCATTATTCTTTCATAATCAATTATTCTATTAAATCCCATTTCTCCATAAGTTTGTTCTGGGTCGTAAATCTGGCGTAGTATATATTCATTTACTTTTCTTTCACACAGCATTCCTACTATTCTTTTACCATCTAATACGGGTAAATGTCTTATTTTTTCGGTTTTCATTATTTCATTAGCACGGTGAACTGTATCTTCTATATCCACATAAAATAAATTTGTTGTCATAATTTCTGCTACTCGAGTTTTAAAAGGCATTTTACACCTCAAATAAATTGAGAAATATTAATATTCTAACTTAATAAATAAATATCAATTTTACAAAATCTAATTTAATAACTTATTTAACAATATTTCGTCTGTATTTTATTGATTTTTATTTATACTAATTAATGCATTCATTAAAAGACTTTGTAACAAATAATAAATATTTATTGGTAGCTCATAGAGGTTCATCAGGAGTTGCACCCGAAAATACTTTAATAGCATACCAAAAAGCAATAGAAGAAGGTTCTGATATGATAGAAATGGATGTTCAAGTAACATCGGACAATCAACTTGTAACTTATCACGATTATATTCCATATGGTTTTAAAAAAGGAATAAATAATCTTACCTACGAAGAATTACAAAAGATAGATGTAGGTATAGGTTACGATACAAAATATAAAAATACTCAAATTCCTTTATTAGAACATGCTTTAGAATTAATACAAAATAAGAATTATTTGATGATAGAAATTAAAACTATAGCAATTAATAATTTTAAAAATAATTCCAAAATCCTTATTGACTTAATTAAAAAATATAATTATATAGATAAAACATTAATTGGCTCGTTTAATTTACAAGCATTATCTAATATAAAAAAAGATTACCCCGAGATACATACAGCTGCTATTAAAATACCAGGAGACAATCGATTGCCATCTGAAATAAAAAAAATAGTTAAATGCGATGCTTATATTTGCTCATACGAAGAATTAAGCGAAACAATAGTAAAAGATGCTATCGAAAATGATCTCTTTATAGGAGTTTATTCTATTGATACTAAGAGCCAATTAATAGAAGTATTAAACTATAATATTAAAGCGATTGCTACTAATTTCCCAAAAAAAGTAAGAGAATGGTTTGATGAGATAAAATAGATTAATTATTTTTTGAAAAAGCAGAATTTAAAAATGCTTTAAATGATAGATCTTTGTTATTAACTTTATTAAAATCTTTATTTATTTCTTTATTTTTTGGTTTATGTAATTGAGTATTTTCTGATATGTCTAATTCTGCAATTAAATTCACATTCTTTTCTGTAGAACCTATTAATAAATGCTTATTTTGAATTTTTATAATAAATAAGCTATTCTTATTATTTAAATTAACTCTCGATAATATATCTATTTTATTATCATTATTTAAATTTTGAACTTTTATAAAGAATTTTTTAATAACAAACAACAAAATACCTAAAAGAACAACACTACCCATCATTGTAAAAAAAGCATTCAAAATATTTATATCTAAATTCATAATTTTACTTCTTAATATATTTTAATCTATCAGCAGGATCAACTAATGTAGTAATCCTAATACCAAAATGTTTATCGATTACTACTACTTCGCCTTCTGCAACTTTTTTTCCATTGATTAGAATATCTACCGGTTCAGACACTAATTTATCAAATTCAATAACAGAACCACGTCCAAGCCTTAATATATCTCTTATCAACATATTAGTTCTACCTAATTCTATAGAAACAGGTAATTGCAAATCGTATAATAGTTCTAATTTAGGATCTAAAGGCGAATAAATAGTATCAGGAGAACTAAATTCAGCTTTATCAAAAGGTGTCGAAGCTTTTTGTTCAGATTCAGTTTGACTACTTTCTGCTTCAGTAGTCTCTGCTATACCGCCCGAAATTAGAGCGTCTATTTCTTCTTGGGTCATTGTCATAGTGTTATTCCTTTTCTTTGTATAATAAATCTAAATCAACTAAGTCCTCTTCTTTTAGAGGTCTTGTTATTTTTACTGCTTTTTTCCCATCTACAGATCCAGGACGAGCAGCTAACTTTCTCTTATTAGATATTAATATTTCTATTTCTTCATTTATTTTTTTATTGGTTTTAATGATATCACCTACTTTAAGATCTAACAACTCTCTTACAGTAATTGAAGTTTTAGCTAATTCGCAAATTATTGGTAAATATGTTGTTGAAACTTGCTGAGTTATTATTTGCATATTTTCGCGAGCTTTTTTTGGTGGTATTTTTAGCTCGCCTGTAGAAATTTGCTGTCTGTTCAATTTAGTTAGAACTTCTTCAAGAGCAAATGTAGGGAAACATAAATTCATCAGAAAACTGTTCATCAAAGTACCAATTTTTACATCAAATGATACAACAATTACAATTTCAGATGATGGAGCTACCTGCACAAAGTCTGCTTCGATTTCTAAACGAGAATATTTAAAATTTAAGTCTGCTATTGATTTCCAAGCATTTCGCAGATCGCTCATTGCGTGTTCGATTATACCCCTAATTACAGCCTGTTCTATAGGAGTAATAGTTCGTGGCTTTGGTATTATTTCACCTTTACCACCCAACAACAATTCAACTAAAGTAAGGGCAAGTTCGGGGCTAATTTCTAAAATACCACTACCATCAGTACCTTCTATATCAAAAACATAAAGGCAACTTGGATTTGAAACAGACAGTATGTATTCTGAATAAAAAAGTTGATCTACAGAAGTTACAGATACAGAAACGACATTCTGTAACTTAGATACTAAATAATAGCTAAGCGTTTCTGCAAAACTTTCGTGAATAGATTGTAAAGTTCTTACTTGATTTTTTGATATACGATTAGGTCTTCTAAAATCATAATTTGTAATATCGGATTTAGAATATTTACCGGATATTACATCGTCTACATCTACTCTCCCACTACTCATTTCTGAGAGTAGACTATCAATTTCGTTTTGTGATAATACGTTTGCCATATTATTGAATAATAAATTCTACAATCGCAACATCTTTAAGTTGTGCATCTTGTTGTCTAAAAAGTGGTATTAATCTTTCTTTAAATAGTTTACTCATTGAATCTCTTGGAATTTGTAGTTCTTCTAAAGACATATTTCCTATTTGACTATTTACTATATTTCTTAGCATTCCGTCAAATTTTTTTCCAAATGGGGAGAAACCTTCAGCTTCTTTAGACTTTGCATCTTTATGCTCTTTTTCCGCTGCTGCATCTTTTTTTTCTTTTTCTTTAAAAAATACTCCTAAATTAATAACAACAAAACTTGAAGACATCTTAGGATTTGTTGTAATTCGACCCGTTTCAAAATAATTTGCATCTTCATCTGCAACATATTTACCGACATTATCTGTTGGTTCTTCTTCGTCCTCCTCAATTGATTTTTCTTTTTTTGCATTTTCATCTGTTTTCTCTTTGGCTGGCAGATTACCCGTTAAAATTGCCTCGCTAATAGAATTTACTTCTGATTTTATTGCTAATATCATAAACAAATTAACTACTAAAACGATTAATACAACGACAAATCCCACTAATCCAAAAATTGGTACTGGTAAACCAGACTTTTCCTTCTTAGAAGATGCTGGTTCTTGTTTTGGTTCATTAGCCATAAATTACCTTTAAATAAATTACCTTAATATATATCGGTAAATTTTAAAAATTATTGAATAACAAGTAAGGATTAAAAATTATGCCAAAATTAATATATTTAAATTGGAATAAATATTTAATATAATATTTTGTAAGTTATTTAATTTTATAATAATTATAAAAATGAGAGTATATAAGAAAAACTTAGTTAAAATTCATAATTAGCGACTAAATATATTTAAACAACAAAAAAAACCAATTGGTTAAAAATAATCACTAAATTATATCTTTTCTACCTATGCTATAATATGTGTATCCAAGTTGCTCCATCATTTCAACGGAGAAAATATTACGCCCATCAAAAATTAATTTATTTTTTAATCTTTGTGATATTTTATTAAAATCGGGATTCCTAAATAAGTTCCATTCTGTTGCAATAATTAGAGCATCTGCATTTAAAAGACAGTCATACATATTGTCTCTATAACTAATAGTATTTCCAAATCTTTGCTTTGTATTTTCGATAGCTTCAGGATCATAAGCAATAATTTTACCACCACTTTCTGTTATCATTTCAATTAATTTGAAAGCTGGTGCTTCTCGAGTATCGTCTGTATTTGGTTTAAATGCTAATCCCCAAAGTGCAAAATTTAATCCATTAATATTATTATTAAAATGTTTTTTAATTTTATTAAAAAATCTAACAATTTGCTTATTATTTACTATTTGTGCTGCTTTTACAATTTCTAATGGAGTATTTGCCTCTTCTGTAGAATGGATTAATGCTTTAACGTCTTTTGGAAAACAGGAACCACCGTAACCAATTCCAGCAAATAAAAATCTTTTACCAATACGTGAATCCGAGCCAATACCTATTCTAACATTTTCTATATCAGCACCAACTTTTTCGCAATAAGCAGATAAATCATTCATAAATGAAATTTTTACAGCCAAAAAAGAATTTGCTGCATATTTTGTTATTTCAGCAGATTTTTCGTCCATTACTAAAATAGGATTTCCACTTCTTACAAATGGTTGGTACAAGGCGGTCATTATTTTGGCTGCTTTAGGTTCACTAGTTCCAATTACAACTCTTTCGGGCTTTAAAGCATCTTCGACTGCAAAACCTTCTCTTAAAAATTCAGGATTTGATACTACAGTAATATTTTTTTTATCTAAAATTTCATTAAAAATGTTATCAACTAATAGACTTGTTCCTACGGGTACTGTGCTTTTATTTACTATTATTTTGTAATCTTCTAAATTGTTATTTTTTATGATTAATGCTATATCTTCTGCAACTTTTAGAACGTGTTTTAAATCAGCAGAGCCATCTTCGTTTGGTGGTGTAGGAAGACATAAAAAAATTATTGAAGAATTTTTAACTGCATATTCTAAATCAGTAGTAAATGATAATCTATTATCTTTTAAATTTTTTTGTAATAATAATTCTAAACCAGGCTCGAAAATGGGAGATTTGCCCGAATTCATCACTTCGACTTTTTTATCGTCAATATCTACACAAATTACATTATTTCCAACATCTGCAAAACAAGTTCCTGATACTAAGCCAACATAACCAGTACCTACTATACAAATATTAAAAGACATTTAAACCTCTTTATAATGGAGAATGTTGTAAATATATTTATTGAGCTCCACGAGGTTTTGTTACAGAAACTACTACTGTATCAGGATTGATATCTATTTCAAAATTTTGTAGATTTAGGTCTTTTACATGCAAACTTTCACCAATATTTAATTGTGCAATATTGGCTTCTATTGCTTCAACTAAATCTTTTGGTAAAACTTTAACTTTTAATTTATGTAAAGTTTGCATTAACTTTCCACCTTGACGAACACCTACGGGTTGTCCAATTAATTTAATAGGCAATTCTACTGTAAGTTTCTGACCTGGAACTAATCCTTGTAAATCAAAGTGAACTATTTTGTCTGTTACAGGATCTAATTGAATATCTTTTAATATACATTGATAAGTTGTAGATTCGCCATCGATTTTTAAATCTACAATTTTAGTTTGTGATGTATACACAATTGGTCTTAAGTCAAGGGTTTTAGCATAAATATTTATATTTTCTGTTCCCTTTACATAAAATACACCGGGTACATAATCAGAATTTCTTAAAGAATTTGCTATTTTTTTACCGGTTTCTCTTTTTTTAACTTCTAAAATTACTTCATTCATAATTTAAACCTCTTAATAATTATCTTTCAATTTCGAATAAAGAACTAATAGAACGATTATCGTGCGTTCTTATGATAGCCTCAGCAAGTAAATCAGCTACACTGATTATTTCAATCTTATCGGAATTTTGTTTCAAAGGTATTGTATCTGTAATATATAATTTGCTTATAGCATTACAATTATCAATCTTTTCTATAGCATTTCCCGAAAATACAGGATGAACAGTAACTCCTATTATATTTTGAGCTCCTTTTTCCTTAAGTATTTCTGCACATTTTACGAAAGTAGTTGCAGTATCTATCATATCGTCAACAATTATAACATTCTTGCCTGCAGGATCTCCGATTATATTCATTACTTCTGCTTGATTGTGTTGAGGGCGCCTTTTATCAACTAATATAAGATCAGCATCTAATTTCTTTGCATATGAACGTGCAGTTTTTACACCACCTACATCAGGTGAAGCAATAGTAAGATTATCTAATTTTAGTTTTTTAATTGTTCTTATTATTACAGGTGAGGCATACAAATGGTCTAAAGGTATATCGAAAAATCCTTGTATTTGAGAAGAATGTAAATCTATAGTAATTATTCTATCTGCACCAGCTCTGGTTAATAAATTTGCAATTAGTTTTGCAGTTACAGACACACGCGGTTGGTCTTTTCTATCTTGGCGTGCATAACCATAATAAGGAATAACTGCTGTAATTCTTTTAACAGAAGCACGCTTTGCGGCATCTATTAAAATTAATAATTCCATTAAATTGTCTGATGGGGAATTCGTTGACTGAATTACAAATAAGTCTACTCCTCTTACATTTTCTTCGTACTTTACCCAGATTTCACCGTCGCTAAAATTAGAAATAGTAGTTGAAGACAATTCAATACCAAGACTAAAAGCTACCTTTTCAGCTAATGGTCTGTTTGAACGTCCCGAAGCTACCTTGAAATCGTGCATTATTGTAAAAAATACTTAAAAAAATGCTGGGATGGCAGGATTCGAACCTACGAATGGCGGACCCAAAACCCGCTGCCTTACCACTTGGCGACATCCCAGTAAGATTATCTTTAAATAAGATTACAAAAATAAAAACTTTTTTTATTATAAAAAAATACTTTATTTAATTTTTTCATTTTTTGGTAAAATCTTAATTATATTTAATAATGTATTAACTGATTTTTCTAATTCTTCAGTAGTTTTATAATTTTCTATTATAAAATCTGCATTATTTTTTTTATATTCTTGGCTTAATTGAGAATTTTGAATATCCAAAAATTCTTTTTCAGTAAGATTAGTTCTTTTTTTGAACCACTCTATTCGCTTTTCTATTGGTGCATCGACCACAATAATATAATCAAATCCATCTTCTAAATTTGCTTCGAATATTAATGCACTTTCAACAAAAATTATTTTATGATTATTTTTGGCTAATTCTTCTATTTCTTTGATCATTTCATCAATTACAGGTGGATGAATTATAGAATTTAATAATTCTAAATTTTTTTTGTTCTCTATTTTTTCACCAAAAACTAATTTAGATAATACTAATGAATTTAAATTGCCATTTTCATCAATAGAATTATTACCAAAATTTTGTATTATTTGTTGTTGAATTTCTTTAGATTGAGAAATTATTTTTTTGGCTAATAAATCAGTGTTTATAATTGGATATCCGTTTTTTGAAATCAATTTGGAAACAGTAGATTTCCCTGTGCCAAGACCACCTGTAATTGCAATTACTAAAATATCGTCTAAATTTTCAGTTTGAATTTTATCCAACTTTATATCCTACTACTTGAGCTCTTGATTCAGTATTTTCCTGTATATTACTCCTTTCATTCATTTCTTGTTCTTTGATTCTTTTTAATCTTTTAGAGATTTCTTCTTGTTTTGATGATGGAAAAGCAGCAGATAATTTTAAAATAATTACTGATGGAGTATCGCCCATTTGAATCGAAGATATTCCATTAATAATTAAATTATTTAATCTCATTTCTTCTTCGTGTAAATTTTTTAGTTTATCTGCTATTGGTAACCATACTATATTTGCCATAAAAATACCCCAAAGAGTAGCTATGAAAGCCGATGCAATATGCTTAATCAATGTATTTGGATCACTACCAGCTGACGCAAAAGTTGCTATCAATCCCATTACAGTACCGATTATTCCCATAGTTGGCGAGTACCCACCTAATTTGGTGAACAATCCGATATTGTTATTATGTCGTTCTGTTATACTCTGTAACTCATATTCTGCAATATTTATTAGATTTTTGTTATCAATACCATCTATCATTACCATAAACATTTTTTTCATAAATGGATTATCGAGTTTATTTATATACTCTTCCAAAGATAAAATACCATTTCTACGTGCAATAAATGAAAATTTTATAATTTGATCTAATACTTTTAACCAATCAAGCTGTTTTGAACTAAATGCTATATATAATAATTTAGGAATTTTGCGAAACATATCAAAAGAAGAACCAATCAAACCAGCAGCTAAAGTACCTCCAATTACTATTGTGATAGCTGGAAGTAAAAAAAGTGTTGCTGGAGAACCACCTTCCCAAACAAAACTACCAAAAATTGCAATAAAACCTAATAAAATTCCAAATATTGCTGAGCTTTTCATTATACTAAAGTAATTAATCTATCTTAAAAAATCAAATAATGTGTTTGGTAATATCTTAGAGCCTATTGATAATGAATATTGCAAAGCTGTTTCTTCCAATTTTAAATTCATAGCAGATTTTGCGACATCAGTATCAGATTTGATTGAAAAAATATCATTTAGACGGATATTAGTTGATTCATATAAAGTTCTGTATGATTCTAACCTATTAATTCTTGAGCCTAAAACACTATTAGTTCTATTCAAATTATCTACATTATTAGCTATTTGCTGCTGATAAAAGTTGAGTTTATCGAATTCTTCTAAACTAATTCTTTTTTCTTTTCTTATATTTCCATCTTCATCATATCTTAATATGTTATAAAGTTTTATTATATAATTTATTGCATCTAAGTTCTTTCCGTATAATTCTTCTGAAGTAATATTAATTTTTTCAATAGAATAGTTATCTTTATTTACTGTTCTTTCTTCATTATTTCCTTTGAAAATAACTTTTAAGCCTGATGGATTATCTTTAGTTTTTTCTTCTTCTATTAGTTCAAATGGTCCATCTATTTTTGAACCTTCTATATTTTCTAAACTTTTTAATATTGTTTTTGTGCCCGAGAATAAATAACTACCATTCATATTTTCATTTGAATTTCTTACAATATCTTCTAATATACCTTTTACATATACAGCCAGACTTTCTGTTTGCCCTGAATTACCAATTTGAGTAGCATCAATTGATAATTCTTTTATTTTCTGAAATTGTCCCGAAAGATGATCAATAATTTCTGATGCCAGTCTCATTTCATTGAGGCTATTTTCAATATTTCGAATATATGTATTATTAGTTTCTATTTTATTTTGTATAAGTTTTGAATCTACTAAATCTTTTGGTTCATCAGAAATGGTAGTTATTTTTTTGCCTGTAGATAGTCTTACTTCTTCGGTTTGTTTGCGATTATTAATAAGTTCTAGATTTCTAAGATAAGATGGTAAAATTTGTTTAGAACTAATTCTCATAAATTTATAATCCTAATCTTACTAAATTAGCAAGTAATTCATTAGTTACAGTAATAATTCTTGTTGATGCTTCGAATGCTTTTTGATATTTAATTAAATTTACTGCTTCTTCATCGAGATTTACACCCATTAGAGATTCTCTTTGGCTATTTAATTGCTGCTCAATTAGTTTAGAAGAATTATGATTATTCTGATTTTCTTTTAGAGTAATACCAATTTTCCCGATAAAATTTGCATAGAAATCAATAGGATTAAGATTATCTAAGAAATTATCATCATAAGCAAATTCAGACACTAAAAGAGCAATTTGATTATTTCCAGATTCTTTTACCATAGATGATAATGGTATATCTTCTGGTTTTTCGGTTAATTGACTATTAATTTTAATATTTTTGGCATTTATTTCGCTGCTATCACTAACAAATAATGGTCTATTTGGTGGATTTTCAGAAGTATCATTTAATCCATATCCCAAGCTAAAATAAGAATTTATTCTATTAGCAAAATTTGATACGAAATCATTGAATTTTCTTGATATTGAATATTGATTACTTGTATCATTTTCATCTAAAGTTATGTTATATATTTTTAAATTTGATGCTAGTTCTCCTGACATTGGATTAATTTCTATTTCAGAGTTGTTTTCATCATTTACTTTAAAAACTTTTAAAGTTCTTTCCGAATTAGAACTATCAATACTTTCTTTTAATATGATTTTAGATGGAATATTATTAGAAAGAATATTAATCCCATTGTTAAAAATATTTATTGTACCATCAGGATTAAATCCAATTTTAATGTCTAAAAATTTAGATAATTCTTCTAGTTTGGTAGCTCTTTGATCGACTAAAGTTTGAGATTCAGTAGTTATATTACTAGAAGTTTTCGAAATCTCGTTATTTAATTCTGATATATTAATTAACAAAGAATTTATGTTTTTTATGATATTTTCTAAGTTTTTATTCGCATCATTTCTTAATTCATCAAAATTATTAGCTACTTGATTAAATCTATCGGATAAGGTATTGGAAATAGTTAATAGATTTTGACGAAGAGAAATATTATCAGGTCTTACTGTTAATTCTCTAAAAGAATTAAAAAACTGACTTAAAGTGTTAGATATACTATTTTCGCCAGGTTCTATTAATATAGTTTCAATTCTATTTAAAAAACTAATATCATTTTCAAACAAATTAATTCTCGAGAGTGAATTTCTTATTTCTTTATCATAATATTCTTGTCGAAAAGATTGAATTTTACTAACAATTACGCCAGATCCAATGAAGTTTAAGTTTTTTTTTATTGGTTCGGTTTCAGAAAGAACTGTTGAACGTCTCGAAAATCCCGGAGTATTTACATTAGCGATATTATTGCTTGTAACATCTAATCCAAATTTTTGAGCAAGTAATGCTCTTTTCCCTATTTCGAGACTTGAAAATCCAGCCATTAATTAATACTTCCACTATTAACCATTAATAAATTAGTTAATTCATCAATGTCATTGATAACTTCTACAGTATCATTGATATGTAATTTATTAATTAGCTGTAGATAATCTCTACATTCAAGCATCCTACCTGTGATTAAAACGAAATTTCTTATTCTATCTAATCTATTTTTTAGGCTGAATGCATCTTCTACATTTGCACTTAAATTATTTACAGTTGAAATTAATCTTGATTTTATCTGATACATTTCATTTAAATTAAGTTCTTTCGCTATTTTTAATACTTCAGATTGTATTTTTAATGCTTTGGAAGTAGCATCAATAATTATTGAATTATTTACACTCATAAATTGCTCCATAACTAAAAATCATACCTTATAATTACAAACATTTTGCGTGCCATTTTTTAGAAATTCAATCATTTCCTTTATGCTTTGTTTTGCTTTATTGATTAATATTTTATTGGTGTTATTTAAGTTGTAGATTTTGTCTGTTAATTGTTTAAAATTGTTTTGAACCTTAACCAATTCTTTATATTCTTCTTTTGAAATAAACTTTTTTAGATCGGTCAATTTGATTTCTTTGACATTATAAGAGTTGATATTTAGCCAATTGGCTAATATTTGCATTCTTTCTTGTTCAGCTTTAAATAAATTTTTATTAAGTTCATTTTGGTACGAGTTTATTTCTTCGAGCTCTTTAATATTATGTTTAATAATAGCATTTTGTTGCCTCTCCGATAATCTTAGAATTTCGCCCAAGAGTTGCTCTTCGTATTTTAAGAATGTTAAAAATTTAGTGAACATAAAACACCAAATTAAATTTCTAAAAATTTATTATAGTAATTTTGAACTTTAACCACATAATTCTCCGTTTCTCTAAATGGAGGAATTCCTTTAAACTTATCTACGTTTCCAGGTCCTGCATTGTATGCAGCAAGCGCTAATTGCAAATTTCCATTATATTTATCAAGCATTTTCCTTAAATACATACTTCCTCCTATAATATTCTGACGTGGTTCGAATGAATTGGTTACACCAAGTTCTTTGGCAGTTTCGTCCATTAATTGCATCAAACCTTTAGCCCCTGCTTTAGATTTTGCTTCGAATTTACCTGCTGATTCTACAGTAATAACTGCTTTGATTAATTCTTTAGGTAATCTAAACATTTCGGAAGCTTCTTCAATAATATGTTCATAACTAGAAATTCTATTGTTTACTCTTTCTAAAAAGTTGTCATTTATATTTTCGACTCTAATATTATTGTTTTTAATTTTGTTTTCATAGTTTTTTTCGACTGCCTGATTTATTTTTTGAATATTTAATATAACTTTATTAGGTAATTCTTCACCTGTTAAATTTTTATATATTTCTTTTGCTAAACCTATTCCTTTATTATTATTTGCAATTTGCTCAGCTAAAAGTAAATTTGAATAATCCATTAATATATCATCAGCAAAACTATCTTCATTTTCAGCATTTAGTTGTGATTTTCTCATTTCTTTTATCATCATATTAAGAAAAATAGCTTCGAATCCGCGAGCTACTTTATCTAATTTGCTTTTATCTTCTTCTGTTAAATTGCCTATTTTACCTAATTTTTTTACTTCATTTAATTTTTCTAGTTGAAGTTTATCTATTAGGTTACTTTTATTCAATTTAATATTTATATTGTCTATAGTCATTACTGTATTACTAATTCTCCTTGTAATGAACCAGATTCTTTAAGTGCTTGGAATATTGATATTAAATCTCTTGGCGATACACCTAATAAATTTAGTGCATTAGCCATATCCTGAACAGTTGGTCCTTGCAAAACCAAAGCATTTGCCTTGTTAATATCTTCTCTTGTAGTGATTTCTGCTGTTTCGGCTCTACCTGGCGGTCTGATAGTAAAAGGAGCAGGCTGTGGTATTATTACCTGTTTTTGAATAGTAATTTCTAAACCACTATGAGCAATTACAGAAGGTAATAATTCTACATTGCCACCAATTACTATTGTCCCTGTTCTTTCATTAATAACAACTTTTGCAACAGGATCACTTATTACATTTAGCACTTCTATTTGAGCTATTGTTCGCATTGCTTGTGATTGATTCTGTCCTGTCGGAAGTTGCACTTCTACTGTTCCTGCATCAATTACTTGAGATGAATTATTTAGACCAGCTGAATTATTAATTGCATCCGATATTCTCATTGCTGTGGTAAAATCGGGATTTCGTAATGAAATTCTAATTCTTTGATTTTGTATTATATTAGAATTAAAATCAGTTTCCAAAATTAAACCATTTGGAACTCTTCCGGTAGTAGTTACATTTTTTGCAATTCTCGAGCCATAAGCATTTACATCGAAACCTCCTACAGATAAAGGTCCTTGCGCCATTCCAACAATAGAACCATCTGGTAAAGATAAAGGAGTCATTAACAAAACTCCACCTTGTAATGAACTTGCATCACCGATAGATGACACAACTACATCAATTTTACTTCCTTTTTTACTAAAAGTTGGAATTGTAGCTGTAACAATTACTGCAGCAACATTTCTCATTCTTGGGTTTGTTTCTGGTACGGTAAGCCCAAATCTCTTTAACATATTAGCAACTGATTGAATTGTATAAGATGTTTGCTGATTATCTCCTGTTTGATTTAATCCTGTTACCAGTCCATATCCAATGACTTGGTTAGAAGTTACACCTTCGATATGGGCAATATCCTTGATTCTTGCTGAAAAAAGTATTTCAAAATTTAAAATTAAAATTAATATGTTAATAAGTATAATTCTCATTTTAAAACAAAATCCTTAAAAATTTAGTTAATAAACTAGGTTCCTGTATTTCAGACACAGATCCATTACCTTCTATTACTAAATTTAAGTCTAGAATGTTATAAGAAAAAACACTATTATCGGGTCTTACATCAACAGGTCTTATTACGCCTTGAATTGTAATTGTTTGAGTTTCTCCATTTATTTTTGTAGTTCTTTTACCTTCGATTTTTAAATTTCCGTTATCTACTACTTCAATGATTTTTGCACTCAACTTAGCACGTATTTTTTCATTTCTGTTTGTAGAGCCACTTCCTTGATGTTTAGTGCCTGTTCCTAATTTACCACCATAATTAGAACCACCACTACCCGCATTATATCCGAAAGAACCCGATAATTCTGTATCACGGGATGATTTTGTATCAGCAGAATTGTTTGCTTGTGTATCTTCCATAATCAAAATCATAATAGCATCTCCAGCTTGGAATGCTTTTACATCTGAAAATATTGATCTAGAACTATTTTGAATGAACTGAGATAAAGAATAATTTGTTAATATTATTAATACTGCAAGATATAGATTAATTTTTAACATTTGTAATTCCTCTGCTTAATTCTGAATTAGAAATTAAAACTGTTCCATCTTCTTGTATTTTTCCATTTAATATTTTTTTTACAGCATTATCTCTAATTACTCTAATTTCATCACCAACCGAACCATCATCTAATGATTTTCCTATAGTTTTAATTATAACAGCCCCAGATCTAACAATTATAATAATTGTATCACCTTTTTTGATTAAATAATCTTTTGTTAAATGATTTGACTTGAATATTAATCCTTTTGATATATTTGTTGCTGCTTTTTTTCCTATAATTTCATTAATATTTAAATTTTGAGTATTAATTTGTTCGACTAACTTTTCTTCTATATCGCTTTCTTTAATAATTTGTCCTTTAGTGATATCATTTTTAGCAACAAATATCTTCTTATATTTATTTATTTTGACTTTTACATCAGTAATTTTGATAATTCTATCATTATCACTGTAAACAATTTCTAAATTTATCAATCCTTCGAAGCTATTGTTTTTATTTCTTATTATTGCTTTTACATTCTTTAAACTAAAAACTTCAGATTTAATATTTGTTAATATTTCGAAATCTGAATATTCATCAATATTTTCATTTATATAAGAACTAATTGCTTGTTTTATATTTTGTTCAGAAAAAACAGAATTAGCAAATAGTGGAATTATTTGTATGATTAAAAATAATACTATATTAGTCAACAATTTTTTCATTTTAACGCTTTAAATTAACTGCAGTGCCTAAAATATCATCGGCAGTTCTTACAGATTTAGAATTTACTTCGTATGCTCTTTGTGCAGTTATCATATTTACCATCTCTTCTACAATATCTACATTAGAAGTTTCTAAATGACCTTGGATTAATTCACCTGTATTGAATGCACCAGGTTGAGAAAAAATTACAGCTCCTGAAGATGGTGTTTCTACATATAAATTATTTCCTATAGATCTTAGTCCCCCAGGATTTATAAATCTTGCTAATTCTAATTGACCAATTGTTTGGAAATCATTATTACCTGATTGTAAAATACTAACTATACCATCTACACTTATTTGAATTTCCATTGTATCTTCGGGAATTCTAAAACCAGGTTCGAGCAATAAGCCTTGCGAATTTACTATTTCACCATTTCTATTTAATTGAAATGAGCCATCGCGAGTGTAAACAAATGAATTATCAGGCTTTCTTAAAATAAAAAATCCTTCACCATTAATTGCCAGATCTAATTGATTATTTGTAACTTGAACATCACCTTGCAAGAAAATTTTTTTGGTGCTAATTAGTTCTGTTCCCGAGCCAATTTGTACTTCATTTAGCGGTTCTACACCTGTTCGGAATACTCCGCCTGCTGGCTTAAGAGTTTCGTATAATAAATCTTGAAATTCTGGCCTTACCTTTTTATATCCAGTAGTATTAATATTTGATAAGTTATTTGATATTATCTCTACATATCTTTGTTGGGCAGAAAGCCCTGTAGCTGCTGTCCTTAGTGTTTTGTCCATAGTTCATCCTTGAAATATGTTAATTTTAATAAAATCTTCCTAATGCTATAGATTTATCTAATGTACCATCATTTGTTTGAATTACTTTGCTTCCTGCTTCGTAAATTCTTTGTAGTTCAATCATATTTACCATTTCACTAATTAAATTGACATTAGAATTTTCTAACCATCCTTGTTTAATTTTTATATTATTATTTAAATTATCTAAATAAGCATTTTCTGTAAGAATAAATTGTTGATTAGATATTCTTTGTAATGAGTTTAAATCTTGAACATCTACAAGTTTAATTTTAGCTAATTGTAATTCATTTACATAAATATAGCCTTCATCATCAATTCTAATGTTTAATTCTTTATTGTCATTTGTTATTCCTTTATTCCTAAGATAATCCTTCGATAAATTAATAGGTCCTTCATTACTCATTAAAAATTTGCCATCCATGGCTACTATCGTTCCTTCTTCGTTTAAACGGAAATTACCAGCTCGAGTAAGAAAATCCTTTCCTTCGCTATCCTTCAATAGGAAAAATCCTTTCCCATCAATTGCTAAATCGAGTGGATTATCCGTTTTTTCGAAAGCACCAAAAGAAAAATCATAATATGAACCTATAGGTGGATCATTTTGCTCAACATCTCCTGGAACATTATAAAAATTAGCTCTTGCGTCTTGAATATTCCTTTCGAATACAGATGCTCTTTTATATCCAACTGTAGAGGCATTAGCAAGATTATTAGCAACAGTTTCTAAACGTGTCTGTTGATTTTGCATAGCAAGTCCAGCTAAATATAATTCCTTGAGCATTTTTTTCCTTATTTTTTTTGAATAACTCAAGGAATGTGCCAATAAAGATTATTTATAATCTAATATTTTATAATTAATTGATTTATAATAAGTTATTAATTTTTAACTATAAATTGATGTAATTTATTATAAAATACATTGTATAAAAATTATAATAATTGTTGGTTAAAAATGTTAAAGGTGAACAATTTTATACTATTCCACTAATATAATCCATCAAATATTTATTTTGAACCTGTTGTTCGGATAATTTTGCTTTGATAATATCGCCAATTGAGATTAAACCAACTAATTTATTTTTATCATAAATAGGAATATGTCTAATTCTGTTTGTTGTCATAATATTTTCGATATAATTAATGTCATCATCAATATTGGCTAATAATATATTTGTAGTCATTATTTCTGAAACAGTCTTTGAAAGAAAATCAACCTTATTTTTGTTAATCAATCTAATAATATCTCTTTCGCTTAGAATACCTGTAAGATTGTTAGACTCATCAAAAATTAACAATACTCCTATATTATTCTTTACAAGTGTGTCAATTGCTTCTTCAATTGAAGCATTTTGAGATATAGAAAATACTTGGAAACCTTTTTTTTCTAAAATATCAAAAGCCTTCATTGAAACCTCCAAAATAATATTGAGAATATGTATCGTTAATCGAAATTATTAAATTATTATTTTAACAATATTTTTTGGTTTTATGGGAATTATTACCATATTATTTTTTTACTTCTACTCTTACTACAGCTGCTTTACCTTGATGTAATAAACCCTCATTTAAATTAATTTCTTTTTCGTATAATTCAAGAATAGTATATTCAGAAAAATCATTTTTTAATTCATTTATATCATATAGCATATCTAAATCTTTTGGACCGCCAGAACTGTTATTAATTTGATTTTTATTAAAGTATTCTGCTATTAAAAATCCATCAGGTTTTAGAAAACTCATCATTTTTTTATGAAATTCTTGCCTTTCTTCTTTTTTAAAATGAGCAAAGGCAATTGCTACAAAATCAAATCTTTCTAATGTAAAAAAATCTTTCCAATCAGCTAAGAAATAATCTACCCTTACATTAAAATTTCTTGCCAGATTTAATGCTTTTGCTTTTGCATTCTGAGAAAAATCGAAAGCTACTACATCAAAACCTTGATTTGCAAAATATACTGAATTTCTTCCTTCGCCATCACAGGGAAATAGAATAGAGCTACCTTTGAAATTTTTTAATTTAGATAATAAAAATTTATTTGGTTTAAGACCGTAAATATATTCAGTGTTTGAATATTTTTCTTCCCAAAATTCTTTCATATTTCACCAATAATTTATTAATTTAGAAAACGTATTTATAAATTTATTTAACGATAAAATATGCAAAGAATTAAATCTAAACTAAATACCAAAACTCCTGAATATTTAGAAAATTATAATTATGCACTAAATTTAACCAATGAACTAAAGCAAAATATAGAAAAAGTTAGAAAAGGTGGTCCTGATAGTGCTATCCAAAGACATATAGAAAGAAACAAGTTATTAGCACGGGATAGAATTAAATTTCTAATTGACAATAATACACCATTTTTTGAACTGAATTCTCTGGCCGCTTGGGATATGTATGACAACGAAGCACCTTCAGCAGGAATTATTACGGGAGTTGGAAAGGTAAATAATAGAGAATGCTTAATAATTGCAAATGATGCAACTGTAAAAGGCGGCACTTATTTTCCTATGACTATCAAAAAACATATCAGAGCTCAGCAAGTTGCAATGCAAAACAATCTGCCTTGTATTTATTTAGTGGATAGTGGCGGAATATTTCTTCCATATCAATCAGAAACATTTGCCGATAAAGAGCATTTTGGGAATATATTTTATAATCAAGCAAGAATGTCAGCAATGGGAATTCCCCAGATTGCTTGTGTAATGGGTTCTTGCACGGCTGGCGGTGCTTATGTACCCGCAATGAGCGACGAAACTGTAATTGTAAAAAATCAAGGAACAATCTTTATTGGCGGACCACCTTTAGTAAAAGCAGCAACAGGTGAAGATGTTACAGAAGAAGAATTAGGTGGAGCAGATGTTCATACCAAAATATCCGGAGTAGCAGATCATTTAGCTCTAAATGATGAACACGCTTTGCAAATTGTTAGAAATATTGTTGAAAATTTAGGACATAGAGATAAATTTAAAATACAGTTTGATATGCCCGAGGAACCATATTATGATATAAATGAATTATATGGAATAGTCCCAAAAAATTTAAAAAAACCGTTTGATATGTACGAAGTTATTGCCCGTATAGTAGATGGAAGCAAATTTCAAGAATTTAAAGCAGAATATGGTAAAACTTTGATTACTGGATTTGCTAAAATAATGGGCTACACAATTGGAATTATTGCAAATAATGGAGTGTTGTTTTCAGAATCTTCACAGAAAGGTGCTCATTTTATCGAATTATGTTCTATAAGAAAAATACCATTAGTTTTTCTACAAAATATAACAGGCTTTATGGTAGGAAAAAAATACGAGCATATGGGTATAGCTCGAGATGGTGCTAAAATGGTTCACGCTGTTGCAAATGCACAGGTGCCTAAATTTACAATCATTCTTGGTGGTTCTTATGGAGCAGGAAATTATGCTATGTGTGGACGAGGTTATCATCCAAATTTCTTATTTATGTGGCCACAAGCAAAAATATCTGTAATGGGTGGTGAGCAAGCTGCAAATGTTCTGTCTACAGTTAAGATTAGACAATTAGAAAAATCTGGCAAAAAATTAACAGAAGAAGAAATATATCAAATTCAAAAACCTATCTTAGATAAATATGAGAAAGAATCAAGCCCATATTTTAGTACTGCAAGACTATGGGACGATGGCATTATTGATCCCGTAGATACTAGATATATTTTGGGCTTAGCTATATCAATTTCATTAAATAAACCAATACCAGAACATAATTTTGGTGTATTCAGGATGTGATATGACAAAGAGAATAAAAAAAGTACTTATCGCTAATCGAGGAGAAATTGCCTGTAGAATTATTCAAGCGCTTAGAGAAACAAATAGAATTTCTGTGGTAGTTTATTCTGAAGCCGACCTAAATGCTTTGCACGTTAAAATGGCTGATTATTCTGTGCATATTGGCGATTCAATACCAAAAGAATCTTACTTAAATATAGATAAAATAATAAAAGCTGCAATTGAAAATGATTGCGATGCAATTCATCCAGGATATGGCTTTTTATCTGAGAATTGGTTGTTTTGCAAAAGAGTAACCGAATCAGGATTAATCTTTATCGGACCTAATTACAATGCTATGAAATTATTAGGTTCGAAAACAGAATCAAGAGAATTAATGGAAAAGAACAACATACCGTTAGTTCCAGGTTTCAAATCAAATTCTAATAATTATGATGAATTTTTAGAGCAAGCCAAAATCATTGGCTTTCCAATTTTAATTAAGGCAGCAGCTGGTGGTGGTGGCAAAGGTATGCGAATTGTTCGTAAAGAAGAAGACTTCAAGCATTCTTTTGAAATAGCAAAAAGAGAATCTCTTTCAGCTTTCGGAAGTGATGATGTTTATATTGAGAAATACATTGAAAATCCAAAACATATAGAATTTCAGATAGCAGCTGATAAATTCGGAAATATAATACATTTAAATGAAAGAGAGTGCTCCATACAGCGAAGACATCAAAAAATTATTGAAGAATCTCCATCTATGTCATTAGATAATAGTTTAAGATTTAAAATGGGAGAAACTGCAAAAAAAGTATGCTTATTAGCAAATTATGATAATTTAGGAACTGTCGAATTTTTATTAGATAAAGAAAAAAATTTTTATTTCTTAGAAGTAAATGCCCGAATTCAGGTAGAACATCCCATTACAGAAGAGACCACAGGAATAGATTTAGTAAAATTGCAATTAGAAATTTCAGAAGGGAAAAAACTTCCCTATAATCAAGAAGATATTATTACTCAAGGTCATAGTATAGAATGTAGAATTTATGCCGAAGACGGAAATAATAATTTTATGCCGTCATCAGGCAAAATATTATTTTATAAAGAACCAAAAGGTAAAGGTATTAGATTTGATACGGGAATTTATGAAGGTTTCGAAGTTCCAATTTATTACGATCCAATATTAGCAAAATTAATTGTAAAGGGTTTTAATAGAGAAGAAGCCCGACTAAAAATAATAGAAGCTCTAAAAAATACAGTAATATTAGGAATATCAAACTCTATAGAATTAATTGTAAAAATATTAGAAAGCAAAGAATTTATTGAAAATGAAATTTTTACTAATACATTAGATTTAAAATACAATAGTTTTAAAAGGGATGATGATAAATTTTTGATTGAAGCTTTGTTAGCAGCTTTTACAGAAAATAATCAAACTTCAACTAATAAAATTTTTATAGAAGAAGAATTTGATATTTGGAAATATATTGCTAATCGTAAATAATAAAAGGGATCTTACAATGAAGTTAAAATACAAAGATAAAATTTTTGATTTTAAAATCAACGAAGATAATAATACTTTTCTAATAAAAATTAATCATACAGAATATAAAATTTTCAAAGACTTTGATGGTAATTTTTATAGTTTTATTGATAATAAAAAATATCCTATATACAAAGCTGAGACACAAAAATTTATTTATATATATGCTTTAGGTGAATATTATAAGTTTGAGAAAATAGATTATAGTCATCAACATAGTTTCGACGATATTATAGATATTGATACAGAAGAAATATATGCACCTACTCCTGGAACTATTATAAAAATTTTAGTCAATAACGATGAAAAAGTTATTCCTGGTAAAGCAATTCTAACTATAGAATCAATGAAAATGGAAAATACGATCTATTCATCTATAGAGGGTACAATTAAAGAAATAAATATAAAAGAAGGAGAAAAAGTAAATACCGATAAGTTATTAATATTGATTAAAAAATAAAAATTATTCTTTAACAATTCTTAAAAATTCTGTTGTTTTATTGAATTCAGTTTCTAGTTCGAAAGTAAATACTTCTAAATCTAATTTCTCGAGTGCTGGGTTTTCTGATTTCAAAATTTCCCAAGGTTTAGATTCTTCTAAACAAACTTCTTTAATACCTTCATAAAAATCTGCTCCCCATATCTCAGCAAACAAATCAGCTATTCTTACTAAAGAAATCAAACCTTGATATTTATTAGAATCACGTGGACAAGTATGAAATTTCATTATATAAGCTAATTCTAAAGGTAATTTCCATAATTTAGCTATTTCGAAACCTATTTCGTTATGGTCTGTCTCATAAATCATTTTTTCGGCTTCTATATCGGAGTTTCCATTATTAACAAGCATAATTACTTCTTTAAACATTTGTGGATTATATTGTAATAAAGCTAATTTCCCGATATCGTGTATTAATCCACCAATAAATTCGAATTCTTTAAAAAATATATTTAGTTTAGTTGATAAAGATTTAGCAATCATTCCCGTAGAAGAAGAATGCCACCAAAATTGGTCAATCAAAGATGTCAATTCTTTATTAGAACTTATAAAAAACTTAGAAAATATTGAGATACCTAATACTATATTTGTCAGTCTATTAAGACCTAAATTTAGAATTGCTTGATTGATAGATGTAATTTCGCTTCTAACTGCATACAAAGGAGAATTTGCTACTTTTAATACTTTTAAAGTTAGTGCGGGATCAGTTTCTATTAATGTTGATAAACTTCGGATATTTACATCTTCGTCTTCTAACAAGGATAATACTTTAGTAGCTACAGCGGGTAATGTAGCAAATTCTTGGGTTTCAATAATTTGTCTTGCTCTACTCATATTAATTAAATTTAAACAACAAATATAGATAAAAATATAAAATTTTAAATAAATTTAATAATTTTATTATAATTTTTAATTTTTTTTTAAATTAAAAGGGAATGTCTCATAACTTGAAAATTTTAAAAACTTGTCATTCCCTCGAAAGCAGCAATTCAGTCTGGGAGAAGAATTGTTTATTCCCGAATACTCAGGAATGACATCAATTTGGACTTTTGAGACAGACCGTTTTAAACTACTTTAAATTAATAATATTTTTATAAAACAATATTGCTTTCGTTCATACTTTCTATTGCTTTTACAACCGCAGATAAGGTTTGTCCTGCTAACATACCATCTATCACTCTATGGTCATATGTAATAGATACATACATCATATGTCTTACTAGAATTAAATCATTACCTTCGATTTCTTTAACAACAGGTCTCTTTTTAATGGCACCAACTCCAAAAATCGCAACTTGTGGTTGATTAATAACGGGAGTACCAAATAAAGTACCAAAAGTTCCAACATTTGTCAATGTTACTGTTCCACCTTGAATATCATCGGGATTTAATTTTTTATTTCTTGCACGTGTTGATAGATCATATACAGCACGTGCAATTCCAGTAAGATTCAACATATCTGAACCTTTTATTACTGGTACTATTAGATTACCATCAGGCAAAGCAGTAGCAAAGCTTAAATTAATTCTCTTATGACGAATAATATTTTTACCATCTACACTAACATTTACCATTGGGTATTGTCTTACAGCATCAATTACAGCTTTAGCAAAAAATGGGGTAAATGTTAGTTTAAAGCCCTCTCTTTTTTCGAATTCATCTTTGTATTTATTGCGATAATTTACAATATTAGTTACATCTGCTTCGCTTACACTTGTAACGTGTGCAGAAGTATGTTTAGAATAAATCATATGTTCAGCAATTAATTGCCTAATTCTATCCATTGGTATAATTTCTACATCATCTGTGCTTGGTATTGAAATAGTTGGCGACTTAATTGTTGGTGCTTGCTGAACCTGAGGCGTAGAAGTTTGCTGAACTGATGGTTGAGAAGCAGTTTTAGTTATTTCAACAGGTTTTTGAACAGTTTGAGTTTTCTTTTTATTTTCGATATAATTTAATAAATCTTGTTTATTTATTCTTCCGTCGGCTCCAGAACCATTAATTTGCAATAGTTCTTCTAAAAATATTCCATTTTCTTGTGCTATAGTTCTAACAACAGGAGAAAAGAATTTACCTTCGTATTTTGAAGGTATTTCTTTAGTTCCCGAAGTAATGTTTGTCATTGGTGATTCTTTGATTTCTTGTGCTATCGGTGTGGTTTTTACTTCTTCTATTGGAGCTGATTTAGTTTCTACTTTAGATTGAGTTGACTCTAATGTTTTAGTTTGTGTGGGTGAGCCAGTAGAAATTTTTGCAATTACGGTACCTACTTCAACTGTTTCGCCTTCTTTTACTAATATTTCAGATAAAATACCTTCCTGAGGAGCAGGAACTTCTGTATCTACTTTATCTGTCGATATTTCGAGAATCATTTCATCGCGTTCAACTTTATCACCTACTTTTTTTAGCCACTTGGTAATAGTACCTTCTTGCAAAGATTCTCCCATCTTTGGCATTACTACATCAATTGCAGTTGATGAAGAATTTTGTATAACGATATTACTAATTTCAGAAGATTTTTCTTCATTGACTGTTTGACTTTCAATTTTTTGATTATTTTGGGATATTTCAACTTTATTCGAAACATTAGGAGTTTCAAATTTAGGATTAGAATCAGTTTCTATATAGGCAATTACTGTTCCCACTTCGACTGTTTGTCCTTCAGGAATTAATATTTCTGCAAGAATACCTGAATTAGGAGCAGGAACTTCTGTATCTACTTTGTCTGTTGATATTTCGAGAATCATTTCGTCTCTTTCGATTTTGTCGCCTACTTTCTTTAACCACTTGGTAATAGTTCCTTCTTGTAAGGATTCACCCATTTTTGGCATTACAACTTCGATTTTCATTTTTTCTCCCTTGAATTGCTATTTTTTATTTTTAAATAATCTTTAAACATAAAAAAAACGAATTTATTGTAATATAAATTCGTTTTTTATTAATAATTTAAGTTAAAAACTACTCTGTAGGCATAGCAAAAAATCTATCATCGATTTTTGTATTTATGCTAATGGTCTGATAAGTTTTATCTTTAATTTTTTTATCGTTTAGCCATTCTTCTACTTTTAGTGGGAAGAAGAAGCCTCCTGATTTAGTATATTGTTTAACTTTTCTATAATATGTTCCTTGTTCGATTTTTGCTTCGAGTTGGTAAAGTAAACCTGTAAGAGCATCAAAATAATAAAAAACACTTTCTTTATTATTTTCGTCAACTTGTTTAATTTTATGACATTCTTTTTCATCAATTGTAACTTTATCTATATATTCGAATTTTACACTATCTCTACTGAAATTAGCTAAATCTCCGCCTTGAATATTTTCTCTAATTAACTGAATCATAACAAAATCGTGATAATCTTTTTGAACTTTTTCTAATTTACCACCTGATTGCGGATTAGTCCACCATAAAGTAGTACCATCGTAACCAATTTTTAACTTTTGTCCCATAGCCTCTTGCTCTGCTCTATATAAACTGTCTTTTTTGTACCAATACTTTAGTGTTACTGTTTGAGTTTGATTTGTAGTAGGATTAGTAGCAGTTTCTAATAGTGTAAATTTAAGAGTTTGAATAGAATCTTTTCTGATTTTCTCTTTTCTAAGATTTAAATAGTTTTCGAAAATTTCATATGGGTCTTCTGCTTTTATATTAGAAAAAGTTATAAGAAAAATTAACAAAGAAATTATATATTTTAACATAAAAAACCTATAAAAATTAAATATCTATAATATAATACGTAAAAATAAGAAAATGTTACTTCTTAAAATAAATAATTTTTATTGAACAGTCATTTTTACTGCATATCTTTTTTCAATATTTTGTAATGCTCGTTCTGCTTCTTCTTGCGTCCTATATCCCCAAATTTTTAATCTGTAAATTGGAATATTATTATTTAGATATCTTTCATAATATACTTTATAACCTTTATCTTCCCATTTTTCTACCTCTTGAAGAGCTTCTTGTTCGGAATCATAAGCTCGACCAATTAATTCATAAGGTAATAGTTCGGGATCTAACCATCTAATTTCTGCACGTCTATTAAAATACTGCATCCACGAACTTTCCTGAATATAATAAATAGGATTATTTGCCCCATCAGAACGAACTCTAATTTGAGCAGGATTTACTCCATCCTCAATTAGCAATTTTCGAATACTTTGAGCCCTTTTCAATCCTAAATTGTAGACTTCGTCGGGGGACCCTTCAATACTGGAATTACCTATTATTTCTATTATTTTATCTGGATTATTTTTTAAAATCATAGATAGTGACTTAATTGACTCGTGAAAATCTAAAGAAGGCATTGTATCTTTGTAATCAAATGAAGCAATAGATTGATATTTGAAATAATGTCTTTCTTTGGCTAAACGAATTCTTTTGATGTCTGATATTAAATTATCTTTCTTTTTAATTTCAATATTAAGTTCTAAAAGCTTATTATTGTTTAAAGTATAGAAATCAAAAGGAAATTTTACTTCGTAATAAGTTTTTTGAGATAGATTTATTTCATTAAGAATATTATAAATTGATTTAATATCATTATTTTCAAGTTGATAAAAAATACCACCTGTCATTTCGGTTAAGTATTTAAACGAGTATGTATCTACTGCCGAACCTACTCCTATTACATAAATTGGTATTTTCAATTGACTTGCTAATTCTACAATATCATTTCTATCATAAATCAAAGAATTATTGTCAGTGCTATACGCAATTAATACTAATATTCTATCTTTATTACTTGCATAATTTAAGTAATTTAAAACATTATATAGATGTTTATAAATAGCTGATAATCCTGAAGGCTTCTCTAATTTAATATCTTTAATAAAATTATAAAAATCGCTTGCTTTTTGTAGTGTAATATTAGTAACTAAGTTTTGATTGAATGTTCTTAAATGAAGACCATCATTCGGATTTATATTTTTTGCAAAATTCTTAATTTGCTCAAAAACAGGATAATACTCGCCAGCAATTACACTATTATCAAGGCATATTGCCATATCAATATTATAATTAGAATCATATTTTACTTCTTTAAATGCAGAATAATTTATATTAGTTATATTATTTATAGAATTTAAATAAAATTTAGGTTGATAATCCCTAAATAAACTTTCAGAAATACCAGTAATAAGATTTCCAAATTCATCTAAAAGTAATAATCTAACATATAAAGAATCAAATTTATCGTTATAAGTATTTCTTATAACTTTTAACTTGCTTATCCCTGGTGTTAATCCAACTGATATTAAGTTAGAAAAATAATTAGACTCTACGTATGATGGCTGATAAATATTAATTGAAATGTTTTCTGGTCCCGTTTTTATATTTTCATTATTTCTTACCACAATTCTCCATTTTAACCGAATTGTATCCGAGTTGTTAAATACTAAGAAGTCTAAAACTGTATTTTTATCAGTAAAGAAATCTAAACTATCAATAGGCTCATAATTTCTATTTCTATTTTCTATTCTTACTTTATTAGCATTAGAGAAGCTCCACTTAATTTTGGCATTTTCACCATATTTTACTTCAGAAAAACCATCAAATTCATTTATAATAATTTCTTGATTCTTAATTGAAGAACAAGATATTACAAATATTAATAATAGAATTGTAAAAATTCTAAGCATTATTTCCTATTTAAGATTTTTTCAAAATATAAAATTATAAAATTTTTAATTAATTTTTATGAAATTAAAGCAACCATTATCATCGCAATCTACTAAAATCTTATCGCCTGGATTAAATGCACCTGATAAAATTTTCATAGCTAATTCATCAACTATATGTTTCTGAATAGCCCTTTTTATTGGTCTTGCACCAAAATGTATATCAAAACCAATTTTTGAAAGCCAATCCAAAGCTTCGTCCGAAATACTAATTTCAATATTATTTTGCAATAATTTATTTTTAACTTTTCTAAATTGTAATTCGGCAATTTTTCTAATTTCTTTAGATGTTAGTGGTTTAAACAAAACAATTTCATCTATTCTATTTAAAAATTCGGGGCGTAATTTTTTCTGGAGTAATTCGGCAATTTTAACTTTTATATTTGCCATTAATTCATCTCTATTATTTTCATTAAGTTCTGTATAAATATTGTTTATATATTCTGTACCAATGTTTGAAGTCATAATAATAATTGTATTTTTAAAATCTACCAACCTACCTTTACCGTCGGTTAATCTTCCATCGTCTAAAATTTGCAATAAAATATTAAAAACTTCGGGATGTGCTTTTTCTAGTTCATCTAAAAGAACTACAGAATAAGGTCTTCTTCTAACAGCTTCAGTTAATTGACCACCTTCTTCGTAACCTACGTATCCTGGCGGAGCACCTATTAATCTAGATACACTAAATTTTTCCATATATTCGCTCATATCAATTCTAATTATAGCATTTTCGTCATCGAACAAAAATTCTGCTAATGCTCTTGCAGTTTCAGTTTTTCCCACACCTGTAGAACCAAGAAATAGAAAAGAACCAACAGGCTTATAAGAATCTTGCAATCCTGCTCTAGAGCGACGAATTGCATTAGAAACTACTTTTACGGCTTCTTCTTGGCCTATTACTCGCTCTTGAATTCTTTCTTCCATTTTTACGAGTTTCATTCTTTCGGATTCTAACATTCTAGAAACTGGAATGCCCGTCCACTTAGAAACAATCTCAGCGATGTCATCAGCTGTAACTTCTTCATTCAGTAATTTTTTCTTTGATTGAATTTGCTGAAGCTCATAATTTGCTTCTTTTAATTTCCTTTCCTCTTCTAAAATTTTTCCATATCTAATTTCAGCAACTTTTTCTAAATCGCCTAATTTTTCGTAATTTTCTGCTTCTACTTTTAAACGTTCGATATTAGCTTTTGAATTTTGAATTTTAGAAATAATATTTTTTTCTTTATACCATTGTTCTTTTAGTTCGCTTTCTAATTTTTTAAGATTGGCAATCTCTGTTTCTATATCTTTTAATCTTTTTTCAGTTTGTTCTTTAGAAAATAATTCTTCCATATTTTGCCTCTAATATTTTTTAATAAAGACGTTTTTTTTTTCTTTATTAATATTATTTTGTAATAAACTATAAAAATCATTTTTTAATAATTGTAATTTAACTTATTTTTGTAGTTTATTTATTATGCGGATGTGGCGAAATTGGCAGACGCGCCAGACTTAGGATCTGGTACCGCAAGGTGTGAGAGTTCGAGTCTCTCCGTCCGCACTCAATCATTAATACGGAAATTTCATTGGAAACTAAAGTAGAACAAATCAATCAATGCGAAAAAGAAATATTTTTCTTTTTAAATTACGATGATTTAAAACATCATTTTAATAGTGCATACTCAGAAGCTCAAAAACATATCAAAGTAAAAGGTTTTAGACCAGGCAAAGTTCCATTACCAGTTATTAAACAAATGTATGGGAAAGAAATTGAGCGAGAAGCACTTAATGATATAATGAATAATGTTTTTAACGATTATCTAAAGAAAAATGATTTGGGATTTTATGGCCAACCGCATGTTCATAAATTTGAGTATGACGGAAATAATTTTAATTTTTCGTTACATATAGAAGTAGAACCCGAATTCGAATTAGCAGAATATAAAGATTTAGTTGTAGATGAACCCGTACATAGAGTAACTGATGAAGAAATAGATAAACAAATTGAACTAATTTGCGAACGTGAAGGTAAAGTAGAAAACACAGATTTTATAGAAGATTATTACTCTGTAGTAAGTTTAAATATTACAGAATTAGATAGTAATAACGAAGTTATTGCAGATAAATCAAATATAAAAGAGCATATTTATTTAAAAGACGAAAGAATTTTACCCGAAATTAAAGAATCGTTAATTAATTCGCATATCAATGATATTGTAGAAGTTAAAATACCTGCAAAAGACGGACAAAGCGAGAAAAATCTAAGATTAGAAATAATAGAAATTCAAAAAGTTATACCTGCAGAACTAAACGAAGAATTAATTCTAAAATTATCTAATAATAAATTTAGATCAATAGAAGAATTTAAAGAAGATATTGGATTACAATTGCAAGAAGAATGGGATAGACTTAGCAGAAAGAGATTAGAAGATAATTTAGTTGAAAAAATATTAGAAACACAACCAGAATTTGATATTCCAAAAAGTTTATTAAATATCATAAAAGAAAATATATACAAATCCGACTTAGAAAGAAATAAATTACAAGATACAGAAGAAAATAGAGCTAAATTTTTCAATGATAATTTATCAGAAAATGCTTACAAAGTAGCTCGCTGGCAAATAATATTAAATAAAATAATCAAAAAAGAAAAGTTAGAAATAGAAGAGCACGATTTAGGGATAGAAGCTGAAAAATTAGCTAAAATGTATAATTTAACAACTGATGTAGTATTAAATCACATTAAAAATGATAAAGATTTTATTAACTCATTATTGGTGAAAAAAGCTATGGATTTTTTATTAGACTTTACAGTAACAAACGAAGTTCAGTTTATGAACGAAAATCTTAGTATCAACAACAGTTATGACGAAGACGAAAATTACGAAGATGAAGAAGAACTCGAAGAGGATTTTGACGAAGAGTTTGATGAAAACGATTTAGAATTTGACGAAGAAGAATTAGATGAAGAATACTATGAAGAAGAATTTGAAATTGATGAAGATGACGATGAAGACGACGAAGATGAGGAGGAAGATTACGATGATGAAGAGAAATAGTTTACAATAAAGTATTTATTAGAATAAAGCCTACTTAAAAACGTTTTTAAGTAGGTTTTTTGTATAGAAAAAGGAAAAAAATGAATAATCAACTAGTACCAATTGTTATCGAACAAACAAGCCGTGGAGAACGTTCATACGATATATATTCCCGATTGTTGAAAGATAGAATAATTTTTATTGGATCTCCTATTGATGATTATATAGCTAATATTGTAATTGCTCAATTATTACACTTAGCAAGCGAAGATCCAAATAAAGATATTAATTTATATATTAATTCTCCAGGTGGTAGCGTTACTGCAGGATTGGCTATTTACGATACAATGCAATTTATCAAACCAGATGTTTCTACAATATGTGTAGGATTAGCTGCTTCGATGGCGCAAGTATTATTATGTGCTGGTGCAAAAGGCAAAAGGTATGCTCTCCCCCATTCTCGAATATTAATGCATCAACCATCAGGCGGTACACAAGGGCAATCATCCGATATAGAAATTTATACTAAAGAAATTATTAGGATGAGGGATACTTTATATCAAATAATTGCAGATCATACGGGAAAAGAATTTCAGCAAATTCTTAAAGATGCTGATAGAGATAAATATATGAGTGCAGAAGAAGCTTTAGAATATGGTATAATTGACAAGATACTTACAAAAGTTGGAGAAACAAACAAAGCAAAAAATGAGTAAAAGTAATAATAGATGTTCTTTCTGTGGAAGAAATCAATCCGAAGTAATTGGTTTAATTCAGGGATTAAACAACACTTTTATCTGTGATAATTGTATAGTTGAAGCAGATAAAATTATAAAAGAAATGAAATCCCAAATAGTTACTAAGGAATTTGATAAAAATATTCCAAAACCAAGCGAAATTAAGAGCTTTTTAGATAGCTATGTAATAGGTCAAGAGTATGCAAAAAAAGTTTTATCAGTTGCAGTATATAATCATTATAAAAGAATATTTTCAAAATTAGATAAACATAATGATAATATAGAAATAGAAAAAAGTAACATTCTGCTAATTGGTCCTACAGGAACAGGTAAAACATTATTGGCTAAAACAATAGCAAAAATTCTTAAGGTTCCTTTTGCTATTGCTGATGCAACAACTATTACTGAAGCTGGATATGTAGGTGATGATGTTGAAACAATGTTGTTAAGTTTATTACAAAATGCTGATTATAACGTAGAAAGAGCTCAATACGGAATAATTTATATTGATGAAATTGATAAAATTGCCCGTAAAAGTGAATCAACAAGCATTACACGAGATGTATCAGGCGAAGGAGTGCAGCAAGCTCTACTTAAAATTTTAGAAGGAACTCGTTCGGGGGTACCTCCTAAAGGTGGAAGAAAGCATCCCGAGCAATCACTTATATATATTGATACTACCAATATTCTATTTATATGTGGTGGTGCATTCGAAGGTTTAGAAAAAATTGTTGCTAAAAGATTAAAAAAAGCAACCATAGGATTTACTGCCGATGAGTCTTACTCTGTTGATGAAAAAACCGAATTATTTAAGAATGTAGAACCTGATGATTTAATTCATTTTGGATTTATACCCGAATTAACAGGTCGATTACCTATTATAACTGCTCTAGATGAATTATCAGAAGAAGCTATGTTAAAAATTTTAACAGAACCAAAAAATGCCATTATCAAGCAATATCAAAAATTATTAAAAATTGATAATATTCAATTAGAATTTACTGATGCGGCACTAAAACTAATAGTAAAAAAAGCTATCGAAAGAAAAACAGGTGCTAGAGCATTACGTTCTATTATAGAAGAAGTAATGCTACCGATAATGTATGATGCTCCTAATAAAATAAATTTAGAAAAAATTATTATTGATGAAAATTGTATATTAAATAAAACAGAACCTGAATATATCTTTAAAAAGAATAAAAAAATAGCATAATTATATGAAGAATTATTATTTATTTAATAATTCTTCATACATTTTTTCATATTGTGGTATAATTTTTTTATAATTAAATTTTTCTTCTGCTATATTTCTTGAGTTTTTAGAAAATAAATTCCATTTTTTTTCATTAGTTAATAATTCTTTTACATATTTTGCCATTCTAGTTATATCCCCTAATTCTGCTACATAGCCACTTTCACCGTGAATAACAACTTCTGGAATTCCACCAATATTTGACGCTACTACAGGAACTCCACAACTCATTGCTTCTAAAGCAGACAACCCAAAACTTTCGGATTGCGATGGCAATAAAAATACTTCAGCAGCAGAGAGTAAATCAACTATTACAGTTTGCTTTCCTAAAAATTTTACGTGCTCATTTAGTCCCAATTCTCTTGTAAGCTTTTCTGCATCAGAACGTTCAGGACCATCTCCAATCAAAACTAGTTTAGCGGGAACAGTTTTAATTACTTCATTGAGAATTAAAATTGTATCTTTTACTCTTTTTACACCTCTAAAATTAGAAGTATGAACTAAAATTTTCTCGTCATTTGGAGCTATAGATTTTTTAAATCTACAATTTTCCTTTCTTTTATAATATTCTGTATCTATAAAATTATAAATTACATTAATATCTTTATTAATATTAAAATGCTGTAATGTATTATTTTTTAAATAGTTAGATACAGCTGTAACACCATCACTCATTTCGAGTGAATACTTAACTAAAGGATGAAATGCAGGCTCTAATCCAACTAAAGTAATATCAGTACCGTGTAATGTAGTTAAAAGTTTTATTTTTGTATTTTTGAGAATATTTTTGGTAAGAATACCACTTATTGCGTGAGGTATAGCATAATGAGCGTGAATTATATCGAGATTCTCATATTTAATTACTTCAATAATTTTTCCCGTTAGAGCGAGTGTATAAAGATGAAATTCAAACAATGGATAATGCGGAATATCAACTTCGTGAAAATATACATTATCTTGAAATTTATCAAGTCGCATTGGAGTAGCATAACTAATAAAATGTATCTCGTGTCCACGTTCAGCCAATTTAATACCCAACTCTGTTGCAACAATACCGCTACCACCAAAAGTAGGATAACAAATTATTCCAATTTTCATAATTTTCACAATGATTAATATTCCAAAAATAGATATATTTTATTCAATTAAAGAAAAAAACAGAGTAGAAATCAAAATTAAAGGCTCAAAATTCATAGCAACTGCTATCCCTATTAATAGTTTAGAGGATTTCGATATAAATTTAAATAAAATTAGGAAAGAATTTTTCGATGCTACTCATAATTGTTTTGCTTATAAATTAAAATTAGATAAAGAATACGAAGGATATTCTGACGATGGCGAACCAAATGGTTCCGCAGGCAAACCAATATTTTTTATTATTAATAAATATGAATTGACAAATTTATTAGTTGTAGTTACAAGATATTTCGGAGGGACTAAATTAGGTGTAGGAGGATTAGTAAGAGCCTATAGCGATGCAACAGAAGAAGTATTAAAAATTTCTGAAAAAAAGGAAATTATAATTACTAATAAATTTAAATTGCAGTGCCAATATACAGAAATAAGCACAGTAAAAAAAATCTTAGAAAAATATGCAGTTAGACATTCAGAAAATTTCACTGACATAATCATAATCGAAGTAGAAGTTCCAAATTCTCTATCTGAAGAATTCAATGAAACGCTTTATCAATCATTAAATGGAAAAAATATAATTATAAGTTAAATTAAAATGAAATATATTACACGAACAGTTTGGATATTATCTTTAGTAAGTTTATTTACTGATACCGCTAGTGAAATGCTATATCCTATAATGCCTTTATATTTAAAAAGCATAGGTTTTTCAGTTTTCTTAATAGGACTATTAGAGGGAATAGCAGAAGCAACCGCAGGATTAAGTAAAGGATATTTTGGTAAATTATCTGATATTACGCAGAAAAGAGTACCATTTGTTCAGATAGGTTATTCTCTAAGTGCAATTTCTAAGCCTATCATAGGATTATTACAATATCCTATTTGGATATTTTTAGCACGAACAACGGATAGACTTGGGAAAGGAATTAGAACAAGTGCTAGAGACGCAATTTTATCAGCCGAAGCAACTAAAGAAACAAAGGGAAAAGTATTTGGATTTCATTGCTCGATGGATACTTTTGGTGCTGTGCTTGGACCAACAATTGCTCTAATTTATTTATATTTTTATCCCAATGATTATCAAACATTATTTTTTATAGCTT
>Ga0308419_1000243_pt1 | contig 42530 bp, 38 predicted proteins | sample HotsprSampleMS50_FD_203674 | JGI IMG/M metagenome (GOLD analysis project Ga0308419, IMG submission 203674) | Hot spring phototrophic mat microbial communities from Mushroom Spring, Yellowstone National Park, Wyoming, United States - 20090730_MS50 ... | reverse complement strand
ACAGCCGCCGGGCCCCGTCCGGTTCTCAGGTTCTATAATGCGGGCATGACGATCCCGCGGCCCGAGATCCAGCTCCACCGTCAACCGCTCCCCGACGCCGATCCGGAGATCTTCGCGCTGATCCAGCGCGAGGAGGAGCGCCAGGAGACGCACCTCGAGCTGATCGCCAGCGAGAACGTGGCCAGCCGCGCCGTGCGCGAGGCCATGATGAGCGTCCTGACGGACAAGTACGCCGAGGGCTATCCCGGCAAGCGGTACTACGGCGGTTGCGACGTCGTCGACGAGGTCGAGAGGCTCGCCATCGAACGGGTGAAGAGGCTGTACGGCGCGCAGCACGCGAACGTGCAACCGCACAGCGGGGCGCAGGCCAACATGGCCGCCTACTTCGCCTTGCTCCAGCCCGGAGACACGCTGATGGCCATGAACCTGGCCCACGGAGGCCACCTGACGCACGGCAGCCCCGTGAACTTCAGCGGCCGGTTGTACAACATCGTGCCGTACGGCGTCGACCCGAAGACCGAGACCATCGACTACGACGAGCTGCGGCGCCTGGCGCGCGAGCACCGGCCCAAGGTCATCGTGAGCGGGGCGACGGCCTATTCGAGAGAGTTCGATTTCGCCGAGATCCGTCGGATCGCGGACGAGGTGGGGGCGATCCACATGGCCGACATGTCGCACTACTCCGGGCTGATCGCCGCGGGCGAGTACCCCAGTCCGGTCGGCCACGCGCAGATCGTCACCTCGACCACCCACAAGAGCATCCGGGGTCCGCGGGGCGGCATGATCCTGTGCGACGAGGCGTTCGCAAAGGAGATCGACAAGTCCGTGTTCCCCGGCGTTCAGGGTGGACCGCTGCTGCACGTGATCGCGGCCAAGGCCGTGTGCTTCCACGAGGCGCTGCAGCCCCGCTTCAAGGAGTACCAAGCGCAAATCAAGCGCAACGCGAAGGCGCTCTCCGAGGCCCTGCAGGCAGAGGGCTTCCGGATCGTGAGCGGCGGGACGGACAGCCACCTGATGCTGGTCGACCTGCGGCCCTTCGGAATCACCGGGAAGGAGGCTCAGGCGGTGCTCGATTCGGTGCGGATCACGTGCAACAAGAACGCGATCCCGTTCGACCCGGAGAAGCCGTTCGTCACCTCGGGCATCCGCTTGGGGACGCCGGCCGTGACGTCGCGCGGCATGCGCGAGGCGGAGATGGCGACCATCGCGTCGCTCATCGCGAGGGCGCTCCGCGGCCGGGAGAGCGAGGCCGAGCTGGAAGCGGTGCGGAAGGCGGTCGGGGAGCTCTGCTCCGCGCACCCGATCCACAAGGTCTGAGCCGCCAGGGCCGGCGGCGCAGGTCGGGGCGTATACTGCGCCCATGCCGAACCGACTGGCCGCCGCCACCTCCCCCTATCTGCTCCAGCACGCGGACAACCCCGTGGACTGGTTCCCCTGGGGGGACGAGGCTTTCGATCGCGCCCGAGCGGAGGACAAGCCGGTCTTCCTGAGCATCGGCTACGCCTCCTGCCACTGGTGTCACGTCATGGCGCACGAAGTGTTCGAGGACCACGAGGTCGCCGACGTGCTGAACGAGCACTTCGTGAGCATCAAGGTGGACCGTGAGGAGCGGCCGGATGTGGATGAGACGTACATGGCTGCTCTCCAGGTCGCGGGCATCCGGGGCGGCTGGCCGATGTCCTTGTTCCTCACCCCAGACCGCCGACCGTTCTTCGGAGCAACGTACATACCCAAGGAAGACCGGGGAGAGTATCCCGGCTTCCTGACCATCGCTCGCCATGTGGCCAAAGGTTGGCGCGAGCAACGTCCGGAGTGCGAGCGGGCGGCCGAGCGGTTCGCCGAGGCCGTGGGAGCGTTCCTGACGCAGGAGGCCCCCCAGGGCGAGTCGGCCCTTGGGTGGGAGACCGTCACCGACGGACTCCAAGCGGTCCTCTCAACGGCGGACCTCGACAACGGTGGGTTCGGCGACAAGCCCAAGTTTCCGCCGCACACGGCGATTGAGCTGCTGTTCGACTACGCCACCCGGAAGGGGGTGCCGGGGGATCGGGAACTCCAGAGCGCAGCACTCGGCGTGGCGCTCCTGACCCTGGAGGCGATGGAGTTGGGGGGCATCCACGATCACGTGGGTGGCGGGTTCCACCGCTACTCGGTTGACGAGTCTTGGTTCCTGCCGCACTTCGAGAAGATGCTGTACGACAACGCGCTCCTGTTGGCCGCCTACTCGCGCGCGGCCGACATGATGGAGGGCCAGGTGCCGGAGGCGGCCAAGGAGTTCCGGCGAACGGCGGATCGAACCGCCCGATGGATGCTCCGCGAGATGCGGGCGCCCAACGGCCTCTTCTACTCCGCGATCGACGCGGACAGCGAGGGGGAGGAGGGTTGGTTCTACGTTTGGTCGCTGAAGGAGGTGCAGGATGCCCTGGGGCCGTCGACTCTGGCGGTTGGGACCGCCTTCGGGCTCGAGGCCAACGGCAACTACGAGGACGAGGCGACGGGCCGCACGACGGGGAAGAACATCCTCGCCCTGAGCGAGCCGATCGCCTCGCAGTTCGACGAGCAGTTGGACCGGCTGTTGGAGGTCCGGACCAGGCGGCCGCGTCCGATGACCGACACCAAGTGCCTCGTCGGATGGAACGGTCTCGCCATCCGCGGGCTCGCCAGGGCCGGATTCATGGCTGAGGCAGCCGCCGCGGCGAACAGGCTCCTCCTCGAGTTCGAGCGGACAGGGGGTCTGCCTCGGTTGATCTTCGAGGACCATCCGCAGGGCGTCGGGTTCCTCGAGGACTACGCGTTCCTCGCTTGGGGCTTGGAGGCCCTGCACGAGGCTACGGGCGACCCGAAGTGGCGGCAGCAGGCCGAGCGGGTCTACCGCTCGATGACCGAGCGCTTCTGGGACGACCGCAACGGCGGGTTCTTCGCCACCGGGGGTCGGCATGAGGTCCTCTTCGGCCGCATGAAGCCCGTGTTCGATCAGCCCATCCCCAGCGCGAACAGCGTGGCCGCGAGGCTGGCTTTGGAGCTGGGCGACGAGGAGCGCGCCGAACGGACCCTGCGGGCCTTCCAAGGGTGGATGGAACGCGGGCCGCAGAGCTGCGAGGGGTTGCTGGATGCGCTGTTGCTGTGGCTGGCCGGCAGGTCCGCTTCCCCTAGGTCCAGCTCGGAGCCGGAGGCATCCTCCGCGCGCCCCGCACCGATCGGGGAGGTTCGGGTGGAGCTCGAGCCGCGCGAGGTGAAGGCCGATGCGGACGGCAAGGGCCGGACGACCCTCACGATCCATATCCCCGAGGGCTTGCACCTCAATGGCCCGAACCCGCCTGCCCTCTGGCTGACGCCGACCGCGCTCGCGGCCGATGGGTGTGCGGTGGAGCCGGCGTGGCCGGAGTCCGTGGGCGATCGGCTCGAGGGTGGCGTTGCGGTGCCGCTGGTGCTCTCCGCCCCGTCGCTTCCGGCGGAGTTCGAGCTTCGGCTCACCTATCAGCCCTGCACGGAGACCGAGTGCCTCCGGCCTGCGGAGAAGAGGGTGACCGGCGTGCTGTTGCCCTGAGCCGTCACCGCCCTTGAGCGAGGTCGCGCTTGGAGCGGTTCCAGAGCTCGTCCCATTCCTGGGGAGTGAGCTCGACCAAGGGCTTGCCAGCCTGTCGCTCCATCTCTTGGAACCGTGCCGTGAAGCGGTCCAGCATCTGACGCAGGGCGTTCTCCGGGTCGACGCCGACCCAACGGGCGATGTTGACGACCGTGAACAGCAGGTCTCCGACCTCGGCGACGACCTCGCTCTCAAGGCCCGAAGCCACGGCCTCCCGAAGCTCCCGTTCCTCTTCGCGGAGCTTGTCGAAGACGGATTCCAGGTCGGGCCATTCGAACCCCACGCGGGCCGCGCGCTTGCTGACCTCGTAGGCCCTCAGGAGCGCCGCCATCGCCTTGGGAACGCCGGCCAGGATCGACTCCGGCGCGCCGCCCTTCTCCCTCTGCTTGATGCTGTCCCAGTTGCGCAGCACCTCCTCGGCATCGGCAACCTCCCGGTCACCGAAGACATGGGGGTGGCGGCGAACGAGTTTGTCCACGAGGTCGTTGGCCACGTCGTGGATGTCGAACCGCCCCTGGAGCTTCTCCATCTGAGCGTGCATGAGGGGTTGCATCAGCAGGTCGCCCAGCTCTTCGCGCAGCTTGTCCCAGTCCTCGGCGTCGATGGCCTCGATGACCTCGTAGGCTTCCTCCAGCAGGTGGCGGCGGAGCGACGCGTGGGTCTGCTGCTGGTCCCAGGGGCAGCCTCCCGGGCCGAGCAACCGATCGACGACCCAGACGGCGTCTTCCAGGGGGCCTCGGCCGGGTGCGGGGAGCAGCACGGTCGCCCCGTCGGGGACTTCGCCCGACACCCTTTGGAGCGGAAGGCCCTGGCGGTGCAGGGCCTCGAAGGAGCGGTCCGGCTGGCCGAGCCAGTAGAGCGAAGCGGCCGCCCTCAGCTCTTGCCAAAGATCCTGGGGCCACTCCTCGGGAGCGGGGGAGGAAAGATGCAGGAACCGAACCATCAGGGCTTGGTCCCTTGGCCCTTGGCCGTCTCCTGGGCGAGGTAGGTCCCGATCATGCGGTCGTAGAGCTGCGAGAACTCCGGGTTCTTGATGTCGATCTTGGACTTGGCGCGCAAGTCGGCCATCTCCTTCTGCACGTTGTTGCGGACGTTGCCGCGATCGAGCATCAGTCGTTTGCGGATGTCGGCTTTGAGCTTGTCGTCCAGGGGCAGAACCTGCTCCGGCAGAACGTCCTCCAGCAGGAACTTGGCGTGGCGCTCGCCGTTCACGATCCAGTCGGTCGTCTGGCCGATGCGGGTGTTCGACACTGCGTTGCGCACCGTCTCGTTGAGCCGCGAGGCCGGCACGGCGCCGACCAAGCCCCCCTCAACCTTGGTGAGGTCCATGCTCCACTGCTTGGCTACCTCGGCGAAGGGCTTGCCGGCCTTTAGGTCCTCGTCCACCTTCTGTCTGGTGGCGGCATCGACGACGATCACCCGGAGCTTGTAGCGCTTCTCCACGGTGAACATCGAAGGGTTCTTTTTGTAGAAGTCCTGGACCTCCTGGTCGGTGATCGTGATGCCGAAGGTCTTCAGCTTGAAGCCGGCTAGGTTCACCTTCACGTCGTACAGCAGTTCCGGCAGGGTTCGGCCGGAGGACGTCCACCGCTGGACGAGGTTGGGGTCCTCCTTCTTCATCCGCTCGAACTCGGCCTGCACCTCCGAGTCGGTTGGAAGGCAGCCCTTGTTCCTCGCCAGCTGCAGCACGAGCCGCTCGGTGATCAGCTGCTCCAGCGTCAGGAAGCCCGGCGGCAGTTCCGCGAACCGGTCGCCGATGCGCTTGCCCACTCCTGGCAGAAACTCCATGCGCTGGTAGTACTCAGCGGCCTTGATCTCCTCGCCGTTGACCACCGCGACCACACGGCTGGGGTCGAGCTGCGCCGAACCGAGACAGGCGGAGACGAACACGACGAACGATGCAAGCTTCCTGAACACGGACCCTCCAGAGCCGAACGGGCTCAATGGCAAGAGACGATCCAAAGGACGATTAGTTGCGGAGGGGACGGCCAGTGGCCAGGAATCCGCGGATCCTAGCCTGAGTGAGCGCCAGTCCGATGGCCTCGACGAACGCGGCGCGCTGGCGGGCCAGACCATCCTCGATCGCGGTTGATTGGCTCCATGCCGCCTTGATCAGCTGCGCGACCCTGCCGTCGTGCGCCGTCGCTCCGGGCGAGGATCTCTGCTCGAAGAGGGCTTGGGCGTAGAACCTCTCGCCGTCGCACAAGGGCGGTCCGGCTGGCTCCTCCGGGTCGCCGGCGTCGCGGACGGCTTCGATCAGGCGATCGGGGTTGACGGCGAGCAGATCGGTGTCGCGGAGCAGGCCGAGCTCGGCCGCGAGGACGGCGTTCCAGCAGGCGTCGCCTGCGAACACCGTACGGCACAGCCGCACGAGCTTGGCGGCTCCCCTCTGGAGCCCGTGCTGGGCCAGCAACAGCGGCCCGAGTCCGACTGGCGGAAGGCCGAGCCGCACGTCGGGGAAACCGACCGAGGCGCTGCGCGCCGCGACGGCTAGGGGTGCGGACAGCGCCAGCGAGAGCCCCGCCCCGAGGCACTGCTCGGCGATCAGACTGGCTCGCACCTTCCGACGGACCAGCTGGCAGAGTCGGTCGAACGCCTCGAGTTCGGCGGTGAGAGCGGCGGTGTCGCCCGCCAAGCGCAGCTCCAGCAGCCGTTCGACGTCCAAGCAGGTCGGCCATCCATCGGGGGCCGCCAGCAGCGCGCTCCGGTCGGGAAGGTTCTCCAAGGATTCCGTCAGCCTGTGCACGGTCTCGGAGTCCATCCTGCCCAGCGGAAGTGGCTTGAGGCAGAGCACGATGGCGGAGGAGCCCTGCCGAACCGTCAGGGCCGGCAGCTCCCCGATGACGGCCAGTTCCCGAAGAGGTTCGCATCCCTCGGGGCGGACGACGGCCGCCCAAGCGCCTCCGAACACCCGCGTCTTGCCTGGGCCGTAGTACGGGGTCTCCGCAGCCTCCTGTGAGGGCAGGAAGGCTTGTGCGAGCTTCAGTGGTCCGATGCGCCAGCCGAATCCATCCTCCAGCGCGGAATCCAGCTCCCAGGCCGTCCGCGCCGCTTCCGAGCGCCATCGGACGGCGAATCGGGCGACGGCGGTCACCCACAGCTTCGCGAACTCTCCTTCGGGCGAGCGTTCGGTGGCCAGGGCACGGATGCGGTCCAGGGAGGGCGGATGGGGATCGGGGGAAGCGGGCTCCTCGTAGGGCTCGCGGTACGCGCAGGTCGCAAGGTCCAGCGGCATCTTCTCGCGGGGGGCCTCGGTGCGGTAGAAGCCGCGACCGACGGCCGCCCCGGTCCATCCCCGGTCGACCAGGACGGCCAAGGGCCGGGGCACGGCGAGGTCCCAGTCGGCGATTCCGTCGGCCAGGAGGGAGGCCAGCTGCAGGATGCGGTCCAGGCCGAGCCGGTCCATGTCGGTGAACAGGCCGTCTCGCGCCAGGCCGAGGCGCTGGGTCAACCGGTCGGCCGTTCCGACCGGCAGCTGCAGCCGCTCCGCGATCGCAACCGCCTTAAGGGCGGACGCCACCCAAAGGGCCCACCCGCCGGAGCCGGCCGCATCGTGGTACCACGCGACGCGCTTGCCGAGGGTCCGATCCCAGAAATCGGCCACGGGCCTCCGCTCCTCGGCGAGGGCACCTTCGGGCGCAACCAGCCCCACCAGCCGCGTTCGCCGAGCGTCGGGATAGAGCCTCAAGCCGAACGTTCGGCGGGTGAGGGCCTCGGCGCCGTCGAGCCGGACCACCGATTCGAGCTTGGCTGCGGGGAGGCTCAGGAACACGGTCTGTCGCGGGGTCAGCGTGGTCTGTGCCGCCAGGAACTGCACGGCGAGGGTCTCCGGCGAGCCGTCGTGGCAGCCGAGGACCCACTGCGCCCCGGCAACCCGCTCGAGGAACTCGGGCCAGGGCACGCACCTCACCTTGGAGGCGAGGGACGGTGCGTACAGGAGCGGGTGCCGGCGGTTGCGGAGGTGCTGCTCGGCCTCGGCAGGGTCGCCCGGGTGGGGAACGCCCCAGAGCACGTCGAGGCCGCAGTTGGCGGCCCAAGCCGCCCACTCCGCGGCCGAGCGGCCCGAGCCGAACACGGACACCATGCCTGGCGCGCCCATCGACACCCTCTAGGGACAGGACGTTCGACCGGCTCGATCGGCACGCGGAAAGGCGGGGGACGTTGACGCTCGCGAGCCGCGGGAGCTATACTTGTGGCTTGACCAAGGCAGACTCAGATCCGCGCAGAGGTGAACGAACATAAGAAGGTTCGCGAGAAACGTCCGGCCTGATCCAGGGCCGCCTGTCAACGAGCGTTGCCTCCGGTACAGAGAGTTGCGGGTGATTGGGAGCGACGGGTCCCAGTTGGGCGTCATGCCCAGCAGGCAGGCTCTGAACCTGGCGAAGGACGAGGGACTCGACCTGGTGATGGTCGCCCCGAACGCCGATCCCCCCGTCTGCCGGATCATCGACCACGGGAAGTTCAAGTACGACCAAGAGAAGCGGGAGCGCGAGAGCAAGCGCAAGCAGCAGGACGTCAAGGGTATAAAGATCAGTCCGCGCATCGCGGACCACGACCTGGAGCACCTGCTCAAGAAGGCCGACGAGTTCCTCCGCGACGGCGACAAGGTCAAGGTCGTCTGCCGGTTCCGGGCGAGGGAGATCACCTACCCGGAGATCGGGCAGAAGCGGATGGAGAAGATGGCCCAGGCGTTGGCGGAGATCGCCGTCGTCGAGCGGCCGCCCACGATGGACGGCAAGATGATGGTGATGGTTCTCGCGCCGAAGCCGCAATCGGGAAAGAAACATGCCAAAGCTGAAAACCAACAAGACGGCAGCAAAGCGGTTCAAGATCACGGGGAGCGGCAAGATCACTCGCCGGAAGTCCCATAACAACCACATGTTCCTGCACAAGAGCGCGTCGCAGAAGAGGCGCCTCGAGCAGGAGCCAGAGTTGTTCAAGGGCGAGAAGAAGCGGGTCCGCCGCCTTCTCGGCATCTGAACCCAAGCGGAGCAACCTACCGTAACCGCCCCAAGGGGCTGGGAACCGGTCGCAAACCAAAAAGGAGCGAACCATGGCAAGAGTCAAGCGTGGCCTGATGCGCCACAAGCGGCACAAGAAGATCATCGATCGCGCCTCCGGCTATTGGGGTCGGAAGAAGAACGTCTTCAAGCGCGCGAACGAGCAGGTGATGAAGTCGGGGCAGTACGCCTTTCGGGATCGCCGAGCCCGGAAGCGGGACTTCCGCCGACTGTGGATCGCGAGAATCTCCGCGGCGTGCGCCGAGTGCGGCGTGAAGTACAGCCAGCTGATCCATGCGCTGCAGGAGAAGGGCATCGAGGTCAACCGGAAGATGCTCTCCGAGCTCGCCATCCACGACATGCCGGCCTTCAAGGCGCTCGTGGAGCACGCGGTCGGCACCCAGCCGGCTTAGGACCAACGCTCCATCCGAGCCGAGCATCCTCGGCCCCGCGTCGCATCTCCGTCGGTGCGGGGCGTTCTCCTGTGCTAAGCTAGACGCAACCGGGCACGGTGTCGTCCTATGCTGTCCTCCCTCCTTCTCGCCGCCGCTCTGGGCACGGCTCCAGCAGCCCAGGCCGTCTCCCTGAACCGCGTGTTCGCCAAAGGCGAGCGCAGCCAGTACGAGGTGAAGGCGCACCTGGTGGAGGAAACGAGGGGCGGCGGCCTGCAGACCTTCGTGCCCAGCGACCTGGACATCGTCTACCGCTTCGAGCACACGGTCACCGAACTGAAGCAGGACGGCATCGCCGTGCTTCGCTACCTGCGACCGACAATGACGGTTACCGAGGGGGAAACGGTCGACTCCGCGCCGAAGACGAAGGTCGAGAAGATCAACCTGGATGCGACGATCACCGTCTCCCCGATCAACGAGCTGCTCAACATCGTGGAGAACAAGAAGCCGGGCCTGAAGAAGACGGTGGCACGCAGGCAGCTCGGCGAGATTCTCGACGCGTTCGTGGACGGCTTGGGCCAGATGGTGCTCTTCATTGGTTCGATCGACAGCAGCCTGGACTTCGCCCCGAAGCTGCCGTTCGACGAGGTCGCGCCGGGCGACACCTGGAAGCGCACGGCGGGCTACTCGCCCCAGAAGCTGGCCGGGGCTGAGGGGAAGACCGCCGTGCAGCGCCTGGATTACACCTACCGCTACGAGGGCGTTGTCGACTCGGGCGGCCGCAAGGTGCATCGCGTGACGGCGGAGCTCGGTGTGGAAACGGACCTGGCCGAGTTCTTGCACCAGATCAGTGGCAGAAAGCCGGAGCAAACCGGACTCAAGGCGATACCTTTCAGGCTACAATCGAAGATGGAGTTCGACTTGGACCTGGCGACGCGCAAGACGCTCCGGGCGCTCGCGACGAGCCAGGGACGGGCCGAGGTGCTGACCACACGGCGGACGGAGCCGGTGCTGGAACAGAGGATGCGTGGCAGAACCCTGTTGAGGCTCCTGCCTGCAAAGTGAGCCCAGGACGGGCGGACGGGATGGAGGTAGGCCAAGGATGGCACGAAGGACGGGCGGATGGGCGCTCGCGTTGGCGCCCGTTCGGGCGCAGGCGGCTCTGCCGCGGGTTCGCAAGGGAGTTCTCTCAGGCGCCGCCTTGCTAGGTCTCGCGGTCGTTGCGGCCGCGGTCGCGCCGGGTTTGTTGGCGGTGGCTGTTTGGGTGGTTGCGGGCTGCGGGTGTGCCGCGCCCTGGACCCTGCGCCGGACTCCCTGGATGGCGAGGGGGATCGTCGCTGGGGGTGGGCTGGCCTCCGGCTGGGTCGCTTGGGTCTGGCCACTGAGCCCATGGCTTCTGGCAGGCGCCTTCGGCCTTGCGGGAGGCGTCGGGTGGGGGCTTGAGTCGCTCCGCCGCCGCAGGGAGCTGGACGAGCGCCTGTTCGAGGATCTCGGCTCGCTGCTCAGCGCCGCGCACCCCTACACGCACGGCCACTCGATGCGTGTGGCCGAGCTGGCCGTTCGCATCGGCAGGAGAATGGGTCTGAGTCGGGCGGAGCTTCGGGATTTGCGCAGGGCAGGGTTGCTGCACGACCTAGGGAAGCTCGCCCTTGCTCGGCGCGTGCTCGACAAGCCGGGGGGCCTCACGCAGGAGGAGAGGGCAGAGGTTCGCCAGCATCCGCTCCTTGGGGCCAAGGTCGCCGAGGCGGCCGAGCCGTTCCGGAGCGTCGCCCGCTGGGTGCGCCACCATCACGAGCGGCCGGACGGCAGCGGCTACCCGGATGGGCTGAAGGGGGAGAAGATTCCCGTGCTCTGCCGGGTGTTGGCCGTCGCGGATGCCTTCGATGCGATGACGGGCGGCAGCGGCGGCTCGGAGAGGTCGTACCGTGCCGCGATGGGCCGGGAGGAGGCGTTGGGCGAGCTTCGCCGGCACACTGGCGCCCAGTTCGACGAGAGGGTGGTGAACGCTCTTATGGAGGCGCTCGATGATCCTTGCTAGTCCGCTCGAGGCGACGCTGGCGGGCGCGGCCGCGCTGCTCCTGTGCCTGTTCTTGGGCAGAAGGTTCCAAAGGACCTTCACCCCGGCGGTGCTTCGGGCTCGATTGCGCGGGGCCTCGCCCGCCTTTGCCGAGGCGGCGCTGGCTCGCGTTCCCGAACTGGTAGACGCGCGTACGGAGGCCGCGCGAGTGCTGCGGGGCTTGGCGACCGAGCTGGGCAGAGGAGCCTCCGGGGCGGATCGGATGCGCTGCGCGCTGGACCTGTTCTGGACGGGGCTTTCCGCCTGGGGCGACGACGAGCTGCTGCGTTGGAGGCGCTCGCTGGCCGTCGCGTCTCCCAGAGAAGCCTGGGGTCCCGTGGCAGTGGCCAGCTGGAAGGTGCTTGCCGACGGCGGGCCGTACGCACCCTACCGAAGGACGATGAGGAACCTGGCCGACTCGTGGCTGTTCGGCGCATCCGCGAGCGGGGACGCGGGCTTCCTGAGGCTGGCGCTCGACTTCGCGCTGCTGAAGGAGCAGATGGGGGAGATGGAGGCCTACAACGCGCTGCGGAGAGCCGACCACGCGAGCGTCCACCCCGCGCTGGTGCGCGCTTTGGGCAGAATGGTGACCGATGCCGCCGTCCGGAGGAGCCATGGAGGAGAGTCGGGAGCAACCGTCCCCGCAGAGGGCTGAGGCGCCTTCGCGGCCGGCATGGATCGAGCCGGCGGTGGTGCTGGCTCTGGCCTTGCTGATCCGCCTGTTGGGCATCGGCTGGGGGCTGCAGAACGACCTGCACTCCGTCAGCTACCACCCCGACGAGCCGGTGACCTGGGGCTACTCGCAACAGATCGAGCCTGCGAAGCTCGACTTTGACCCAGGGTTCTACAACTATCCCACCCTCTACCTGACGCTGCTCCGTGTGGCGAGCGACATGGTCGCCGCCTACGCCCCGACGCCGGACACGCCGGAAGGCTACTGGGAGTACGTCAGCCGGTGCCACTTGGCCGGGAGGGTGATTTCGGCCGCATCCGGGGCGGGCTGCGCGCTGGTGGCGTTCTTGTTGCTGCGGAGGCGGTCGGTCCGCTTCGGCGCGTGGATCGGCGCGGCAATCGTGGCTCTGGCGCCGGGGCACCTCATGCACAGCCGGTTCCAGTCCGTGGACGTGATGGCCGCGTTCTGGGTCGCCCTCGCGCTGCTGCTCGCGGACCGCTTGGACGGCTCGGCACGACCGTTGCGCGCGGCGGCGTGGGCGGGCATCGCGGTCGGGCTTGCCGCCGGAACGAAGTACACAGGAGCGTTGGCCCTTGCGGCGGTGTGGCTCGGCGCGTGGCTCTGGCTGCCCAAGGAGATCCGATGGCGGGCTTGGGCCGTTTCCGGCGCGCTGGCGGCTGCGGTGTTCGTGCTCACGACGCCGGGATGCATCGTCAATTGGGAGGCGTTTCGGCGCGACTTCGCTTACGAGCTCAGCCATTCCGCATCGGGCCACGGGCTGGTCTTTGTGGGATACCCGTCGGGTTTCGTGACGCATCTGATGAACCTCGCCGCGGGTATGGGGCCGCTGCTCGCGGTTCTGGGGGTCGCCAGCGTGGCGCTGCTCTTGCGCGAGCGCGTGCGGTGGTTCTATCCGATCGCCCTGTTCGCCGCCTTGCACTACGTGGCGATCGGGCGCGCCGAGGTGATGTTCTTCCGCTACACGCTTCCGCTGTTCGTGCCTCTGGCTGTGGCTGTGGGCGCTTGGGCCGGCGAGCGCCATCGGAGGCCGGGGCGGTTCGGGAGAGCGTGGGCGGCCTTGGCCCTGCTCGCGATCGGCGGAGTGGACGGAGGGGGCGCGGCCGCGGGTGCCCGTGTGACCGCCTGGATGCTGATGGAGGACCCCCGCGACCAAGCCGCGCGGTTCCTGAAGGGTTCGACGCAGGTCCAGACGGTCGGTTTGGTGTCGGACCCTTGGTTCTACACGCCCCCGCTCTATCCGGAGTCCGGTCTGGGACCGTGGGCGCCCCTGCGGGCGCGGTTGGAAGCGATGGCTCGCGCGGAGCGTCCCAGGGTGCTGCGGTATCTCCCCGCAGACCCTCGGGAGCGGAAGGACTGGGACATCCGGCTGCTGGAGGAGCTTCGGCCGGACGCCGTGGTGTTCTCCAGCTTCGAGGCGTTCGACGCGTTCCGGCTGCGCCAGCCCGACGCGATGCGCTTCTACGACCGGCTTCAACGGGACTATCGACTGGAGCGCATGTTCGGTGGCCCGGCCAGCCGGGTGCACGACCTGGCCTACGTTCGGCCGGAGGTGTTCGTGTGGCTTCGCAAGGACCGGTGATCGACGACCGCGTGGCGTGGTTTCTGGACTACCTGGCGGTAGACCGCGGGGCGAGCCGGCACACGGTGTCGAGCTACGCCCGGGATCTGTCCCAGGCGCACCGGTTCTTTCTCAGCCAAGGCGTCCGCGATTGGTCGCTGGTGGACGCGATCGCCGTCTCCCGCTACCAGGCGTGGCTCGGCGAGCGGGTGGTCGCCTCGACCGCGCAACGCAAGATGAGCGCCCTGCGCTCGTTCCTGAAGTTTCTCAAGCGGGAGCGGGCGGGGTTCGACGGCGATCTGCCCTCCACGGGTGGCTACAAGAGGCCCAAGAGGCTTCCCAAGGCTCTCGACCGCCCAAGCGTGGAGTCGCTGCTGGGCGCGATCGACGTCGCCAAGCCGGACGGGCTTCGGGATCGGGCGATGTTCGAGACCATCTACGGCTGCGGCCTCCGGGTTTCGGAGTGCGTGGGCCTGAACTTGGGCGACTGGGATCCGGAGGGCGGCGTCCTCCGCGTGCTGGGGAAGCGCTCCAAGACCCGCGTCGTCCCCGTACCCCGCGGCACCGCGCTGTGGATCGCCCGCTACCTGTCGGCGGCGCGACCGCAGCTGGTCCGCAGGCCCACGGAGGCCTTGTTCCTCTCGAACCGCGGCGGGCGTCTCTGCAGGCAGACGGTGTACGACCGGCTCGAGATGTGGGCCAAGGCCGGTGGCCTCGGCGGAAAGATCGGTCCGCACGTCCTTCGGCACACCTATGCGGTGCACCTGCTCAAGGGTGGCGCGGACCTGCGTTCGGTTCAGGAGCTGCTGGGCCACGAGTCGATCGCGACCACCCAGGTCTACACGCAGCTGGACCTCGAGGAGGTCAGACGGAAGTACCTCCGGGCCCACCCGAGGGGCTAGGCGGTCCGGGCAGATCGGCGTTCGGCAGGGCGTCCAGATCCCAGCGGGACCTCTCTCCCGCGGCCAGTCGCAGGCTTCCCGCCAGCCCGATCATCGCCGCGTTGTCGGTGCAGAGCTCGGGCGGGGGAACGAACAGGGCGATCCCGCGCCGACCGCTGAGAGCCAGCAGGCGCTCCCGCAACGCGCGGTTGGCCGCCACTCCGCCAACGACGGAGAGGGCCCGGGCGCCTTGGTCCTCGGTCGCGCGCACCGCCCGCTCCGCCAGAACGGAGACGATGGCCTCCTGCAGGCTGGCTGCCGCGTCCGGCACGCTGAGCGCGGCCCCTTCGCGCTGGACGAGCCTCAGCACCGCCGTCTTGAGGCCGGAGAAGGAGAAGTCGGTGGTGTCCCCCGACAGTCCGCGCGGCAAGAGGTATCGGTTCGGATCGCCGCTCGCGGCGGCCTCTTGGATCGCCCGTCCGCCAGGGTAGCCCAGGCCCAGCAGACGAGCGCCCTTGTCGAAGGCCTCCCCAGCGGCGTCGTCCAGGGTCTGTCCGATCAGGCGGTAGGAGAACGGTCGTTCGACGAGGACAAGCTCGGTGTGGCCGCCCGAAACCACCAGGCAGAGGTGGGGAAAGGGCGGGGGTTCGGGGCAACCGAGTGTGGAGAAGATGTGTCCCTCTAGGTGATGCACCCCCACGAAAGGCAGATGGAGCGCGAAGGCGACGCCCTTGGCGTAGGTCAGGCCCACGCTGAGCGCTCCGACCAAACCCGGCCGGTTCGTTGCGACGACGGCGGTGAGGTCCCGCGCCTGCATCCCCGCGTCGGTGAGCGCACGATCGACGACGGGCACGATGGCCTCGATGTGCGCCCTCGCGGCCGCCTCGGGCACGACGCCGCCCCACTGGGCGTGCAGGTCCACCTGCGAGGCAACCACGTTCGAGAGGATCCGACGGCCGACCAGCACCGAAGCGGAAGTCTCGTCGCAGCTGGACTCAATGGCCAGCAGCGGGTCTTCCCAGAAGCGCAGGGGGGAGGTCAGGTCTTCCAAGGGGTCAGGTCGTAGAGCCAAAGGACGAGCGCGTCCTCCTGGTTGTCTGGGTAGTAGCGCTTGCGCCGAGCCACGGTCTGGTAGCCGAGGGACTCGTACAGGCCCAGCGCCGGATGGTTGGACGCCCTCACCTCGAGCGTGCTGCACACGAGGCCGCGGTTGGCCGCGCGCCGCAGCAGCTCCTCCAGGATCCTTCGGCCGTAGCCCCGGCGGCGGTGGTCCGGCGCGACGGCGATGTTCGTGATGTGGGCTTCGTCCACCACAGCCCAGTAGCCGCCGAAGCCCACCGGGTCGCCGTCCGCAAGCAGCACCAGGAACTCGCCCTCGGACGATCCGATCTCCGCGCGAAAGCTGCCCTCGGACCACGGTGCGGGGTTGGACGCCCGCTCGATCTCCACGACCGCAGGCAGGAGGGACTCGTCCAAGGGTCGGAACTCCTCGCGCATCATCCTCCGAGGTACGCCGCCTGGACGCGCGCATCGTGCAGAAGCTCCGTTCCCGTGCCTGCGAGCGCGACCTCGCCGGTCTCCAGGACGTAGGCGCGGTGTGCCACCTCCAGGGCCATGTGGGCGTTCTGCTCGACCAGAAGGACGGTGGTTCCGGCTTGGTTGATCTCCTGGACGATCCGGAAGATCTCCTTGACCAGGTTCGGCGCCAGGCCGAGGCTGGGTTCATCGAGGAGCAAAAGCCGGGGGCGCGCCATGATCGCGCGGCCGATGGCGAGCATCTGTTGCTCGCCCCCGCTGAGCGTTCCAGCATTCTGCTTCAGTCGCTCGCGGATGCGGGGGAACCACCGGCACACAGTCTCGAGGTCCTCTTGGAACGTGGGGCACTTGCGGAACTGGGCGGCCAAGGCCAGGTTCTCCCAGACCGTCAGCTCCGTGAAGATCCGCCTTCCCTCGGGGACGTGGCTGATCCCGAGCGCGACGATCCGATGCGGCGGCAGCCCGACCAAGGACCCCCCTTCGAAAAGGATCGTGCCGGCGCGGGGACGCACCAAGCCGCTGATCGTGCGCAGCAGCGTGCTCTTGCCTGCGCCGTTGGACCCGACGATCGCGACGACCTCGCCTTGGTGGACATCCAAGTCCAGCCCCTTGAGCGCGCGGATCGCGCCGTACGACACTTCCAAGCCTCGGATCTGCAGCATCGGGGGCACGTGCAGTTCTACCCGATCGCACGGGAGCCTCGGACCCTGAGGCCAGGCTCCATAATGACCCAGTATTGTTACGGGGGAGACATGAAGCACATTCGCTACACGCACTCGTTCGAGGTCGTCTTCGAGCTGCCTGAGCCACTGAGGCCGCTGGGGCGCCTGGCCTCGAACTTCCGCTGGACCTGGCACCATCCGACCAGGGACGTGTTCCGAGAGGCCGATCGGCAGCTGTGGGACGACGTGGGCCACAACCCGATGCAGCTGATCGCCTCGCTCTCCCCGGAGAGGATCGAGAAGCTCGCCAACGACCCTGTGTTTCTGGCCCGCCTCCGCTCGTGCGAGGCCGAGTTGGACGAGTACCTGCGGAGCCGGACTTGGTTCGAGGAGAACTACCCGGACCAGGTCGGCAAGCTTTCGGTGGCCTACTTCTGTGCGGAGTTCGGCGTGAGCGAGAGCCTGCCGATCTACTCCGGCGGCCTGGGCGTGCTCGCCGGCGACCACCTCAAGGCGGCCACCGACCTCGGCATCCCGCTGGTCGGCGTCGGTCTCCTCTACGCCCGGGGCTACTTCCGCCAGTTCCTCAACCCGGACGGCTGGCAGCAGGAGATCTACCCCAACTACGACTTCCACCAGATGCCGCTCAAGCTGGTCCGTGGGCAGGACGACCAGCCCGTTCGCGTGGAGGTGGAGTTCCCCGACCGGACGGTGACGTGCCAGGTGTGGCGGGCGGACGTGGGGCGCGTTCCCATCTTCCTGCTGGACAGCAACGTGCTGGAGAACGCCCCCTCGGACCAGACGATCACCGACACGCTGTACGGCGGGGACAGCGAGATGCGGATCCGCCAAGAGATGATCCTCGGCATCGGTGGTCTGAAGGCGCTGCGGGCCCTGGGCATCCGGCCGACGGTCTGCCATATGAACGAGGGCCATGCGGCGTTCATGAGCATCGAGCGCATCCGCCAGTTCATGGAGGAGCACCAGTGCGACTTCCGCACGGCGCGCCAGGTGGTGGTGAACGGCAACGTGTTCACGACGCACACCCCCGTTCCGGCTGGTTTCGACTTCTTCACCCCCGAGTTGCTGGAGCGGTACATGGGCGCGAACATCAGCGCGGTCAAGCTCCCCTTCCCGGACTTCGTGAAGCTCGGCCGCATCGACGAGGACAACCCGGCCGAGGCGTTCAACATGGCCGTGCTCGCCATGGAGATGTCGAACCACGTGAACGGCGTCTCCAAGCTGCACGCGGCGGTGACCCGCTCCATGTTCCAGGCGCGGTGGCCGGGCTACCCTGAGGACGAGGTTCCCGTGGAGGCGATCACGAACGGCGTGCACACCTGCACCTGGGTCTGCCGCCGCATGTCGGACCTGTTCGACCGCTACCTGGAGGGCGACTGGCGCCGGCGGTGCGACGACCACGAGATCTGGCAGGGCGTGTACCGCATCCCGGACTCCGAGCTGTGGGAGGCCCTGGAGAACCAGAGGGGCGACCTCGTCCGCTACATCCGCAAACGGCTCCAGATCGACCTCAAGCGGCGCAACGCCGGACGCCTGGACATCGGGCTCGTCAACAACATCCTGGACCCGCGCATCCTCACGATCGGCTTCGCCCGACGCTTCGCCACCTACAAGCGGGGCAACCTGATGCTGCACGACCGCGAGCGCCTGAAGGAGCTTCTGTTCCACACCGAGCGTCCGATCCAGATCGTGATCGCCGGCAAGGCCCACCCGAGGGACGACGCCGGCAAGAGGATCATCCAGGAGCTGGTGCACTTCATCAACCATGAGGGCGCCCGCGCCCGCATGGTGTTTCTCGAGGACTACGACATGCAGCTCGCGCGGGCGCTCGTGCAGGGCGTGGACGTGTGGCTGAACAACCCGAGGCGACCCATGGAGGCCAGCGGAACCAGCGGCATGAAGGTGCTGATGAACGGTGGCTTGAACTGTTCCGTTTTGGACGGCTGGTGGGACGAGGGCTACTCGCCGGGCGTCGGGTGGGCGATCGGGGACCGGATCGATGTGCCCGACGAGGCGCAGCAGGACTGGCTCGACTCGAGGTCGCTGTACAGGGCCATCGAGCAGGAGATCGCCCCGCGCTTCTACCACCGTGTGGACGGAGGAGTCCCTACGTCCTGGATCGAGATGGTGAAGCGGTCGATCGCGGAGCTGGTTCCGCGGTTCTCCACGTCCCGCATGGTTCGGGAGTACGCGGAGCGGTTCTACATCCCGGCCTCGGACGCCTTTTTGCGACTGCAGGAGGACGGGCTGTCGCGGGCGCGGGCGGCTTTGGCTTGGCGCGACCGCGTCCGATCGGCGTGGCCGAACGTGCGGATCCTGAGCGTCCAGGACACCGCGTCCGCCAACAACCCCTTGGGGGCCTCGTTCACGATCACTGTCGAGGCGAGCCTGGGGGCTCTGACGCCGGACGACGTCCAAGTGGAGGCCTTGGTCGGACGGGTTTCCGGCGGCAGGGAACTGACCGACGTGAACCGCTATGTGCTGGACTTCGTGGAGAAGGACGGCGCGGTGAGCCGCTTCGCGGGCACCGTGACGTGCCACGAACCCGGTCACATGGGGTACGCGACGAGGGTTGTGCCGAAGCATCCGGACGTCAACGTCCGCAGCGAGCTGCCGCTGGTGTGCTGGGAGCCGCGCTGACGCCCGGCAGGTATCCTTTCCACGGGCTCCGCCGTTGCGGCGGCGGAGCCCGCTCGGCAATGCACAGTTTCCAGCGGATTCTCCTTGCAGCGTTCTCTTGCATGCTCGCGGCCCATTGCTGGGCCCTCGATGCGCGCGCCGTAGGGGGCACGGTCTACGTGAACGAGGTGCCCATCGCGACCCTCCGGACGAGCGTGGGCGGCTCTCCCGCGGTCCGGGCGGCGCAGGCGGCTTCGAAGCTCCGCGCTCTCAGCCCCGGCGACGTGCGGGTCGTCGCGCTCAAACGATCGGTGCGGATCGAGGTCGGAGGGCGGCAGGCGCTGGTCGTCAAGCAGGCCGAGGCCAGAGCCGCGGGTTTGGCGCCTCGCGTCCTGGCGGAGCGGTGGGCCTCGAGCCTTCGCACGGCGCTGGCCCTGCCTCCTCTGCAGGTGGAGCCGGATGTGGTTCGGATGGGTCCGGATGGCAAGGCCACGGTTCGGCTGGTCGGCTCCAAGGCGAGGACTGCGGCGCTGCTGGGCGAGAAGCTGCCGGTCAGTGTGGTCCGCACCCCCGGCGCCTTGACGCTGAAGGCGAGGTCGGTCGGGTCGGGGACGCTCCAGGTCGTGGCAGGTTCCGACTCCGTCACCGTGAACGTGGCGGTGTTGCCCTACGCCGCAACCTTCCCCCAGCGGCTGACGGCGTGGGTTACGGGGTCGCCTGCGTCGCAGGAGGTGGTGCGCGGCGCGATCGAGGCCGCGCTCCGCAAGCGCCTCGAGACCCAGCCTGGAGCCACCGTTTCTTGGGAGCCGTTCTCGGTGCCTAGGGTCCCATCGACGAAGCGGGCCGTGGCGAGGGTCAAGGTGTCCGCGTGGGCGCCGAACGCTGTGGAGTCCTCAGGGGTCGCCGAGGTGGAGGTTGTCAACGTCGGGCTTGGCGTGCTGCGTGAGGCGGAACTCTGGTACTGCAACGACCCGGAGAACCTCGCCGCGCCGGGGCCGCTGTTCCACGACGCGCTCCAGGTTGGCAAGCCGGTGCGGCTGCTGTTCCACCACGTGAACCAGTCGCCAATCCCGCTGGTGGTGGAGGTCGCGCTGGAGAACGACTCCGACCAAGAGGCTCGCTTGGCGATCGTTCCGGGCGACAGCAAGCCGGACCCCAACCCTGTTCTGGCCGGTCTGCGGGCGGGGGACGAGTTCTTCCGCAACTGGCTCACTGGCTCGGCGGAGGTGGTGGCGGTACCGGCCCGAAGCCGGGTGGCACTGGCGCTCAGGCGACTGGCTCCAAGGGAGACGGCCAGCGGCCTGCAGGCGCTTCTGCTGCTGTCGGGTGGTCCGAGTTCGCTCCGCCTCGTTGCGTCCGCGCGTCTGCCGGGGGAGTACGACGGCTTGGCGTCTTCCTGGTCGGAGGCGCCCTGGAGGTCCCTTCCGCCGATGAGGCTCGCCGGGGACGGTCCTCGGGTGGCGCAGGGGCCGAGGCACGCCTACCCCAGCCCGTTCCGTCTGGAGGAGGTCGTGTACCAGACGGGAGGGCGGCACGCCTTCGTGCGGATCGGCCAGAAGGCCATCGACCGGGCGGACGGCCAAGGCGCCCTGTCCGGCAATTTCGGCGTGGTGTATCGGATCCAGGCCGAGGCCAGGAACGACGATCAGTTGGCCAAAGAGGTTGAGGTGGTGTTCGAGGCCAGTGCCGGCTACAGCGGGGCGGTGTTCGTGGTGGACGGGCAGTACGTGCGGACGCCGCTGCTGCAACCCAAGCAGGAGTACCGGCTCGCCAAGACGCGCGTCGGGCCGCGCCAAAGGCGAAAGTTCGAGATCTGGACGATCCCGCTCTCCGGAAGCAGCTACCCGGCGACGCTGGTGGTGCGCGAGGTGGACCGTTTGTCGGCAGGCAGGTGAGGCGATGAGACCGGAATACGAGAGGATCGCAGATCTGTTCGGCTTCGTGTTGCCCGAGAGCCCGAAGGAGGGAGGCGCCGGGCGCAAACTGCCCAGGGAGGGCAAGGACGCTGCGGAGAGCGCCGAGATCGCCGCCAGCTTCCTGGCCGAGGGGAACGTGGCCGAGGCGGTGCGCCACTACCGCCGCGCGATCGAGCAGAGGGGGACGGAGGATCCAAGCCTCAGCATCGACCTCGGGGCAGCCCACGAGTTCGGCGACCAGCTTCCCGCGGCGGTGGAGCAGTACCTCAAGGCCCTCTCCGACGAGCAGACGGCGACCGAGGCGAGGCTGGGCCTCTCGTCGGTTCTAAGACAGGAGGGCAGATTCCGGGAGGCGATCGCCGGGTTGGAGGAGGCCCTGAAGGCCCATCCGGAGGATCCGTTCCTATGGGCCAAGCTGGCCGAGATGCTGAGGGAGGCGGGCTGGCCCAAGCGCTCGCTGCAGGCCATCCAGCGGGCCGTGACCCTGAAGCCCGAGGAGGCCTACTTCCATTTTTGGGCGGGCGACCTCCTGCTGGCGATGGAGCGCTACGACGAGGCCCTGCAGTCGCTGCGCGCCGCCGTCGAGCTGTCTCCCGGCGACGACCACTACCTGCTCCTCAGTGGGGTCGCCTTCTGGAGGCTGGGCCGGCACGCCGAGGCCGTGAAGGCGGTGGACTTCGCCGGCCAGCTGGATCCGGACGAGCCGGCCTACGGGGCTCTGCTGACCATCCTCCGCGTCGAGGCCGAGCTGCAGCCGCAGTCTCCCGCTGGAAAGCGGGAGGCTTCGGATCTGGACGAGTACGCCAAGGACAGGGTTCGGCGCTGGCTGAGGCTGTTCGGCGTGCCCGAGGATCGGATCGACCGCTGAGCCTTTAGAGGGCCGACTGCAAGCCCTTCTGCGCCAGCTCGATCGCTCTCAGGCAAGCCTTGGCCTTGTTGCGGCACTCCTCAGCCTCGCGCTCCGGCACGCTGTCGAACACGATGCCGGCGCCGGCCTGGACGTAGGCTGTGTGCTGCTTGAGCAGGATCGTTCGGATGGCGATGCACAGGTCCATGTCGCCGTTCGCGCCGAAGTAGCCCACGGCTCCCGCGTACAGGCCGCGGCGGGTTGGCTCCAGTTCGTCGATGACTTCCATCGCCCGAACCTTGGGCGCTCCGCTGACGGTGCCGGCGGGGAACGTGGCGCGCACGAGGTCGTAGGCGTTTCTACCCTCGGCCAACCGGCCGGATACGGAACTCACGATGTGCATCACGTGGGAGTAGCGCTCGACGGTCATGAGCTCTTCCACCCGCACGGTGCCGTAGTCGCAGACCCGGCCGAGATCGTTGCGGCCCAGGTCGACGAGCATCACGTGCTCCGCCCGCTCCTTCTCGTCGGCTAGGAGCTCGCGTTCCAGCCGAGCGTCCTCCTCGGGGGTCTCCCCCCGCTGGCGGGTGCCGGCGATCGGCCGAACCTTCGCGAGGCCGTGATCTAGGCCTACTAGCAGCTCCGGCGAGGCGCCGACGACGTCGAAATCGCCGTAGCGAAGAAGGAACATGTAGGGGGACGGGTTGAGGGACCGCAGGGCTCGATAGATGGTGAGCGGATGGGCTTCCGTCTGCGTCTGGAACCGCTGGCTCAGCACCATCTGGACGCCGTCGCCAGCCGCGATCAGCTCCACCACGCGCCGCACGGCGTCCTCGTACTCGCCGTCCGCCATGTTGCACGCGACGGGGTGGGCTTCGAAGCGACCCATCGGCAAGGGCGGGAGCGGCCTGCGGAGGCGCGCCACGATCCGCTCGACCTCGGCGGCCGCCTGCTCGTAGGCCTTGGAGGTGCCGTCGGCCAGAACAACCACGCGGATGAGGTTCTTGGCGTGGTCGAACACGACGGCGCTGTCCACGAGCATCATGGCCATGTCGTCGCACTGAAGGTCATCGACGCAGGTGTCGGGCAGCCGCTCCAAGAACCTCACGAAGTCGTACGAAAGCAGGCCGACGGCGCCGCCGACGAACCTCGGCATGCCGGGGACGTCGGTCACGGAAGAGGCGTCGAGCTCCCGCTGCAGCACGTGCAGGGGGTCCTCTCCCGGAGCCAGGGTGCCTCGCGTCTCGCCCGTGTGCGAGATGCGCCGCACCGATTGGCCCTTGGTGCGCAGGACCAGGCGCGGGCGCACGCCGATCATGCTGTACCGAGCGAGCTGCTCTCCGCCCGTGACGCTCTCCAAAAGGAAGCTGTGGGGCTCGTCGTGGGCGAGCTTCCAGTAGGCCGAGAGGGGGGTCTCCATGTCGGCGAGCAGGTCGGCGTGCACGGGCATGCGGCAACCGTCGCCGGCGGAGCGGAGGAAGTCTTCCCGGGAGGGAACGATCATCGTTGAGGCATTATCCCACAGCCGGGCTCTGCCAGCGGACCGGGGACCGTGCCAAACTGGAGCCATGGGCGGCTTCCAGGTGCATCGCGGACGGATCGCGATCTTTGCCGAGGATCATGTGGACACCGACCGCATCATCCCGGCGCGGTTCCTCTCCATGGTGACTCGCTCGGGCTACGGCGAGCTCTTGTTCCACGACGTTCGGGGCGAGGGCTTCCCACTCGACGCTCCCGAGGCCCGGGGAGCGACGGTGCTGGTGGTCGGAACGAACTTCGGGTGCGGATCCTCGCGGGAACACGCGGTGTGGTCCATCCAGCAGGCGGGTTTCGTAGCCGTGATCGCCAGACGGGACCCCGATTCGCCGGGCTTCTCCGACATCTTTCGCCAGAATGCAGCCAACTGCGGCCTTCTGCTCATCGACCTCGGTCCGGAAGACCACGCTCGGTTGCTGGCGCAGGGCCAAGGGGCGGAAGTGGAGATCGACCTTCCCGCGCAGGCGGTGCGATGCGCCGGCCGCGAGGCCCCGTTCGACATCGCCCCCGCGACCAAGGACGCGCTGATCCAGGGCCTGGACCTGATCGGCACCACGCTCCTGCTGGAGGACAAGATCGCGGCGTTCGAGGCGCGCCACCGGCCGTGAGAGCGTGGGTGGCCTTGGCCGTCGTTGCGGCAGCGGCTTGCGGCTGTGCACCCAAGCCTGCCCCAGAGCCGGTTGTACCGAAGGAGAGCCCCGCGACCGCCCGGATTGAGCCGGAGGGGCGGCAGTTCCCGCTGGAGAGCCTGCAAGTGGTGGAGGTTCGGGTGGGCTCCGCGAAGTTCCAAGCGTGGCTCGCCGACACGCCGGAGAAGCAGCGGGAGGGTCTCATGTGGGTTTCCCAGGAGCAGCTCGGCGACCGGGCGATGCTGTTCGTGTTCCCAAACTCGGAGGAGCGCAGCTTCTGGATGAAGAACACGCCGGCGCCGCTCGACATCGCCTTCTTTTCTGAGGACCGGAGATTGCTGAACGTGGGCCGGGGTGCGCCACACAGTCTGGAGTCGGTTCTCAGCGACGGGCCGGCCCAGTTCGTGCTGGAGGTCCGGCAAGGAACGTTCCAGAGGCTGGGATTGAAGAAGGGAGCGAGGCTGGAGTTCTAGCCGTTCTCCTTCGGGCCCTCGGGCTTCATCATCGGGAAGAGGATCACCTCGCGGAGGACGTCGGCTCCCGTCAGCACCATGGCGAGGCGGTCCATGCCGATCCCGCAGCCTCCGGTGGGCGGCATGCCGCCCTCCAGCGCGAAGAGGAACTCCTCGTCGAACGGGTGCGTCTCGTCCGCTCCTCCCATGCGCTGGCCCAGCTGCTGCTCGAACCTCTCCCGCTGATCGATCGGGTCGTTGATCTCGCTGAACGCGTTGCAGACCTCGCGCCCGCGCACATAGCCCTCGAACCTGCGGGTGAAGCCGGGCTTGTTGGGGTCCTTCTTGGCCAGCGGCGAAGTCTCCAGGGGATAGCCGACGACGAACGTCGGCTCGATGAGCGTGGGTTCGACGAACTTCTCGAGCAGCTTCTCGATGATGCCTCCGACGTGGTGCTCGTGTTCGGTGGGGAGTCCGCACCGCTCCATCGCGGCCTTCGCGCCCTCGAGGGTTGTCAGCTCGTCGGGCCGCACGCCCGCGTGGCGCTCGATCTCCTCCAGCAGGTCGACCCTCCGCCACGGCTTGGAGAAGTCCAGCGTGTGCGTCTGGCCGTCGGCGGCCTTTACCTGTACCGTCTGAGTGCCGAACACATCCTGGCAGACCGAGCGGAACAGGTCCTCGACCCGAACCATCATGTCCTCGAGGTTGGCGTAGGCCTCGTAGAATTCGAGCAGAGTGAACTCTGGGTTGTGGCGGTTGCTCACCCCCTCGTTGCGGAACACGCGCCCGATCTCGTAGACCTTGCGGACGTCGCCGCAGATGACCCTCTTGAGATACAGCTCCAGGGAGATCCGCAGTTTCACCTCGACGTCGTAGGCGTTGTAGTAGGTCAGGAACGGCGTCGCGGCGGCGCCTCCGGCTTCCAGCTGAAGGACGGGGGTCTCCACCTCCAGATAGCCGCGCGAGTCGAAGAACCGGCGGACGGCGGACACGATGCGCATCCGATCGATGAGCATCCGCCGCGCCTCCGGGTTGCAGATCAGGTCGAGGTGGCGGTGGCGGTAGCGGAGTTCCGTGTCCTGTAGCCCGTACCAGCGCTCGCCGTCCTTTTCCTTGCCGAGCGGGAGGACCTGGAGGGACTTGCTGAGCGGGGTGAGCTCGCGCACGTGGATCGACTTCTCGCCGGTCTTCGTGAGGAAGAGCTCTCCCACGACGCCGACGTGGTCGCCAATGTCCAGCAGCTTGAACACCTCGAAGCCGGTCTCGCCGAGGTCGTCCTTGCGGAAGTAGCCTTGGATCTTGGCGTCCCCGTCCGAGATGTGCGCGAATCCGGCCTTGCCCATGAGGCGGTAGGAGACGATGCGGCCCGCGTAGCGCACGGTCTGCCCCTGAAGCTCGTCGAACCGGGCCAGCAGCGTGGCCGCGTCGTGGGTCGTTTCGAAGCGCTCCACCGCGTAGGGATCCGCGCCGAGCCTCCGCAGCTCTGCGAGCTTCTGAAGCCGGACGTCGCGGATGCTGGATTCCTCGCCCATGGCGGCCTATTTTACTGGAGCAGGCGCCTCTTCGCCGGAGCTGGGGCATAATCCGGTTCGGCGGAGGCGTCGGAAGGTTCCATGGGAAGGCACTTGGCGATCGATCTTGGTGCGGAGAGCGGTCGGGCGGTCGTGGGCACGCTGGAGAAGGGCCGTTTGGCGATGGAGGAGATCCACCGGTTTCCTAACCGGATGCTGCCCGTGCGGGGGCACCTGCACTGGGACGTCTACCGCCTGCACGAGCACATCCTCGACGCGCTGGCCAAGGCTCCTGACGACGTGGAGTCGGTCGGCATCGACACTTGGGGCGTCGACTTCGGAGTGATCGATCGGAACGGGATGCTTCTGGGGTTGCCGTTCGCTTACCGGGACGTCAGGAACCTGGAGGCCATGGGCGCGTTCTTCGAACGGTTCCCGAGGCAGCGTGCCTACGAACTGACCGGAACCGAGATTCTGCCCTTCAACAGCCTCTTCCAGGTCGAGGTGCTGCGGCGCGAGGGCTCGGTGTGGCTGGAGGTCGGTCGGAAGATCGTGTTTCTGCCGGAGCTGCTGACGCACCTTCTCACCGGCGTCGCGAAGACCGAGTTCACGTTCGCCTCCACGTCGCAGCTGTATGACACCCGGACCCGGGCGTGGGTGCCGGAGCTGGCGGAGGCCGTTGGCCTCGACCTGAGTCTGCTGGGCGAGGTGGTGCCCTCCGGCACGGTGGTGGGTCCGCTGGCCGACGACGTTGTGGAGGCCCTCCGAGGCCGGCTGGCGGGCGTGCCGGTGATCGCGGTGGCCTCGCACGACACTGCGTCGGCGGTCGCGGCGGCCCCCGCCGAGGGCCAGGGCTGGGGCTTCATCAGCTCGGGCACCTGGTCGATCATGGGCGTGGAGACCCCCTCGGCGGTGGTTACCGATGCGACCTACCGCGCGTGCTTCACCAACGAGGGCTCCGCGAGTGGCGGGAACCTCCTGATGAAGAACGTGATGGGTCTGTGGCTGACCCAGAGGCTCCGCGCCGGGCTGTCCGACCCGAAGCCGAGCTACGCGGAGCTGACCGAGGCCGCCTCGCGCGCGGCGCCGTTCCAAGCCCTCGTCGATCCGGACCGCCCGGCGTTCCTCAACCCGCCCGACCTGTCCGACGCCGCGCGGGCGGAGTGCGAGGCCACCGGCCAGGGATGGCCGACGGATGTGGCGGGGCAGGTGCGCTGCCTGCTGGAGTCCCTCGCCTTCAAGTACCGGTGGATCGCCGACCGGCTGGAGGAGGTGGGCGTCGGCAGGCCGTCGCTGCTCCACGTGATCGGGGGGGGGTCTCAGAACGCCCTGCTGTGCCAGATGACGGCGGACGCCGTGGGCGTGCCCGTCGTGGCGGGGCCCGCGGAGGCCACCGCGGCGGGGAACCTGCTGGTCCAGGCGCTGGCTCTCGGCAAACTGGGGAGCTTCGAGGAGATCCGCTCCGTGATGCGGTCGTCGTTCGACCTGAGGAGGTATGAGCCGCGGGACACCGAGGCGTGGGACCGCCACTGGTGCCGGTTCGAGGAGATCGTGGGAAGGGAGTGAGCCATGGCGCAGGGTTTTGAGTTCGCGAAGGAAAGGTACGCCGAGTGGGGCGTGGACGTCGAGGCGGCGCTGCGGCGCCTCGAGGGCGTCCGGGTGTCGATGCACTGCTGGCAGGGCGACGACGTCGGAGGCTTCGAGAACCCGGAGGCCGGGCTGGGCGGCGGCCTCGCGGTGACGGGCAACGCTCCAGGCAAGGCGCGAACCATCGACGAGCTTCGGGCGGACCTGGAGACGGCTTTCTCGCTGATTCCCGGGCGGCACCGTCTGAACCTGCACGCGATCTACGGCGACTTCGGCCCGCGGCCGGTTCCGCGCGGTGAGATCGGGCCCGAGCACTTCCGGTCGTGGGTCGAATGGTGCCGGGAGCGAGGGCTGGGGCTTGACTTCAACGCGACGCTGTTCTCGCACCCGCTTGCGCAGGACGGCTACACGCTCTCGCATCCGGATCCGCAGGTCCGGAAGTTCTGGATCGGGCACGTGCGGCGCTGCCGGGAGATCGCCTCGGGCTTCGCCCGCGAGCTCCAGGGCGGCAGCGTGCACAACCTGTGGATCCCTGACGGAGCCAAGGACGACACGGTCGAGCGCCTGCCGTTCCGCGAGCGGCTGAAGGAGAGCTTGGACGCCATCTACGATGGGCGCCTCGACGGTCTGACCGACGCGGTGGAAAGCAAGCTTTTCGGCATCGGCAGCGAATCGTTCGTCGTCGGTTCGCACGAGTTCTACCTGGCCTATGCGATGCGCAAGGGCCTTGTCCTGTGCCTGGACATGGGTCACTACCACCCGACCGAGAGCGTCGCGGACAAGGTGTCCGCGCTGGCGCCCTTCCTGCCAGGTATGCTGTTCCACGTGAGCCGGGGCGTGCGGTGGGACAGCGACCACGTGGTGACCGCAACGGACGAGGTGCGGCTGCTGGCGCGGGAGATCGTACGCGCCGGACTGCTGGATCGGTGCCACCTCGCACTGGACTACTTCGACGCTTCGATCAACCGCGTGGGCGCTTGGGTCATCGGCATGCGGTCCTTCCTCAGGACGCTGCTGGAGGCCCTTCTGGAGCCGCTGGATCGGCTTCGGCAGGCGGAGGGCTTCGAGAGGCTGGCCCTGCAGGAGGAGGCCAAGGCGCTGCCGATCGGCCCGGTTTGGGACGAGTACTGCGAGCGGCAAGGCGTGCCGCCAGGCGGTCGCTGGACGGCCAAGGTTCGGGAGTACGAGGCTCGCGTCCTGCTCCGGCGGGGCTGAGGCCTCCGCTGCGCAGGAAGACTTGACAAGCGATGCCCGCGGGCCCCATAATCCTTGCTTGCGTGGACTCCCAGTCCGCGAAGCGTCCAGTTGAAGGAGGCTAGCTCGTCCGGAGAAACCGCAGAGGGCACAGAGATTCGAGTCTTCAGACGGTGCGAGGCGAGCGGCCCTTCCGAAAGGACGGGCCTTCGTTTTGATGGGAAGCTCCAGGCGGCAAGAATACGCCGAGGAAACGAGAAACAAGAGGAACGAATGCCGACGGTCAACCAGCTCGTACGCAAGGGACGGAACAAGCCGACCTACAAGTCGAAGTCGCCCGCGCTGAAGAACAACCCTCAGAAGCGCGGCGTGTGCACCGTCGTCCGAACGGTGACGCCGAAGAAGCCGAACTCGGCGCTCCGCAAGGTCGCCCGTGTGCGTCTCACGAACGGCATCGAGGTCACCGCGTACATCCCCGGCATCGGCCACAACCTTCAGGAGCACTCCGTGGTGCTCGTCCGCGGAGGACGCGTGAAGGACCTCCCGGGCGTCCGGTACCACATCATCCGGGGCGCGGAGCAGGCCGCCGGCACGAACAACCGCATGCAGGGTCGCAGCAAGTACGGAACGAAGCGCCCGAAGGCCGCCAAGAAGTAGGAGAGGAGAAGAGATGCCGAGGAAAGGTCCAGCCCCCAAGCGACAGATTCTGCCTGATCCGGTCTACGGCAGCGAGCTCGTCCAGCGCTTCATCAACCGCATGATGATCGACGGCAAGAAGGTCGTCGCCGAGAAGATCTTCTACCAGGCGATGGCGGCCTGCGAGCAGAAAGCGGGCGTGCCCGCGATCGAGGTGTTCGAGAAGGCTCTGCAGAACGTGATGCCGCAGGTTGAGGTTCGGCCGCGCCGCGTCGGAGGCCAGACCTACCAGGTTCCGATGGAGGTCCGGCCGGAGCGCCGGCGAACCCTCGCGCTGCGTTGGCTGATCAACGAAGCCCGCAACCGCAAGGACGGCAAGTCGATGGTGGAGAAACTCACCGCCGAGCTCATGGACGCCTACAACAACACCGGTCGCGCCGTGAAGAAGAAGGAAGACACGCACCGCATGGCTGACGCGAACAAGGCGTTCGCACATTACCGATTTTAAGCCTCTGCGCTACCACGTTCCTCCCGGTCCAGCCGTCCGCACGACCCAGCGGGCGGCTGGGTTCGTTAAGGGTTCGTTCGGTGCGGCCCAGACGATCCGCTGGGTCCTTGCGAAGAAGCCCTGCGGATCGCCATAATTCGAAGTAGAAGGGGAAATCATGAACCTCTCCCAAGCGACGACGCAGGAGGTTGCCGAGCGGGTTAGCGCTTGATCGGATTCGTCCGTAGAGACGCCCCTGCTTGCATGACCAGGGGCGTTTCGCATGTCCGGGGCAACCTGGTTTCCCAGACCGATCAAACCAAGAGCGAACAAAGACCATGGCGCGATCGCACCCCTTGCACCTCGTTCGGAACATCGGCATCGCCGCGCACATCGACGCGGGAAAGACCACCACGACCGAACGCATCTTGTACTACACCGGCCGCACCCACAAGCTGGGCGAGGTGCACGAGGGCACCGCGACGATGGACTGGATGGAGCAGGAGCAGGAGCGCGGCATCACCATCACCTCCGCCGCGACGAGCTGCTTCTGGCGCGGCACGAAGTACGACAAGCCCGAGCACAAGATCAACATCATCGACACGCCTGGGCACGTGGACTTCACCGTCGAGGTTGAGCGCTCGCTGCGCGTCCTGGACGGGTGCGTGGCGGTGTTCTGCGCGGTGGGCGGAGTGCAGCCGCAGTCCGAGACGGTTTGGCGGCAGGCCAACAAGTACGGCGTTCCCAGGATCATCTACATCAACAAGATGGATCGCCTGGGTGCGGACTTCTTCGCCGTGGTGGACCGCATCCGCCAGCGGTTGGGGGCCAACGCCGCGCCGATCCAGATCCCGATCGGGTCCGAGAGCAATTACCAGGGCTATGTGGACCTGATCTCCATGGAGGCGACGATCTACCGGTCCGACGACGGCAAGGAGTACGACGTCCTCGCCGTTCCGGCCGAGTTGCAGGACCTGGCCCAGGCGTGGCGCGAGAAGCTGATCGAGGCCATTTCCGAGTACGACGACTCCATCATGGAGCGGTTCCTCGAGGGTGAGGCGATCTCCGAGGACGACATCCGCAAGGCCCTGCGGGCGGGAACCATCGCGAACAAGATCACGCCCGTCCTGAGTGGCTCGTCGTTCAAGAACAAGGGCGTGCAGGCGATGCTCGACGCGATCGTCGACTACCTGCCGTCTCCGATCGACATCGGCCCCGTGAAGGGTGTGAACCCGGCGGACGAGTCCCCCGCGGAGCGCCAGCCGTCCGACGACGAGCCCTTCTGCGCGCTCGCGTTCAAGATCATGAGCGACAAGTACGTCGGGCGCCTGACGTACATGCGCATCTACAGCGGGCAGCTCTCCAAGGGAAGCCCCGTGCTTCTCGTCTATCGCGACCCGCAGACGAACGAGTTCCGAACCCGCAAAGAGCGCGTGGGCCGCATCCTGCAGATGCACGCCAACAGCCGCGAGGATTTGGACGTCGCCTATGCCGGCGACATCGTGGGCGTGATCGGCCTCAACGACGTCAACACCGGCACGACCGTTTGCGACGAGAACGCCCCGATCGCGCTGGAGAGCATTCGATTCCCCGAGCCCGTCATCCAGATCGCGATCGAGCCGAAGAGCAAGGCAGACCAAGAGAAGCTTGGGCAGAGCCTGCAGCGACTCGCGCAGGAGGACCCGACGTTCCGGGTCTACACCGACCCGGAGAGCGGCCAGACGATCATCGCCGGAATGGGGGAGCTGCACCTAGAGATCATCGTCGACCGCCTGAAGAGGGAGTTCGGCGTGCAGGCCAACCAGGGCCGGCCGATGGTGGCCTATCGCGAAACGGTCCGCGTCAAGTCCAAGACGGAGGGCCGGTTCGTCAGGCAGACCGGCGGATCGGGCCAGTACGGCCACTGCTGGATCGAACTGGAGCCGCTGCCCCCCGGCTCGGGCTTCCAGTTCGAGAACAAGGTGGTTGGCGGCGCCATCCCCAAGGAGTTCATCCCGGCGATCGAGAAGGGCGTCCGCGAGGCCCTCGACTCGGGCGTGCTGGCGGGATACCCGGTGGTGGACGTCAAGGTCTCGGTCGTCGACGGCAGCTACCACGAGGTCGACAGCAACGAGAACGCCTTCAAGCAGGCCGGCGTCATCGCGTTCCGGGAGGCCATGAAGAAGGCCCAGCCGGTGCTGAAGGAGCCGATCATGCACGTCGAGGTCACCACGCCGGAGACCTATGTGGGCGACGTGGTCGGCGACATCAACGCCCGCCGCGGCAGGATCGAAGGCATGGAACAGGCTCTCGGAGGCGTCACCGTGATCACGGCGCACGTGCCTCTCGCGGAGATGTTCGGGTACGTGACCACCCTGCGGTCGCTGACCCAAGGACGCGCGACGCCGAACGTGACCCCTTCCCACTACGAGGAAGTGCCGGCGAACATCGCAACCGAGGTCATCGCCAAGGCCGCGCGCTGACGCGGATCGGCACGCTCAGACGACGGGGTTGGTGAGTTCGCCGACCCCGTCGACCCACACGGTGACTGCGTCTCCCGGCTTGAGCCATAGAGGCGGCTGCCGAGCCATCCCCACGCCGTGCGGCGTTCCGGTCAGAATCACCGTGCCCGCCAGGAGCGTCGTGTCGGCGGAGAGGAATTCGATCAGCTGGGGCACGTCGAAGATCAGGTCGCTCGTCGTCCAGTCCTGGACCGTCTCGCCGTTCACGCGGGTGCCGAGGCGCAGGTTGCCCGGGTCCGGGATTTCGTCTGGAGTGACGAGGCAGGGACCCAGCGGGCAGAAGGTGTCGAACGACTTGGCGCGGCACCACTGTCGGCCGCTCCGCCGGATCTGCCAGTCCCGTGCGCTCACGTCGTTGGCGGCGGTGTAGCCCAGGACGAAGTCGAGGGCCCGCTCGGCCGGGACATTGCACGCGTTCCGCCCAAGGACCACGGCCAGCTCGCACTCGTAGTCGACCTCTTCCGTGGGCAGAGCGCGGGGGATGACGATCGGGTCGCCCGGGTTCTGCACGCTGGCGGGGTTCTTCAGGAACAGTACGGGCCATTCGGGAACCTTGCCGCCGGTTTCCTCCGCATGGCGGCGGTAGTTCAGGCCGATGCCGAGGATCGCCGTCGGCTGGACGGGCGCGAGGAGCTTCGCGATCGGCTCGAGTTCGCCGGCGAGGGACCATTCTCCGAAGAGGCCGCCCCGGATCCTCTCCGCAAGGTTTGGCTCGACCCAGCGGCCCCATCGGGGCGGTTCGCCGGGGTCCGTCAAGTATCGGACGATCTTCATGGCTGGGTTTCGATGCGGGAGAGGTGCTCGGCCTTCCCCTCCACGCCGGCGGGAAAGGCGAACAGCAAGCCGGCCAAAGGGTCGTCGGGGTCCTGGGCCGGGCCGCCGTAGCTGGTGACGTAGGCCGTACGGCCGTCTGGTCCACCGATCGCCACGCTCGTGGGCCGTCGGGTTGGAACCTCCACCCTCGCCAGCCGCTCGCCATCGGCGGAGAGCCGCCAGACGGCGGACCCGTCCCAGAACGCGACCCAAAGGCAGCCCTCCGCGTCGACCGTCAGGCCGTCCGGCACGCCGGGCAGGTCTCCGAAGTCAGCCAGCGGCCGGCGGTTCGAGGCGCAACCCTCCGTCGGGTCGAAGTCCCACACGTCTACGCGACGCAGGGGCGAGTCCACGAAGTACATGCGATCCCCCGAGGGCGAGAAGCCGATACCGTTCGAGCAGCCGACCTCGGTCGCCAGCACTCGGAAGTGGCCGTCAGGGAAAAGCCGGTACAGCGCACCCGGGCGGCCGTCGCGCGGCATCGTTCCGCAGATCACCCCGCCGGCCGGGTCGGCGGACACGTCGTTGAACCTTCCGGGAAACGGATCGCTCGGTAGGGCGGCGACCTCAGCCACCGCTCCCTCGCTCAGCCTCCGCACGCGCCCCTCCTCGCAGAAGAGCAGAACCGACCCATCGGCTTGGAAGGTGAAGCCACCGAGTTGCCTCGCCACGTTCCAGCTGCGATGATCCTCTCGGCCGGGGGTCCAGCGGTGCAGCGAGCCGGCCTCGATGTCGCACCAGTAGAGGGAACGCTCGGTGGGGTGCCACAAGGGTCCCTCCCCGAGGTGGCATCGCACGGAGAGCGCGGGTTCCGCCCGGAGCGCAGACATGGCGGGAGTTTATCCCGCTTCGGACTCGGGGCGGAGGAGGACCAGGGCGGCGGCGACGGCGGCTGCGGTGTCGACCCTCAGGACGCGCGGACCCAGGGTGGCGGCGCGGTCCGAGATGCGCTGCACCTCGCGCGGAGACCAGCCCCCCTCCGGACCGATGACGATCGCCGAGGGCGGCTCCGTCTGTCCCAGATGCCTTCCAACCCCTTCGACCTCCGAGAGCACCACGGCCTGCGGCAGCGCCTCGAGCACGGCGTCCAGGCTGGGAAGCCACCGCACCTTCGGCACCAGGGTCCGGAAGCATTGCTCGGCAGCCTCCCTGGCGATCGTTCGCAGCCTGCGGAGGCGGTCCTCCAGCTTGGATCCGTCCCACTTGGCCAGCGAGCGCTCCGAGGGGAAGACGACGAACTCGGAGACCCCGATCTCGGTTCCCATCCTTACCACAGCGTCGAGCTTGTCCGGCTTCGGCAGGGCCTGCGCCAAGGTCAGCCGATGCGAGGGTTCGGTCGGTGGGCGCTCGCAGGAGACCGGCACGGCCGTCCTGCCTTCCAAGCGGCAGCGGATCAGGGAACCATCGCCCGGAAGCACGGCGATCTCCGCGCCCGACTGGAGCCTGAGGACCTTGCGGAGCTTGTCCAGCTCCTCCTGGGGCAGCTCGATCGGGCCATCCGGCGTCGCGCCATCCACGAACGAGCGGGGCAGGGACCTCAGAGGCGCTGGAGAACCGCCGCCAGCCATTCGCCCTCCCGTTGCACTTCCTGGGGACCGAAGCCCGCCGTCTCCGCCGCGCGAAGCACGTCCGGCCAATTCGCCCCGATCACGCCGCTGATGATCCACAGCCCCCCACGGCGCACGGCGCGGGCGGCGTCCGGGGCGATGCGGATCAGAACCGCGCTGATGATGTTGCTGAAGGCGGCGTCGAACGTTTCGCCCGCCAGCGGATCGAATCCGTTGCCCACCAGCCACCGGCAGGACACGCCGTTGCGCCGCGCGTTCTCACGGGCCACTTCGACGGACGCTTCCTCGATGTCCACGCCGACGACCTCCGCCGCCCCCAGCTTGGCCGCAGCGATGCCCAGGATTCCGCTGCCGCAGCCGACGTCCGCGACCCGCAGGCCGTCCCACGGCAGCGCGGCCAGCAGCCTCAGGCAGAGGCGGGTGGTGGGATGGTCCCCGGTGCCGAAGGCTTGGCCGGGGTCGATCTCCACCTCGACGTCTCCGGGCCGCAGGCCGCACGCCTCCCAGGAGGGTCGGATCACCAGCCTTTCTCCCACCCGGAACGGCTTGAAGAACCGCTTCCAAGTCTCCGACCAATCCTCCTCGGGCACTTCCGCGACCTCGACGTGCGCACCAAGCGCCCGCAGGCGATCGGCCAGGTCCCGCGCCCGTTCCGTGGCTCCCGGCGCGTCCTCGAGGTAGCCCTTGATGCGCGCGGGGTCGTCCAGCACCTGCGTGCTCGGGCAACCCGCCTCCGAGAAAACCTCGGCCCAGGGAGACCAGTCGGCGGGCTCCTCAGGCGGACGGGCGCTGATGCGGTGCCAGGTTCTCACTTCTTCTTGCGGAAGAGCTTGGCCAAGAAGCCTTCCTCCTCATCGGGCGGAGACTCTCCCCGGAGGGCTTGATCGAGCTGGCGAACGAGCTTCTTCTGCTCGTCGTTGAGGTGCCTCGGAACCTCCACGTTGACCTCAACGAGCAGGTCGCCGCGTCTGCCGCCATGCAACGGTGGAAGGCCGGCTCCAGAGACCGAGAGGACCGTTCCGGGCTGGGTGCCAGGAGGGATCGTCAGTCGCACGGGGCCGTCCAAACCCTCGACGCTCACCTCGCCTCCCAGGCAGGCGGTGGGGAAGGAGAGGTTCAGGTAGCCGAGCAGGTTGCGGCCTTGCCTCTCGAATCGGGGATCGTCCTCGACCGTGACGACGACGTACAGGTCTCCGGGGCGGCCCATGCCGACGCCGTCGCTGCCTTGGCCTGGAATGTGGATCGTGGATCCGCTCTCGATGCCCGCCGGGATGTGCAGGCTGACCCGAGCGTTCTCGGTGACCAGGCCCTGACCCCGGCATCGGCGGCAAGGGGAGGTGACGACTTCGCCCGCGCCGCCGCACTTCGGACAGGTGGTCGAGGTGCGCACGGTTCCGATGAACGTCTGCCGAATCTGGCTGATGGTTCCGGCGCCCCGGCAGTGCGCGCAGGTCTCGGGCGGGCGTCCGCCCTCCGAGCCAGACCCCATGCACTCCGGGCACTGGCTTTGCCTGCGCACGCGGACCTCGCGCTGCGTTCCGGTGACCACCTCGGAGAGCGAGATCGTCACCTCCGCGCGGAGGTCCTCGCCGTCGCGCCCGCGCCGTCGGCTCTGGGTTTGGAAGCCGGTGCCGAAGAACATCTCGAAGATGTCCTCGATTCCGCCGGCGCCGTTGAAGAACGGGCCAACCGGCTGCTCCTCGGTGGTGCCGAAACGGTCGTACCGGGCCCGTTTCTCGGGATCGGAGAGGATGGCGTAGGCTTCGCCGACCTCCTTGAACTTCTCCTCGGCCGTCGGGTCGTTCGGGTTGACGTCCGGGTGGTAGGTTCGGGCCAGCCGCCGGTAGGCGGACTTGATCTCGTCGGGCGAGGCGTCGCGGGGAACTCCCAGAACCTCGTAGGGGTCCTTCATCGTCCGCAGACCGCCCTTGTGCCGGCGGCTACTCCTCCTCTTCCTCTTCGGCGCCGACGTTCTCCTGCTCTTCGAAGTCGGTCAGGGACATCGATGCCGCCTCGTCCTCCGCCACCGGCACGTCCTCTTCGACCTCGTCGTCGAGATCGTCCAAGGTGGTCGCCGGGATGGGCTGGTCCTCCGCGTCCTCGTGCTCCTCCTCCGGCTCCTCGAGCTCGAGCAGGGGGTCGACGTGCTCGATGACCACGCCCTTGGTCGGCTCGCTGATCGGGATGAGCGTCTCCGCCGCCACCTCGATGTCGTCCAGCTTGAACTCCGGCCTTTCTTCCGCAACCAAGTCCGACTTGAACTGGGGCTTGACGTGTTCCCGAGCGATCTCGATCAGGGCGATGGTGAGCGGGTGCTTGGACTCGGAGTCGACCACAGGCGAGATGGCGCCCTCCTTGAGCATCTTGGCCCTCTTCGCCGCGAGGTTGGCCAACACGAATCGTCCGTACGGAAAGTTGTTCAGAACGTCGGGTGAGGGAAACATGGCATCCGCACCGGCACACTCTGCCGGAAATCCTACTATACCCGCAAGGGCCGCTCCCTGTGGGGACTCTGCAGACTTTCACCGAACATTCGGGAACCCGCTGCGTCGGAGCCTGCGTAACCGATCAACGAGGTGCGATGCGGATGAAGGCATGGGAGAACGTGTTGGTTGTGGCGGCTGTGGCTGCTCTGAGCGTCGGCGCTTTCGCGCAGGGCGCCGGGCCGGGGGCGAAGCGCCAGGGTGAGGGACCCCGGATGCAGCAGGGCCAGCGGGGTCGGTTCGTGCAGGCCCTCGAGAAGCTGGACCTGACCGACAAGCAGAAGCAACAGATCCAAAAGGCCAGGGACCAGTGGACCAAGGCCATGGAGGACGCCCGCAAGGAGCAGGACCGCGAGAGGCGGCGGACCATGATGCGCGAGGCCGCCAAGACCTTCCGCGAGCAGCTGGACAAGATTCTGACGGCGGAGCAGAAGAACAAGCTCGAGGCGGAGCTGCGGCAGATGCGCTCGAACCGGCCCGGCGGACCTGGCGGCCCCGGCTTGGGCCCTCGGCAGGGAGGAGGCAACGCGAAGGAGGGCGCCGGCAAGGCCGGAGACAAGCAGAAGCAGAAGTAGCTTTCGAACGGCTCCTTGGTTCGAGGCCCGGGTTCGCCCGGGCCTCTGTGTTTGTCGGCTAGAGGTCGAGGGCGAAGCCCCACTCGGGGCTCTGTTCCGGGTCGTGGCAGAGTCGTTCGCCCACCAGGCGGGCACCAAGCCCCCGGTACAGGAGGTGCGCCTCCACGAACCGCTTGTCGCTCCAGATCTCCATGCGGCGCCGGTCGGCCTCCCTGGCGAGCCGGATGATCCCGAGGGTCAGAGCCTTGCCGATCCCCCTCCGGCGATGCGCCTTCGGCACGTAGAGGCGCTCGATGGCGCAGTCGGCTCCGCCGACCCGGCGGAAGCCGCCGACCTCGACGACGTCGGCGTCGTCCGGCAGCCGATCGAACAGGTGCAGGGCGGCCGTGCCGAGGATGCCGCCGTCGGACTCGGCGACCAGGAAGGCGCCTTGGGCGTAGTGGCCCGGCACGTCGTAGAGGTCCGCGTGGTAGCCGGCAGGGTCCCACTCGAACCCGTACTCGTCGTAGACGGCCTTGACGGCTTCGATCACCCCTCGCTCGTCTCCCTGGCGGTAGGGACGGATTTGGAAACGGGCGGGCGTCACCATGGATCGGCTCGGAGCGGATCGCGGTAGTCCCAGACGGCCAGAACGTCCTCCCAGCAGAACCAGACCTTGTACGGCTCGGCGGTCTCGTCCGCCGCGTCGTACACCCCTTGGAACACGAGGAAGTCCTCGGTCGCCTGGATCAGATCCTTGAGGGCGAAGGAGCGCTCCTCGGAGGAGCGCAGCACGACGACGATGTCCTCGGTATCCGCCAGGGAGGGCGCGATTCGCTCGCCAACGATCCAGCCTTGGGCGCGGAACAGCCGTTTCCACTTCTCGCCGGTCATCGGCGGGTAGCTTACCGGAGGGGGCGGCTCTAGGGCCGCAGTCTTCGCACGGAGGGCTGCCGAGGAGGCGGACCGTAGAGGCGACCGCCGCCTGGGGCGTGCAGCTGGTTTGTCAGTGCCGTTTGGAGTCGGAGCCGCGAGCCCCTTTCGGCTTCCGACCGAGGAATCCGGGTGTTTCGAAGGGTTCGCGACGTTGGGGCGGGCCGGTCCGCGCTTTGTCCAGTTCGCTCCCGGTGGAGTCGGGACGGTCTGCCGGCTGTCACCCGGCAGACTCCGCAGGCCACGGAGTGGGCGTCCGAAGCCGTGGTTGCATCCCGTTGGGGAGGAACGGACCCGCCGGGGTCCGTGGCGCGACTGGGCGGCTGACTGTGGATTTCGGGCGCTCTGCCGGCTATCGCTAGGCGGACTCCCCAGTCTGCGGAGCCGGGAGTCCGACGCCACGGTTGCATCGAGGTTTGCGGTCGCGGTATAGTTCCTCGTCCCGCGGGCCGTTAGCTCAGTTGGTAGAGCAGCTGACTCTTAATCAGCGGGTCGAAGGTTCGAGTCCTTCACGGCCCACCACCTTTCAGGTTCAAAGCGCTACAGGATCGGTGGCGAAAGAGTAGGTCCACCCGCCGGGTGTAGCCTGTGGTGTAGCCTATGGGATCGCGCTCGCGCGTTTCCTTTGGGGCCGTTGGGGGGAGCCCTGCGGGCCGCCGCGGGCGACAGGCGCGTCGGGGGACCCGGAGAGACGAACGGCATCCGGGTCTCCAGCGGGGCAGGGCCGGCCGGTGGAAGGCGCATCGGCCCGCGGGGTGGTAGCCCGTCTCGATCGTGGCCGGGGTTCGACCACTAGAGCCAGGAGGAGCCCTGTGAGCCATACTTGCCTGTCTCGCGAGGATGGACGATGCAGGAACAGAAGCCGCTGGTTGGCGTGATCATGGGTTCGAAGAGCGACTGGGACACGATGCGCCAAGCGTGCGAGGTGCTCGAGCAGTTCGGCGTGCCGTACGAGAAGAGGGTGGTCAGTGCGCACCGCACGCCCGAGCTGATGGCGGAATACGCCCGCACGGCCCGCGACCGTGGACTGGAGGTGATCATCGCCGGGGCCGGAGGAGCCGCGCACCTGCCCGGCATGACCGCCGCCCACACGACCTTGCCGGTTCTCGGCGTGCCGGTGCAGAGCAAGGCGCTGAACGGTCTGGATTCGCTGCTGTCGATCGTTCAGATGCCCGCCGGGGTGCCGGTGGCGACCTTGGCGATCGGCCAAGCCGGAGCGCGCAACGCCGGACTGCTGGCCGTGTCGATCCTGTCGATCGGCAGACCCGAGCTGGCCCAGGCGCTGCAGGCGTTCCGCGATCGGCAAAGGGAGTCCGTGCTGGGGGACGCGCTGGAATGAGCCCGATCCCGCCCGGATCCACCGTCGGCGTGCTCGGCAGCGGCCAGCTCGGCAGGATGCTGGCGATCGAAGCCCGGCGTATGGGTTACAGGGTGCACACGCTCTCGCCGGACCGGGACAGCCCGACGGGGCAGATCGCGGACCGGGAGGTGGTGGCCGATTACGAGGACCTGGACGCCGTGCGCGAGTTCGCGTCCCGCGTGGACGTGGTCACGTTCGAGTTCGAAAACGTCTCCTCGGCTGCGGCCGATGCCGCGGAGGTGTTCGCGCCGGTCCGTCCGTCCGGCGCCGTTCTGCACACGACGCAGAACCGGCTGAGGGAGAAGCGGTTTCTGGAGCGGGGCGGGTTCCCGTGCGCCCGGTTTCGCGAGGTCGGCTCGCCCGAGGAGCTGGAGGTTGCCGCGAGGGCCGTCGGCTTCCCCGCGGTCCTCAAGACGGCGGGATTCGGCTACGACGGCAAGGGGCAGAGGGTGGTTCGCTCCTCGCAGGACCTTCCGGAGGCTTGGCGGGAGCTGGGCGGGACGGTCGCCATCCTGGAAGAGTTCGTTGAATTCGAGCGCGAGGTGTCGGTCGTGGCGGCGCAGGGGCTGGATGGTTCCTTCGCGCACTTCGGCCCCGTGGGAAACACGCACCGGAACCACATCCTGGACGTCACGGTGGCCCCGGCTCCCTTGCCTGAGGCCTTGGCCGCCGAGGCTGTCGATTTGGCCCGCGGGATTCTGGAGGCTTTGCAGGTCGTCGGCGTGCTGTGCGTGGAGATGTTTCTAGCGCCGGGAGGACGGCTGCTGGTGAACGAGCTGGCTCCCCGGCCGCACAACTCGGGGCACTACACCATCGACGCGTGCGCCACCAGCCAGTTCGAACAGCAGCTGCGCGCCGTGTGCGGCCTCCCGTTGGGCTCGCCGATACAGCTCTGTCCCGCGGCCATGGCCAACCTGCTCGGGGATATTTGGCGCGAAGGGGAACCGAACTGGGAGGCGGCCCTTCGCTTCGATCGGGTGAAGCTCCACCTGTACGGCAAGGCGACGCCCAGGCCCGGGCGCAAGATGGGGCACCTCACGGCACTGGCGGAAACGGCGGAGGCTGCCGAGGCGAGGGTGCGCGCCGCCCGCGAGGCCCTCACAGCCCAGCCCTAGCCCGCACGTTTCGGTTTTCGGATCGTCGGCACCCTTGACTTGTTGACAGAAAACACGACATATTCCTCAGCAAGGAGGTGCGTTTGAGGATGCGAACGAATCTGGCTTGGTGGGTGCTTGCCTGTTTGCTCGGACTCTGCGGCATGGTCGGCTGCGGAGGAGGCGGCGGCAGCTCGGTTCCGTCCGTGTACCGCGGCACGTGGTACGGCGGCTTCACGGACGCCGACGACAAACTCTACGTGATCGAGATGGAGGTCTCGGACAGCGGGACGGTGTCTGGCAAGGCTCGCGAATCAGGCACCGCAGCCACCGGGGCGCCCATCACGACGCTGTCCGGAAAAGTCGCGACCGACGGCAAGGTTACGCTGAAGCTGAGATATCCCGACGGCAGCACCCAAACCGTGAGCGGCACCGCGAGCCTGTCGGCGAGCGGCGCGGAGCTCACCGTGGAGCTTGTTCCCGACCCGACGAAGCCGAACGAGACGATCGCCATTCCGTTCGATCGTCCGCGAGCGACGGACATCCGCGGGCCTCTCAGCGGGGAGATCCAGATTGAGGTGGCTCCCGGCGACGTCCGCACGATGACGCTGCAGTCCGCCCTCGGCGTCGTCGGCGGGCGGATGGCGGTCACCGTGCAGACTCCAGAGGGGCCGGTTGCGGTGGAGACCCGGATCGGGGACGATGCCGTAGGGTCGAACAGGTGGATCATCGGCTGGTCCGCCGACGGCCGGGTGTTCTTCGGAACGTACACGGCTGACGCCGATTCCCTTGAGGCCGAAGTGGACCTCCAGTGGGAGGAAAACGGAGAGGTGTCCTCGGCCAGTGCCACGGTCAGCCTGCATCGCTGAGAGGCGCCCCGGAAGGGCGATCGCGATCTTCGCGCGCCAGAGGGGTTGGTGGGCCGGCTGTCCACGGGCGTGTGGTTGCGGTTGTGGATTTTGCCCTCCCCCTTAGTCCCCCTCCCGCAGCGCGGGAGGGGGAGGCGCTAATCTCCCTCCTCCCTCGCTGAGGGAGGAGGGTTGGGGTGGAGGGTGCGTATGGCGGTGTTGCGGTGCCCGTCCGTTGGACTGGCTTGCCCTTCGCCGCAGAGGCTCGGGCTCACCTAGAGGACTGGGCGTTGAGACGCCAGCGACGAAAGCTCGGAATTCGCCCTCCCCCTCGATCCCCCTCCCGCTGGGCGGAAGGGGGCGGGAGCCTCCCTCCTCCCTCGCTGAGGGCTGGGGAGGAGGGTGCCTAGGGCTCTCCCGCGGCGCCCGTGCCCAGCGCCTGCCGACTCTGCGCCGCGGGAGTCCGAGCGCGCTGGCCCGGACGCCCGGACGCCGCCGAACCATGACGCGCGACAACCGCCCTCCCCCTCGATCCCCCTCCCGCGCTGCGGGAGGGGGTGGGAAGCTCCCTCCTCCCTC
>Ga0308419_1000241_pt1 | contig 43003 bp, 33 predicted proteins | sample HotsprSampleMS50_FD_203674 | JGI IMG/M metagenome (GOLD analysis project Ga0308419, IMG submission 203674) | Hot spring phototrophic mat microbial communities from Mushroom Spring, Yellowstone National Park, Wyoming, United States - 20090730_MS50 ... | reverse complement strand
GTTCGTGGGGAGCAATCCCTCGGGGCGCCCTCCGAGCCTCCGGCTTCACAAGATTTTCCTGCGCAAAGTAACTGTTGGCATCCGCAACCAGAGTGATCCAGCAGTTCGTTTCCAGCCGCTCCGCCAGGGCGCTGACCACATCGCGAAAGGCCGGTCCGTTCTGGAGGAGCGTATGAACAGTCCCCATCATGCGATCGAGACGTTGGTTGAGGTGCTGAATACCTTCGATCTCCCGTTGAAGCGCCTGACGCCGACTCCAGCTCTCATGTTGAGCCCTGATTTCAGCCATTTTCCGCTGCTGGTCGCGATAGCTTCCCAAGAGATTCGCCGCTGCGGTCAGGACGATCAGAATCGCCGCCGCCACCCAATATCGCTTCTGACGCCTCAACAAAAGCGTTTCCCGGATTTCGGACGGCAGAAGGCTGACATACCCTTTCCCAACCGCTCCCGCGCCGGCCAGGGCCAACCCGCAGGCCACCCCATAGAGCGCCGCCTCTTCCCCACGCTCGCTCATCCCCGGCAGCGCCTTCAGAAGACGGGTCTCCAACCCCAGCTTCCAGGCCAGATATCGCTCCAGCCCGCGCATCAGTGCCCCCCCGCCCGTCAGAATCAGCTCCACCGGCTGATCGGAAGGCCCGGGAAAATAACTCCGATAGATGCCCAGACAGGCTTTGAATTCGGAAACCCAGTGTTCCGCCGCGGCCGTCAGAACCTCCTTGTCCGCCCCCTCCAACCCGGACGCGATCTTGACCGGCTCCGCCTGAGTCGCCGTCATCCGCTTGGCACGAGCCAACGCCTCGGTAAAGGACTGCCCCCCCACCGCAAAACTGCGGGCAAACCGGATCCCCTCCGGACCGACAACCGCCAAATCGGTCCCACCCATCCCAATATCGGCAACGGCCAGACATCCCCCCGCCTTTTCCATCGCGCCCACGGTCAACGCCGCCGCCACCGGGGAAGGAACCATCTCGACGACATCCGCCCCGGCACCTCGCGCTAACGCCAGCACCTGCTCCACCGCCTCGGCGCGGGTCAGACCGATCAGAAACCGCCGCCCCTTGTCTTCCCCCGCCGCGATTTCCATGAAACCATGCCGCATGGTTTCCGTCGCGATCTCGCTCAGCCGAGCAATCTCAAGCTCAACCGCCAGGTCCGCCGGCCGGGGATCGTCCGACGCCAGCGCCAGCGTCTGAAAAAGCACATTCAATCCACGAACCGAAAGAACACAGGGCTCCCCTCGAAACCCCTGCTGACTCATCCATCGAGCGATCAGAACGGACTGCTCGGCCGTACCCATCCCGGCCGGAATCCGGACCATGTCGCGATGCGTCACCCGAATCGTCCCATTCCCCCGCCGAACCAGGCGAACAACTTTGGCCGAATGCTGACCGATGTCCAGCCCCAGCACCGTACGATGAAATACCGGCTCCATCCGATCAGGATCCTCCCCCGCCTTCCCCCATCCCCTCCACCGCCACCAGCTCTTCGCCGGTTTCGGCCAGCACACGCGCCGTGACAAAGATTAGGAGATTCCGTTGGACCTTGTTGACCACCTCGTACCGGAACAATGCGCCGAGCAAGGGAAGGGATCCCAGCAACGGAACCCGCCGAACGTCCTTCTGATCCGTGGAATTGATGAGTCCGCCCATGACTACCGTATCGCCGCTTCGCACGGCGACCTTGGTGACGATCTGCCGCTTGATGAAAATCGGGAGCTTGACCATCCCGAGGGTGTTGGTCGTTCGATTGTTGATGGACGTTTCGACGTCGGCGCTCTCGTAGAAGACCCAATCGGCCAGATCGCTGATCTCGGGAGCCAGGGAAAGAATAATGGTCTGACGATCGGCCCCCACGCTGGGGGTCACCTCGAGCTTGTACCCCAACTCCTCGCGCGAGGGTTGTCCCGTCGGGACCAGCCGGCTCGCCCGATTTTCCCGATTGTCGGTGACGGAGGTCACTACGTCAATCGTCGTAAACCGCTCAAAATACCGAAACTCCCGCCCTTCCCAAATTTTGGCCGGTTGATTGTTCAGGGTCGTGACCCGGGGAACGGAAAGCGTCTGGGCTTTGCCCGATTGCTCCAAGGCCTGCAGCATGACTTCGAACATGGGCGAGGTCAGAACGCCCTGGTAGGCGAGCGTCCCGGCCACCGTCGGTGTCGGCCGTTTCGCATCGCCGGCCGTCATGTCCCCAACCACGCCCGGCGTCAACCCGAGATTGCTCAGGGTGGCGCGCGTCGTGCCCCCCTTCTTGAAATAGAGATCGCTCACCGTCCAGTTCACGCCCAACTCTCTCAAATCGCTTAGACTCGTGGTAATGAAACGGGCTTCAATAAGCACCTGCGGCGGCGTCACATCGAAGGCTTCGACCAACTGCTCGATCAGACGCAGGTTTTCCCGAGTGTTCTTGACCAGCAGGGTGTGGGTATCCAGATCGAACATCATGTCCGCGCCAGGGGCCTGTGGCACAAACCGCTGAATCGCCTCCAGAAGGCCGTAATCCTGAAGCGAAGCCCGGCCGCTGATTCCCCCCGCAGGAGCGGCCCCGCCAGCCCGCCCCCCCGGCGCAGCCGTTCCCGTACCGCCCCTCATGGCGTTCATGGCGGTAGGATCGAGGTAAGCCAACGCGGGCGCGCCTTTCCGAAGGCGAAAGAGCCGGGTTTCCAGAGGAACCGGATCCGTGGCGGCCGTGCGCCGCGTCACCCAGATGAGCGAATCCCCGACGTAAAAGCTCACATCCAAATTCCGCGAGGCATAGTCCAGAACCTCGCGCAGGGGGACGTTCGTCACCGCGATCGAGATCGTCCGTCCGCCCGCCAGTCCGTCATCCGCCACCAGGTTGATCGGCCGATTCGATGGCCCAGCCTGTCCCAAGGCCATCAGAAGTGTCGCAAGGTCCGCCCCCTCCAGCGTCAAACTGACCGGAAGCGAGAGCATCGCCTCCGCGGCCGTCGGCGCGCGGGCATGGTCCACATATGGCGGAACAATCGTGCGACGAGTCCCATAGGTATCCGGCACCTGGGCCGCTTCCACGGCATCGAGCTCCATCCGAGCCCGCGAGGCCGGTTGGACATCTTCGAACGCCTTCCGACGGGCCGCCGTCATGTCGTCCAGAATCCGTGCTCGAAAGCTCTCGATCCCGGGAGCCGCCGGATCGCGCCGCGCTTCCTCGGCCAACGCCAAAAGGGCTTCGTTGTATCGCTTTTGCTGTAACAGTTCCCGAACCGCTTCCAGTCCGGCTGTCCCCGCCTCAGGTTCTGGAAGCGGAACCGGGGCCGTCGTTCGGCATCCCGACGACACGATCAGCGCCAGAATCACTCCTGTCAGCTTCCCCATTGACCGCGTCCCCATCGTTCGATCTCCTTCGCCGCGCCGGTCGTCCATCAACCGCCCGCTCGCGTTATTGTTCTTCCAGTTCGCTCAGCGGCAGCTCCCACCAGAAGGGACTATGAAAAATATTCCCCGCATAGGCCACATTGATCGTCAGCCCCATCCGTTTGTTCTGCGCCGGATACCTCCACGTTCGCGTGGACCAATGATGAAAGCAGCGGATGATGGGAAAAACAGTCTGATCGTAGGGGCGCGGGTTGTTGATGTCGCCAAACCGCATCTGGGCAAACTTGACCTCTTTCCATGTCGCGTTCGCCGGTACATTCGTGATCCCGTACCCCCGATAGTCCCATTGACTCGAAACGGGCCAGCCCGCGAACTGATATTCGTAACTGCAGGGCAAGTGCGGATCGTCCAGCTCCTCGAGCTGCGGTGCATCGAATCCAATGTCCGCCGGTCGGGCGCCATCCGCTCCCCGGCTCCGATCGGCAGGACATAGATAAACCTGGCGGGAATCCAGATAGCGGGGATGCAGATCAGAAAGCCAGTCGGGCATCTCCAACTCACCGAAATCATTCCGGTACATGACCACCGCCTTGGCAAACTCGTGCAGGTTGTTCTCGCAGGCCGTCAGACGCGCCCGCTCCCGGGTGCGGGCCAGGGTGGGAAGCAGAAGTCCTGCCAGAACCACCAGAACCGCAATCACGACCAGAAGTTCTACGAGGGTAAAACCTTGACGGTAACGTTGGGAATAGTCCATCTTCACGAATGCGGATCCGCTCACCGAAATACTTTATTTCCTAGTATACCGGAAACGCTATCCCCCTGCCAAGTCGAAAGAGAATCTTTTTAGGCGGTTTCCTATCGCCTCGACCTTTTTTTTCGTTTATTGTTAAAAGCTCACGCATGCGAACGTTCGCACTTTCACTTCTTCTGGCCGCCTTCCTTCCACCCGCTGGCCGCGGGGATCCCCCCTTCTGGCCTTTCCCCGATTTTCCCGCCCGTCTCCTTCTCTCGCCACCGGACACGCCGCTGCCAACCCCCTTCTGGGTCATTCCTGTCCATCATGCCGACCTCTCCTTTTCACCCGCCGCATTCCGATTGACGCCCGCCAACGCCGCCACGCCGCTTCCCCTCCGGGTCGTCATCCAAACGCCCCACCAAACCGTTCTTCTGGCCCACGTGAGCGCCCTCTCCTCCCGCCCCCAAGCCCTCCATCTCTATCTCTCGCCAACCAATCTACCCCTCTTTCCCAATACACCCCCAACGGCCCCGGAGGCGCCCGTCCTAGCCTCGTTCTATCCCTCCCGAGGCCGCTGTTTCCCGGAAAATTGGCCGGAGATCCTCTTCTTTCTCCAGAGCCGCCCCACACCCTTCCGCGTCTTCTCCCTCCCTCCTCTCCCCGCAGAGATTGCCCGCGAGAAACGCCCCGCCATTCTCGCGCTCGAAACCTTCCTCGCCATCCCCGCCGCCGGCACCACCCGCATCCGAGCCCTCGGCCCACACCCAACCCTCGGCGCCCTGGATTCGACCCCACTGCACGAACAGACACTCGAAGGCAGCACCACAGGCCCGGCCGTCGTCCGCCTCCGCCTCTTCAACGGCATGGCCGACACCTCCGCCGCCATCGGCCTCGAATGGCAACCGCCAGGATCCGACCGATTCGCGCCGATCCCGGCCGAGTTCTTCCTCTCCTACGCCATGGCCATCCCAACACGCCTCGAACGTCTTTCACGCACCCTCCAGCCCGCCTTCACCGCAGAACGGTTCCGCCCCTACGGGTTCCATCAGCACCTCCCCCTCTTCTTCCCCGCCCGTTTCGCCGATGAAAGCGTCAACTGGCTTCCCCACCCCTATTCCCGTGAGTGGCAGTTCCCCAACAACCATCGGTCTTCCGATTCTCCCGCGTTCTTCGTCTTCGATTCTCCCGGCCCCCATGAGGTGACCCTCGCCCTCATGGACGAGCTGGGGTTCACCGCCACCGTCTCACACACCGTAAGCTGGAGCGAGTTCTCCCCCCTCTACTTTCCCTTTTCCGCCATTCCGGGGCCACTTCCCTCCGCCGCCTTCCGGGCCGACTGGTTGGAACCAACCCTCCTGACCCGCGGCGCATGGCCGGAGACGCTTACTCTGGAACTGGAATCCATCCTTTTCACCACCAACGGCCCCCCTCTCCGCCGGTCTCTTCTCCTCCAGCCTTCCCATTTCGACCGCCCGATCCCCCTGGCCCGCTGCCGCGCCGGCGAGTTGATCCGGATCGAATGGGCGGTCCGCCATCACGGAACGGTCGTGACCAACAGCCTCATCCGGGCCCTGCACCCTCCCTTTCCGCTCCACACGTGCCGCGTCACCGCCGACCGGCTTCTGGACGAAAACAGCCATTCCATTGTCTATGTGATTCCCCGCCTCCCGCCACCCCTTCCCTCGCCCCCCACGAATCTCCGGGCACCGATCCGACTGCTGGACGACTGGCTGGTCCACCCCTCCGTCCCTGACGCCGCCGCCACACTCCCCGCCATCCTCGCGGAACGTCTGAAAACGCCGGTCTCCTATCATGCCCTTCGAGACCAACAAACCTACGCGCTGCTCTGGGCCCCGCTGGCCAAATTCGAGGAGATTCCCGCCCTCGCCGGGACCCCTCCCGCCCGGTTGGTCCTGGCCATCGGAGGTCAAGATTTGGAGGGAGGCCTTTCTCCCGACCAGTTCGAACGTCAGGCGGCCGCCCTGTCGGATCGCCTTCTTTCGGATGGCTTCTCGGTGATCTGGGTCACGCTTCCCCCCTTTCCCGAACGGACCGAAAAAGCCCGCGCCTATGCGTCCGCCCTTCGACGCGTCGCAGAGTCGCGCCGTCTCCCCATCGCCGATCTCTTCACTCTCTTTTCGGGTTCCGAACCGGATGGCACTCCGCTTTACTCCGACCTCTTTCCCATGGCCTTGACCGCCGTCGGCCGTCTCATGGCGGCGAACGCGATCGCCGATCGTCTGGAATCCGCGACTCTCCCACCTTCCCCTGCCCCATGACCGTCCCCGATCCTCTCGCCCTCGCTCACGAGCGACCGGAACTCAGCGCCTTCCAACCCTTCTGGAAACGCCAGACGATCGCGCTGGCGCTCCTTCTGCTTGCCTTTTGCCTCCTGGCCGCCGTTCATCCCCGGCTCGCCGGCCGTCTCTTCTTCTCTCTGGCCACTTTTTTCTATCTCCTCATCTCCTCCTACAAGATGTTCCTTCTCTACCGATCCGTCCGATCCGATGCCGAGCTCCGCTTCGGCCGGTCGGATATCGCTGCACTGAGCGAGGACGACCTGCCGCTCTACTCCATTCTCATCCCCCTCTACCGCGAAGCCGAGTCTCTGCCCCATCTGGCGGCCTCGCTTCAACGGCTGGACTACCCGGCCGATAAGCTCGACATTCAGCTCCTTCTTGAAGAGGACGATCGGGAGACCCGCGAGGCGGCGGCCCGACTCGCACTCCCGCCGTCATTCCGCCTGACCCTCATTCCGCCCTCCCTTCCCCGGACCAAACCCAAAGCCTGCAACATCGGACTCGCCCACGCCCGCGGCGAATTCCTCGTCATCTACGACGCCGAAGATCAACCGGAGCCCGATCAACTCAAGAAGGCGGTCCTGGGATTCCGTCGTTCCGACCCCCGTGTGCTCTGCCTCCAATCCAAATTGAACTTTTACAATCCCCGCCAGAATTGGTTGACCCGGTTTTTCACCGCCGAATACTCCTCCTGGTTCGATCTCTCCCTGCCCGGACTCTCCTCCCTCCGCACCGTCATGCCCCTTGGCGGCACCTCGAACCACTTCCGGACCGAACCCCTGCGCACCCTGTTGGGTTGGGACGCTTACAACGTCGCCGAAGATTGCGATCTGGGCGTCCGCCTGTGCCGGGCCGGATGGAAAACCCGCATGTTGGATACGACCACGTGGGAAGAGGCCTGCTCCGATCTGGGGTTCTGGATCCGTCAGCGCACGCGGTGGTACAAGGGGTATATGCAGACCTTTCTCGTCCATACCCGCCAGCCGATCCGCCTCCTCCGGGAACTCGGCTGGCGAAACGCCTTTCACTTCGCCCTGATCGTCGGCGGCATGCTGATTACCCTCCTGCTGAATCCTCTCTTCTGGACTCTGACCGCCCTCTGGTTTATCCGCCGTTTCTCCGCCCTCGATCCTTTCTTCCCGCCCCTCGTCTTTCTGATGGGCGCCACCTGCCTTTTTGTCGGCAACTTCGCCTTTATGTATGCCGGCGCACTGGGCTGCTATCGCCGCCGCTGCTTCGACCTCGTCAAATATGCCCTCCTGATGCCTCCCTACTGGCTCTTGATGTCCATCGCTGCCTGGCGCGCCCTCGTGCAACTCGTGGTCAACCCGTTTCACTGGGAAAAAACACGGCATGGCCTCACAACCCATCGTGCTCCTTAAACGCCTGCTCCTGACGGCCTCCCTCGCCACGATGGTCCTGGCCGCTCTCGTGGCGACCGACTCGATCGGCGCCGCCCCGGATACTCTTACGCGCGAAGCCCTGTGCTGGCGGATGATTCTTCAGACCACCGAAGGGCGCCAGGGCCTCGTCAGCTCCCTCTGGTTCGCACCTCTTCCGACCCTTCTCCGGTGGCCGTTGGTCGTGCTGCTTCCCCTGCCCTGGACCGGTCTGCCCTCCCGCCTGGTCAGTCTCGTGTCCGCCCTGGCCGCCCTCACCGTTCTCTGGCGGGTCTCCACACGATGGCTCCCCCGCGCGGCGGCCTCTCTACTCGTGCTGGGAACCGCTGCTCATCCCGCCGTCTGGACCGGTGCGCTGGATGGCGGAGACGCCGCCACGCTCTCCTTTCTGGCACTCCTCTTCGCCGCCTCTGCCGTCCGCTGGGTTCTCGAGGATCGCCTGACCCATCTCGTGCTGATGGCGCTTTCAGCCGCCCTGCTCTGCCTGACGCGGGCAGAGATGATTCTCTGGACCGCGGCCGGGCTGGCCTTCCTGACCGCCCATGAGTGGGCCGCCCCACGTCTCCCCGGCCAGCGCGCCGCGATTCTCATTCTCGGCCTTCTCCCATGGTTCTACGGCGTCGGCCTCTGGGTCCTCGGCAACTGGCTGATCATGGGCGATGCCCTTTACTTCCTACGATCCCTGGCCCTTCTTCGGCCCGCAGGCGAGGCACTCAGCACCCTTTCCTCGGACCCCTTCCGGCATCCGTTGTGGGGGGTCCCCATCCTCTTTTCTCTGTTGCTGGGACTGGCCGCCCTGATTCGCCGCGAAGGCGCCTCGTTCCTCCCCGCGCTGATGACCCCCGCCCTTCTCCTCGTCGCCGCCCTGGCCGACGCCTTCGGGGTACTCTGGGATCAGGCCCCCTTCGGCCTTCCTGCCCTCCTACTCGGCATGTTCGCGCTCGCCCGGAGCGCCGCACTCCTCCCCCTCCGCTTCCGTACCCCAGCCGCCCTCCTCGCCCCCTTCGCCACGCTTCTCCTTCTCATCCTTCCCGCCCCCCCCATCCCCAACGGCTGGTCCGGCCTCGCGCCGGAAACCACCGACGAGCGCCAGGCCGTCCTCCGCGAAATCGGGGCCATCCTTCCCAAGGGCCCCTATGTCCGGGTCTTCGTCTGCGGTTACGATGCCTTCGCTCTGTTGGACGGCGTCACCGATGAGCGTTTTCGGCACGCCCTCGATTTCGACTTTGCGCAGGCCCAGCAGGACTATGAAGGTCATCACCTTTTTCTGCTTGTGCCGCGGCCGGAAGGACGAGCCGCCATGGAAAGCATCCACTGGAAATTCCCGGGCCTTTTCCACGCCGGCTTCGCCAACACGCTCTATGCGGGCGACTGGGGACGCTGGCGGCTCTTCGAGCTGATCCATCACCCTCGGGAGGAACTGTAACCATGACACGCCGATCTCTTTTCCGCTTCGGTATGGGGATCATCTTCCTTCTCGTCGCAGCCCTCCTGGCCGCCGAATTCTACGCCCTCCTGGGTCTCCGCCTCCGAACCGCCGAAGAGGAGATCGAACGGTCGCACCGCCTGATCCGGCTTTTGAACGACCGCCTCCACACCCTGCGAGAGGAGCAAAACACACGGCAAACCCAATTGGCCGAAACCCTGTCCGCCCTTCGCACGCTCGAAGCTGCAAGCGATCCCGCCCTTCACCATCGGCTTCGGGGAGAGATCGCCCGGCTCTCCGAAATCAACCTGCGCCTCGAGGCGGAACGGGAAACAATCCGTGAGGAGAGCGACCAGCGCCGGCAGGCGCTCGCCACCGCCGAGGCCGGCCGGCAGCGCCTGGAGGCAGCCCTCCTTGCCACCAGCAACGAGGTCGCCCGCCTCCGGGCTTCCGAACAGACGCTCCGCGAGCGCATGGTAGCGCTCGAACGGGAACGCAACGAGGCGCGAAACGAAACCGCTCAAACACGAAAGGAACTGGCCCAAACGCAAGAGGCCGTCCGAGCTCTGGAAGGCCGGGTGGCCGCCGAGGAGAATCACCGTCGGCAGGCCGAAAGCCGCGCGGCCGCGCTCGAAAAACGGATCGCCGATCTCGAGGAGGAACTCCGCACGCTCCGCGCTCCCCCCGCCCCTCCCGTTCCGGGCTCTTGAGGGCCGCCAGCGCGGATCGGCCTCCGCACTTGCAGCCACCCTCTTAGAACCGTATGATGGGCCACAACGAGGGACGACACCATCATGAAACCGATTCAGACGATCCTGTGCATCGGCGCTGGCTATGTGGGCGGGCCCACGATGGTCGTTATGGCCGATCGGTGCCCGGAATACCGCTTCCTGGTCACCGATATCAACGCCGACCGTCTCCGCGCCTGGCAATCGGGAAATCCGCCCATCTATGAACCGGGGCTGCAGGAGATCCTCGCGCGCGTGCTCAACCGCAACCTTTTCTTCACTCCCGACGCCGACAGGGCCATCGAAGAGGCCGATCTGATCTTCGTCAGCGTCAATACTCCCACCAAAACCTTCGGCCAGGGCGCCGGCATGGCCGCGGATCTCCAGTACTGGGAGAAAACCGCCCGGCAGATCAAGGCGCGCGCTCGGACACCCAAGATCGTGGTGGAAAAAAGCACCGTCCCTGTCCGCACAGCCGAAGCCATGGAACGCATCCTGAATGCCGGCGGCGGCCCCCGAATCGAGGTTCTCTCCAATCCCGAGTTTCTGGCGGAAGGGACCGCCATCCGCGACCTCCTCCAGCCCGACCGGGTCCTGATCGGCGGACCGGAAACGCCCAACGGACGCGAGGCGATGGAAGCGCTGGCCACGATTTACGCCCACTGGGTGCCCCGCGAACGAATTTTGACGATGGATGTCTGGTCGAGCGAACTGGCCAAACTGGCCGCCAACGCCTTCCTCGCCCAGCGCATCAGCTCAATCAATGCGCTGACCGGCCTCTGCGAAGCCACCGGGGCCGACATCACCCGCGTTGCCCAGGCAGTGGGACTGGACAGTCGAATCGGACCCCGTTTTCTCGAAGCCGGCGTCGGTTTCGGCGGCTCCTGCTTTCAGAAGGATGTTCTCAACCTCGTCTATCTGTGCGAAGCGCAGGGCCTCCCGGAAGCCGCTCACTACTGGCGGCAAGTGGTCGTCATGAACCTCGAACAACGCCGTCGGTTCGTTCGCCAGATTGTCAGCCGCCTTTTCAACACCCTCGTGGACAAACGAATCGCCCTCTTCGGATTCGCCTTCAAGCCCGATACCGGCGATACCCGGGAAAGCCCCGCCATCGCCATTTGCCGGCAACTGGTGGAGGAGCGCGCGCAGGTGGTCGTCACTGATCCCCAGGCCCTTCCCAACGCCCACCGGGATCTGGCCGATCTTGGAACAGCCGTCCTCTTCGAACCGGACCCCTACCGCGCCGCCGAAGGCGCCCATGCGATCGCCCTCCTCACCGCCTGGTCCGAGTATCGCCGGTTGGATTACCGCCGAATTTTCGAACGAATGGTTCAGCCGGCCTTCCTTTTCGACGGTCGGAATGCGCTAGACCATCACCGGCTTTTCGAGATCGGCTTCAACGTCTGCCCGACCGGAAAACCGGCCCTCCTCCACAGTTAGGATCGGCCAAATTGCCAATCCGGCGCATGGCCTCCTGAGGGAAGACCGCCCAGACCGGGGTGCCCGGGGGCGCCTCCACATCCGAAACCCGACACGGCACGGTCCATTCCCCGCCCCCCTCGAACTGAAGCCGAATCCGTCCCAGCCCCTCCGGCAATGGCCAATACACGGCCGGACCGACCGCCGCCTCCGGCCCTCCCGAGGGCGGTTGGAGCGAAAGCCGGACGGCGTCGGGAACGATAAAAACGCGCGCCGCCCCCGTCCTTTCACCGGCCATCGGAGCGATTGCCCGTCCGTTCCACCAGAACAGGGGAGGACCGTCTTCCGTTGCCGGTCGAATCTCCCCCGTGAGCACGGTGTCCAACCGAAAGAAGCGAATCACCGATTCCTCGGCCGGCGTGGCCAGCAACTCCGCAGGCGTTCCTTCCTGAACAAGCCGCCCCTGGCGAAGGAACAGAATCCGATCGCCCAGAGCCAGCGCCTCTTCCATTGAATGGCACACATGCAACGTGGTCACGGCATACCGCCTTCGCAGATCCCGCAGACACCGCCGGATTTCGGCCGCCGTCTTCTCGTCCAGGGCGCTGAGCGGTTCATCAAGCAGAAGGAGACCTGGGCGAATAGCCATGGCACGGGCCAGGGCGACCCGTTGCCGTTCCCCCCCGGATAAGGTTGCGATAGACCGAGCCGCCAAAGGCTCGATCTGAAGCAGCGCCAGCATCTCCCGAACCCGCTCAGCCGTTTCCGCCGGCGGGCACCCCCGCACCCGCAATCCGAACGCCACATTGTCGAAGACGTTCAGAAAGGGAAAGAGGGCATGATCCTGAGGCAGATAGCCGATCCCCCGCGCGGCGGGATCTACGCCGGCCAGGTCCCGGCGGCCCAACCGAATCCGGCCCGCCATGGGCGAACGCAGACCAGCCAGCGTCTCGAGTAACACCGTCTTCCCGCTTCCCGACGGTCCAGCGATAATGACGCAGGCGCCGGCGGGCAGATCGAACGAAACCTCGCTCAAGCGGAAATCGCCGGCCGCGACCGAAAGGGATTCAACGGAAAGCGCCTCTCCTGTCCTCACCATGGCCATCCTCGCCGATGATCGCCGACAAGACTCTTGAAAAGGAAGAGGGCGGTCAGGGACACCCCTATCAGGAAGAGCGCGATGGCCATCGCCATGCGAATCCGGCCGATAGAAAGTTCCAAATAGATGGAGGTGGCCAACACTTCCGTCTTCCCCCTCATCGTGCCCGAAAAGACCATCATCGGTCCGAACAATCCCATCGCCTGCGCCCACGTCAGAATCGCCGAGGCGGCAAGCGCACTGCGAATCTGAGGAAGCGTCACCAGTCGAAAGGTCTGCCACGGTGTCGCTCCCAAGGTCCGGGCCACATCCTCCAGGCGTCGGTCGAGTCCATCCAGCCCAGCCTTGATCGTACGGACCGCATACGGCGTCACGATCAGAAATTGCGCGAGCACGATCCCCGCCGGGCGGTAGGTGAACCGGAGACCGACCGACTCGATGGCCCGTCCGATCGGCGTCCGGAAAAAAACAAGCAGGGCAATGCCCATGACCAGCGGCGGCAGAACGAGAGGAACATCCACGAGGGTATCCAACGCCCGCCGTCCGATAAAGACGCCGCGACTCAGGCCATAGGCGGTAGGAAGGGCCGTCAGAATGGAAAGGCCCGACGCGAGGGTGGACGTCGTCAGACTGAGCCGCAGCGCGGTCCGGAGGTCCGGATGGCGGAGAAAGTCGGCAAAATCCGAAATCCGAACATAGCCCGCCACGGAAAGGAGGAGAAGCAACAGCCCCAGGACGTAACCCCCCAGTGTGGCGGCCACCCAGATCTCAAACCCCGTCCACCGTTGGACACGGCCGCCCATGGTCATTCCCCCCCTGCGGATTCCTCGCGTCGGTAGCCCATCTCCGCGAAGATCGCCCGGGCGGCCGGGGAGGAGGCGTACTCGAGAAAACGGAGAGCCGCCTCGCGATCGCGCGCCGTTGTCAGCAAACAGACGGTCACCCGCACCTCGGGAAACGACTCACCGGTCGGGATTGCCTCCACGCGTCCCGCATAATAGACCGAAATGAAATTCCACACCACCGCCGCGTCGAGCTGGCCTTCACACACCGCCAGGGCCAGTTCGTTGTGGCCCCGGGTTTCCAATTGAAGATTCGCCTCGACCGCCTGTTCCCACCCGCGATGGGCCAGAACCGCCCGAACCAGTTTTCCCGCCGTGGCAAAACGCGCGTCCGGAAGGCCCACGCGAAGACCAGGCCGAGACAGGTCAGCCAGGGACTGAATCCCGTGGGGATTGCCAGCTTGAACCACAAGGATCGGGGTCAACCAGCCGACCGTTTCGACCCGTTCGAGCTTTCCTTTCTCCTTCACACGCTCGCTGTAGGGATCGTGACAGAGAAACAGGTCGCCCCCGGGGCCGACCTCGATCGTGGCCATCAACTCCGACGAACCTCCATAGTTGAATCGCACCGCAATCCCCTGTTCCTTCTGAAAGGCCTCAGCCAGCCGCTCCGCCGCCGGACGCATGGATGTGCCGCAGAGCACTAGGATCTCCCGTTCGGCGCGAATCGTCTGGTAGCCCTCACCCCATTTCGGCGAGGCCGAGGTCACTGGAACCGACCTCTCCGCTCCCACCACAACCCCGGGTTTCACGGGGCGCCTCAGACACAGAAGCTGCCGCCACACGCCGATGCCGACCAGCGCGGCAACGACCGCCACGCTAAGGATTCCTATGCCCTTTTTCATCACCGTTGCTCCTCTTCGAAGGTTGAAACGTATCCTTTACGCCAGAGGGGCCTCGCCGATTCGCTCCTCACGTACTCCATAAAACGGCGCGCCTCCGCTTTCTGCTTCGAGGTGCGGAGAAGACCGATGGAGAGAACGACCGACCGATTCTCAGGCAAGGGGATCGGGATCGCTTCACAAGGAGCCTGATGCCGGGCGTAAAACTCCCAGACCAGCGCGGCATCGGCATGACCAAGGCGGACCGCATGAGCCAATTCGGGAAGCGACGCTGCCGTGAACACGACGTTGGAAACGATATCGGATTCCGTCATCCCCTCCGCCGCGAGGAGATCGGGCACCAGTCGAGACAGCGCCGGCCCACGGGGATCGGGCATGGCCACCCGGACCCCCGGTCGGACCAAATCGCGCAAGCCCTCGATCCCGCAGGGATTACCCGGCTGAACCAGAAGCGCCGGGGTTAATCGGGCCAGAGGAACCTGCTCTTCGATCCACCCCCGCGCGGCCGCCTCCTCGACATAGGTGCTGTCCCCCGGCAAAAAGAGATCGGCTTCTCCAGGAACCAGCTCAAGCTGCCCCATGAGAATATTGGCTCCCCCATAGGTCATGGCCACCGTGACGCCGGTACGCCGATGATAGTCCTCCGCCAAGGCCTCGACCAGAGGACGCAAGGCCGCGCCGCAGTAGAGCGAAAGGGTGACCGCGGCCGGGGGCTCCCGCCGCACCGGCCGGAATCGGACGGCTTGGCGCCAAACGAATCCTCCCCGCCCAACAACCACCAACAGCCCAACCCCTATGCGTCGGAAAAGGGGCCGGTCCCGAACGCAGGAGCTCATGGGGACGACACCTCCTTCGCTCCCCATCCGCCGGCCGCCAGTTCCACGCCGCAAAGCAGCGGCGGACAACGAGAGTTGGAACAGGCGCGAAGTTCGATCTCCAGCGCGCGGGACAGCGACAGGTGTGGAATCTCCAGCACCCACCCCGTTCGCACATCGCCCGCCCGGCAGCGGATATCGAGCCGGCGTTCCATCGTCTCGCCCTGAACGCACAGATCGAAGAGACGTTCGCCCGGAGCAATCGTCTCATCGAGCTCGGCAAAATAGAGGCGTACGCCGTAGCCGGCAGGCTCCGCCCGATGAAGAGGAATCCGAACAATCGCCTCCCCTTCAAATCCAGAGGCTGTCACCGGCCGGGCCGGACCTTTTCGCTCGAGCGAATGATCGCGGAACCAGGACACCTGACCGATCACCTCGACGCCCAGCTCAGGGCCCGAGCCGCCCACCATGGGAAACTCCAGCCAAAGGGTGCCGTCGGGAGCCGGCCAATCCCCGGGCGCGCCAAAGTTGATCCCCATGCGACGGATCGGCCCTTCCATACGATCGAAGTCCTGAAAGGTCCACATCTCGACATCCGCCATGGGAATCAGCGCGAGGGAGCACTGATTCTGATAACTGCACGTGCAGGTTCGGGTGTAATCGGGCGCCGAAAGGACCCCATCGGCCGGTATGAGATTGGCGGTGCATCCCGACTTGAATCCTCCCCAGTTCCCCGTCCCCCCATCCCGCTCCAGATCATAAAAACCGGCGGCCGCCGAACGAAAGAGCAGCAGATACTGGCCGGCAATCGGGGTGTTGCATCCATAATGGCGAAGATAGCGCCAGAGTGTCGGACGACCCGTGAGCGGATGCGGCCGTTCCAGCGGTCTCCCCGTGGCCAGATCGAAGGCGGCCCCTTCCGTGTAGATCACATCGCCATGCAGGAGCGGCTTTCCCTGATAGCGGACAGCCACATCCCACAGCAGAGTGCCGTCGCTGCCCTGCCAGGCGCGCATCCGCCCCGACGCCTCGTCCGGCGCCCGGTCGCGGGCCGGACTTCCCGCTTCCAAAACAAGATCGCGCTCCTCGGCATACCCGAGCCACGTTCCAAAGATGGCCTCATCGCGCTTCCAGAGGACTTGCCCGGTTGCCAGATCCAGGGCGTAGAGGGTGGCGGGAGCCGAGGGCTCTTCTCCTCGCCGCTTCAACAACTCCCGCTTGGCGGAGGAAAGTCCATCCACGCAGAAGACCTTGTTGGCGCCGGCCACGATGGCGTTGTGGCGGAACGATTGGGCGGCGCGGCGTTGCCACAGCAGAGTCCCGGAATGCCGATTCAAAGCCACCAGCCGATGAGAAGAGGAGGCATACGGAACGTTCCGCATCACGACGGGGAGCCCGTCTTTCTCCTTCTCCTCGATCGCCATCGGTGAAGCGCCGGCCAACAACACGTCACCGCAGATCCCGATATACCCCCAGTGGGGGTCGTCCCCGTCGCCCTCATCCCGCGGCAACCGGAACTCGGCCATGGTCGTTCCCGTCGCCGGGTCGAGACGGAAACACCGCTTCTCGTACACAATATAGAATCCGTCCTCCCACGAAACCGTGTTGCCCCCGATCTCATTGGCCCCCGGTTGATGCTCGGTGTTATTGTAAAACCGTCCCAACCCAGGGAAGAGGCGTTCCCAGAGAAGACGGCCCGTATAGACGTCCACCGCCCGAACGAGGTCCGGACCCTCGATCAACAGCCGCCCGCCGACTACCTGAGGCGATGGCCCATGGCCATGCCGGGGTAAAATCTCATCGTTCGAGGGCCCGCCGAACCAGAGCAGACCAAGAGGCGCTCGCACCCGCCGATCCTTCGAGACGCACGTATTGGCCGCATCGGCATACTGATGAGTCCATGGCGCGGATCCCGGCAATGGCCCTGACCGAACCACACGACGTGTCTGGCCGAACACCGGGTCGGCCCCTTCGGTCATTCGAGCACCCTCCGCCTTCCAGAGGGCCAGCGTCTCCGGCGGAATCGGCGGCATCCCTGCCCGCCATTCCATCGTCCCCCCATAGGGACGCAGAAAGGTCCACAGGCGAGCGGCCAACCGGCCGACCTCCCCGGGACGAATCGAAAACGAGGGATCAATTTCAATGCGGGAAGCCCAATAGGGAGGAAAGTCCAGTTCGGCCGCCGGATCCGCCAGAACGTGAATCCTCTGGCCGAGCACGCCCTCCGTATCCCACCGCCGTCGGAGACGGTCGGCCGCCTCGGCGTCCGGCAGAACCACGACGACATGAAACCGTTCGGCCAGAGCCATCGCCCGATCGGCCGCCGCCGCCTCTCCGCTCAACAGCAGGGCATAGCCATCGGGCCCGGGAAGGCGCTCCGGGGGCGGAAGGCGCGGCAGCTCGGACGCAAAATGCCGGGCTCCGTCGGGCGGCGGGCCCTCGGCAAAACAAACCAGGGTGCCCTCCCGGGTCATGGCCAGCAGGCGGTGGTCGGCCGGCACCAGCGTCCAGATCTCCCCACCCACGCGAGCCGCCCAGACAAGCCCGGAGGGAGAAGAGGAGGAAAGATCGAACGCCCCGATCCACCCTCCATCTCCACTGGCATAGAGCCGATAGCCGGCCAGGACATGGACGCGATGAATCCCAACGGGCGCCTCGAACCGCGCCTCTTCGATCAGCGTGAAACGCAGCCGCCGGATCTCCTCCCCGTTGCGATTGGTCGCGACCTCTTCGACCGGGACAGGACACCCCGAGTAGAGAACCAACGTCTGGCGGTTGCTGGAAACGATGGCCAGGTAGGAGCCGACGGCGGCCACCGATGCGCCCCCATAGGTCTTGGGATTTTTCAGATCGAGAACGGGCGCCCCATTCGACACGGCAAAGAGACAGCCGTGATTGAAGAAGAATTCTCCGTTGACCGAAACAGCGTACCCGCCCGCATCCTTACCAAACGCCCGGCTCGCCACATCGAAATAGCCGAACGCCCCGGTGCGGCGGTCATAGCCGGCCGGAACCGTCCGCCCCCCCCGAGACCAGCAGCCAGTTCCCTCCCACCGTCAGATAGCCCTGCGGGGCCACCCCGGCAAAGGCCGGACTGCTGTGCTGCTGAAGAACAAAAATGGAGCCGCTGCCCGAATTGCGCCACCGCGGCCGGCCAGTCTCCGGATCCACCGCATGCAGAAAAATCCCCATGAAGGGCCAGATTCCAGCCCCGTAGTACAAGGTGGCCGTACCGTCGGTCTCTTCGTACAGCACCGGCGCTCCCCGCACCGGCCAGGTCGAAATCAGGCGTTCGTTTCCCAGCACTCGCCGCCCATCCGGCCCACCCCGCTGCTTCCAGAGAAGTTGTCCCTTCCTCGCGTCCAGCGCATACAGAAAGCCATCGTCGGAACCGAAGAAAAGCCGGTGGCGCCAGACGACGGGAGCGAAACGGATCGGCCCGTCCGCATAAAAACGCCAGCGTTCCTCACCCGTCTTGAGGTCGAACGCCGACAGGCGATCCGAAACCATGGAGCCCACAAATACCAGGCCGTCGGCCACAATGGGCTCATACGACTCGTCGAATCGGATCTTGGGCTGGCTGGCTGGCCAGGCCGGCCGGGGAGGCTCGAATGAACGGCTCCAGTGACGGTGAAGATCCAGCGGCAGGGGATCGGGCGAAACAGCCGAGCGCGCGGCATCGGCGCGCCACATCGGCCAGTCGCCCGCGACACTGCGGGCGACCAGGACAAACGCCACTCCCACCCTCATCGTCCAGGTGAACAAGCGGCCGCCGGATCTCACGAGACGATCCTCCCCTGCATCATCCGAAGAACCCGATGGGCTTGGGCAAAGGCCCGTTCGTCGTGCGAGGCCATGAGAACCGTTCCGCCGTCACGGACAAACGCCCGAAGGGCTTCCAGCACTATCGCCACGTTGGTTTCATCCAGATTTCCAGTCGGCTCGTCAGCCAGGAGAAGCCGGGGTTGATTGAGCAGGGCCCTGGCCAGGGCCGTCCGCTGCCGTTCCCCTGTGCTCAATTCCGCCGGTCGGTGGTTCAGCCGGTCGCGGAGACCAAAGCGCTCCAGAAGATCGCGCGCCCGTGCGTCCGCCGCAGGATCGGGCCGCACGATCGCCGGCGTCAGAACATTTTCCAGAACGCTTAGGTAGGGAATGAGGTGATATTGCTGAAAAACAAATCCAACCGTCTGCGAGCGAAACACGGCCCGCCGCTCGGGACTCATATCCCGGTACAAATCCCACGCGCCGAAACGGACCTCACCCGACTGGGGGGCGCGCAGTCCGCCAATCGCAAAGAGCAGCGTGGTCTTGCCGCATCCGCTGGGTCCCCGCACGATCACCCACTCGCCCGCCTGAAGGGAGAGGGAAACCCCATCGAGGGCGACCACCGCTCCCCGCCGGCTATGAAATCGCTGAATGAGATGGCGGGCTTCGATCATCGCACCTACTCCTCCGCCAGAATATCGGCCGGATCCTGCCGGGCCGCCACAAGCGCCGGCCCGAGCCCTGCCGCCACGCTGAGCAGGGCCCCCGCCAGGACCGCGAGAAGAACCCGACCAGGATCGGTCACGCTCCGAATCAGCAACCAGGACCACCCTTCGCCCGCGGCGGGCATCGCCGCCCCGAGACCCGCGACCGCGCCCAGGAGACCTCCCAGAAGACCGATCCAGGCCGCTTTGGCCAGAAAGAAGAGCAACACCCTCGCCCACTGGAGGCCAAAAGCCCGCAACAGGCCAATCTCGCTTCGACGGGCCCGAACATTCGAAAACGAAAAGATCAGAAGCCAGAGAGCCGCCCACACAGAAGTTAACGGAACGGCCCAAGCGAAAAGTCGTTCCCGCTCCGCCCGAAGGCGGAATCTCTGCGCTTTTTCCGCCGCAATGGCCGCCCGCGCTGCTTCCGCCGCGCGCTGGCGGACCTCGGCCCGCCCCTTGGCCATTGAACTGAATTCGAAGACCTGAACATCCGGCAGAATCCGTCCGATCTCCGCCGAGATCTGGCCAAGGGACTCTGAATGACAGACACACTCCAAGGCCAGAATCGCGTTGATCCGCCCGGGTTGACCCAGCCATTGCTGAGCCTTATCGAGAGCGACCCAAACCGCCAGGTCATCAGAGGTCCCTCTTGACCGTTCAACCCGTTCCACGTGGAAAGAGTCGCCCATCAGCACCACGGTCTCGCCCGCCGCCGCGCGGACACGCTCCGCCACGAGTCGGCCCAATGCGACCGAGCGGGGGGGATCGGCGCCATGATGGGCGACCGATCGCCCCGGCTCTGCGCGCCCGTGATGGGAACCTGGCCTCGAACACCCGTCAGGAGAATCCGCTCGCCCGTCTCCGGCCAGATCACCCATTGCTGAAGCACGGGCAGGAGATGATTGAGGGTCTCAATGCCGGCATGGGCCAACCGGTCGGCGTAATCGTCGGGGAGAAACGTAGTCGGATGCCCGACCCGCCGCAACTCCGCAAGATCCTGGTCCCGATGGAGAATCATGACATTATAGCCCATCGCCTTCATGATCGTCCGAGTGTCGTTCTCGAGATGGGCCATCGCCTCCCGGGTCTGAGCCTCTTTTTCGGCCAAACGCTGCTCCGTTCGGCGGTCGTGAATCCGCAAAAGCGTCACACCACCCGTATACACGGCTGCCGCCACAGCGACCGAGGCCGTCGCCAGCAAAAACGATCCGGCTCGTCCCCTCAGTTCCCGTCTCCAAAGCGTCCACAAGGTCATGGCGATTCGCGCCTTACATACCGGAGAACCACGAGCGTCAACACCCCAGCGGCGGCCAACAGCAGGATCGCGATGGGAGTGCATCCGGCCGCCACCAGCGGACAGGCCAACCGCCGAGTTCCCTCCGTTGACTCGTCGGCCGCGCTCGCGGAAGCGGTCCGGCGAAGGCGGACAAAGGCCTTCTCCTCCGCCTGGCGAACCTGTTCGCGGGCCGCCTCGGCGCGCTCGAAGAACCCGGCCGTGGCCGCTCTCTTCGCCTCTCCCCCCTCCCAGTCGGCTCGCATCAGAAGTTCCAGGCCGGGGTTCTGCGATTTGATTTCGCACGCGCAAGGGCCAGCAAGGAATTCCGCGGCCTCGGTAATGGTCTGTTCGTTGATCCCCCGCCCGACCAGCGCGTAAAGCACAACGCCCCGCCCATAGATGGGAAAGACCATCGCCTCGTTGGTGTACGCGTAAAGATCCGGTTCGCTGCCGAGAAGAAGGGTCCGGAGAGACTCCTCCGCCGCCTCCCCGTAGGGAAGCCGAAGCGTGACAAAAGAGAGGGGCCGACTCGTCGTTCCAACCTCGCTGGGAAGCGGCAGGGTCTGCTCCAACCGTTCCAACTCGCGGGAAAGTAGGGTGGCGGCAGCCTCATCCTTCCGACGATCACCACTTTCCAGAAAAAGCCAAACGCCCGCACGATCGGCCAGCAATTCCTGCGAAATGGTTCGACGAAGAGAAGAGTCGGCCCAGCGCGCAGCCTGTGCCGGCTCCCAGGGCCCCGACCACACCAGCCGGCGCTGCTGACCCCGGACCGGATAACGAAGATAGACCCAAGGAAGATCACCCAGAGGCGACTCCTCCAGAAGCGACGGGTAGGGAAATTCCCCCCCCTCGGTAAGGTCCACCTCGCGCACAACAACGTTGGCCGCGGCGGCGGCCGAACGCCATTCGTTCAGAGCTTCCGCCGCCTCGCCGCCCCCCCGATGTACAATCACCACCTCATAGTCGTCCGGTGGCCAGTTCTGGAGCGCATACCGATAGACCGGCGTATCGCAGGTCTGGCCAGGGGCTGCGAAAAAAAGACCCGCGGCCATCAGCACAATCAAAGCGAACCGCATTCGCCGGTGCCCTCGTAAGCCGAAAGAACCCATTCCTTTTAATTATTTGAAAAAAATGCCGGAGACACAAGTCCAAAGCGTAGCCGTTGGAATGGCGCAATGGGTCAGGGCAGAAGCAACCGACCGGCGCGAATCGAGCGGCGCCCAAGTTCCTGGATCTGCTCCCGGGTCACCCGCCCGTTCCCCCACAGCGCCAGTTCGTATTCCATGCTCTGGCGCGTGCCCGGCAGAGGCCTGATCGGACGCTGGGACTCGTCTCGAAACAAGACGGACATGTGAAAATCAATATAGTTGGCGCAGAGGACGTACCGGACCGGCCGGTCGGGATCGAAATTCCGGGTGAGCATCACCATGTTGCCGCGGTCGGACGGGTAAAAGGCAAAAAAACCGCCACCCGAAAAGGTCTCCAATTCACGATCCCCCTCCGTAATCCGCTCCCGGGTCCGAAACCACTTTTCCCTCCCATCCGGCGCGATCCAAAGTACTTCGTCATACCACCACTCCTCAGGGTTCACGCCGCGGAAAGGGAAGATGTCGAAAAATTGCACATTGTCATAGGGCCAGGAGTCGAGCACCGTGAAGGAGGCTCGAACGATTATCCGATTCCAGACGGAATCGCCGGGAACCGTCACGTGGTACTCCGAGCGAACTCGTCCATTGGCGTTCAGGCTGGCGTACTCGAAGACGACCCGTTCGGGCCCGTTCTCCCCTATCTGAAATCGCTCCAGTTGATCGGCCATCTGAAGCGGCGTGTATCCGCAAAATAAAAACCAGGTGAGGGGATTTTCGGCCAGCGCATACTCCCTCTGGCCGAAGGCCCGCATGGCGCGTATCCGGCCATCCGCCGGCGAGAAACGGAAACCGGTCCATCGAGGGCCCGTCCGATCGGAAAAGAGACAATAGCTCCGCCAGGGGTCCCGGTTCTGATAGGCCAACTGGACTCCTCGCCCTTCCCATACTTCGAGGAGACGGGCCCGGGCGCCTAAGGACAGCTCCACGAGCGCCATATCCGCCGCTCCCTCCGGCGGTTCCCGGATCGGAGCCAGCGGATCATCGGCGATGCCCCCATCCCCGGCCAACTGCGGCACAATCCGCTGGCCATCCACCCTTGTTTCAATGCCGCCATGCCCCGTGAGACCGACCACCTTGATCCGCACCGTCCGTCCCAAAGGATCCTGAGGCAGATCCACCCGCAGCGGATTTCCGGTCTTCCGAATCTCATAAACACCCTCCTGCTCGTTGTAACCCGACCCCCCCGACCGCGCCGAGACATGCCGAACGCCGCCGTCCAGCCCAAACCGGATCGGTTCGCGGTCGGAGCGCAGCCCCTCAGCGGCCCGCTCGGGAAAGGGTGTGATTCGGAAAACGCCGCCAACGATCGGATCGGGCCGTCCCCCACTCCGCGTCGTGTCCCATTCCAGCCGCGTCCGTACCGGTCCGTCCGGCGCGAGACGATGGGGCGGCACGAAACCCGGGAAGTGTTGGGTGAGATAGGAAGGCCATCGGTAGTAGGTGGGGGCTCCGCCTTCCGTCCGCGGGACAAAATCCCGATGCTCCCGCGTCCACGTCGGGCTCCCGAAAAGGACGAAACGACCCGAGGAGGAAACATTGGTCCAGACCAGCGCATCGGCCAGCCTCTCCTGGCCCGTGAGCGGGATCACGCACCCTGGCCCCCCCGGCGCCTCGATGACCCACGCCGCTTCCGTGATGCCCGTGTGCGCCGAAGGATCCTCGAACATGAGAGCCGTTGTCACGTAAAGCATGCCATCCCGATAGGCCCATACCTCTGTCATCCCATGGCCGTGATAGAGCCCTTCCCCATCGCGAAGGCGAAAATGGACACGTGCCCCGATTCGCCAGGGTCCCTCTTCGAGATAGCGGATTTCCGGATTCCGGTCCCACTCCTGCCGGACCTCCCGATCCCGGCCATTGGCGAGCGCCACCCGCCCTTCCCAGCCTCCCCGGCCGAGGGGACGCCCATCCGGCGAACGCCACTCGAGAACCCCTCCCTGCCAGGTGGAAAAGGAGAACCGGCTCTCGCCGATCCGCCCCTCAATGGCCCCGTTCAAGGGATAGAAGGCCCCATCCTGACTCCGTCCGGACACCGCCCCGAGAAAAAGGAGACACGCCCCCATGACGGTTGTTGGCTTCATTGTGCCCTCGTTGAGGTTGAGCGGTCAGCCGCTGGCCCCATTATATGCCAAGAATGACGAAATGAAATGAAAAGAGAGGACGGAGGCTCGATGGGAACGGGTGCGCTTCTCCAGCGAACCAAGGCGAGAAACGTTCACCGGACCGCGCTGAGTTCGAGCGTCTCGCCCGGCCGAGTCGAGGTGCGAAACACCGCCTCTTCCCTCGGCGCTCCCCCGTTGACACGCCAGGGACCTTCGAAGTGAGGCCAGAGGACGAGATCGGAACCGGCCAGACTGCGGATGAGGATGGTCACCGTTTTCCCCTCCCGAACGGTGGCGCCCACAAGAAAGGCGCCGACGGTGCGCAAGCCCTCAAAATCGAAGTCGCGCCACCCGCGCGGAATTCTGGGAAGAATATGCAGGCCATCCCGACGGTTCTGCACAAGCAACTCGGCGAGGGCGGTCAAGAATCCCATGGCCGCATCCATTTGCATAATCTCCCGGAAGTGAGGCGGCTTCTGGAAGTTGGGTGTGCCGAGGGCGCCATCGTCAAAGACCGACCCACCGGGGAAATCCGCATTATGCAGAGTACCGCCGCCTTCATTGGTGAAGAGGCGAAGGCCCCACTTGAGCCAGGTGACCGCCGCATCGGGAATCTCGCATCGGGCCCAGATCGTCGCGGCCCATGGAACACACCACCCCGTCCATGCGCCAGACCCTTTCCACACCCAATGGCGCAACGAGTTGGCCACAATGGCTCGATGGCGGGGATCAAAGGGATTGATGGTTCCGAACGGATAGATCCCCGCCAGATGGCTGTGATGCCGGTGGCTTTCTTCCAGATCGGTTCCCTTCCAAAGAGCTATCCGTTCGCCGCCCTGATCGGCGACGGTAGTATACGGCGGAAGGCGTTGGGCCACCGAGGTCCACAGCGGGTCAGCCGGTTCGCCCAAGAGGCGGGCCGCCTGCTCGAGCGCCTCGAGAACAGCGTGAAAACAGGCCAGTTGAAAACTGGCATCCCGACCCCAGGCATTAAACGCGGCACCCCGATATTCGGGGCTCACACTGACGGGAAGCGACCACCGCTTTCGGCCCCCTTCCTCGATCTCCTCGAGCATGGCCGCATATCCCTGGAAGGCCCCGTTCAAGAGAGGCCAGGCGACCTCCCGCAAGAGGGCCGGTTCTTGGGTGTATTGATAGTGCTGCCAGGCCATCAGAGCCATCCAGCCGGTGCAGGCGTGATCAATCGTCCCGGTCCAGAAGGAGCCGATGACGTGGCAGCGGTCATCCACCGCATGGGGCAGCATCAGGGCACCCGGACGCCCGAAAAACCGCTCGCCGCACTCCTTCAGCCGTGGCATCCACGAGCGGAGAAGTCCCCAGAGGGGGTGTAGGTGATCCGGACAGTTGAGAGGCAGACAGGGTCCATACACCATCTGCACATTGATGTTGAAGTGATAATCGTTGCTCCAGGGGGGGATCTGGTACTCTTCCATCCACGGACCCTGAAGCGTCGCGGCGACGCCCCCCGGCGTGGTAAGCCCGGCCAGCTTATACAGCCCATACTCCCAGGGACGCTGCAACTCCGGATCGGGGAGTCGGAGTCGGGGCACCTGTCGCCAGAACGATCGCCACCAGCGGTCGGTCCGCGACGACTCGCGCCGCCGATCGGCCTCGGCCGCCGTCCGCCGCGCGGCGTCGGCCGGATCGGGCCCCAGCGCCGTGGCCACCCGCAGAGTCCCCGGCTCCCGCTTCCAGGCAAGCGCGAGGGCGTCGTCTTCCGGAAAGCGTTGGATCATCAGGCCTCCGTCCTCAGCCTCGAACCGCTCCGGCGGTGGAACGCCCCAGGCCGTCAGGGTCTCCCGGACAAACTCGTAGGCCGGCTTAAGATGGACGCGGGCCAGCGACGCCCCTTCGGGATCCCACTCGAGCCATAGGAGTTCGGAAACCATGGATTGGCGGATGCGGAGGGGGAGAACGGCGCCCTCGGCCGTAGCCAGAGTAACCGTCAGAACGGCCAGCCGAAGATCGAGCAGCGCCTCGACGGGCCGCAATTCGGGCGTGAATTCGAGTTCCAGGCGGGCCCCGCCGAGCTGATAGGGCCGGGGGGGATAGCCCGGAACTTGAGGCTCTGAAAAGATTTTTCGGAGCCCCGCTTCATCACGCGCCTCGAGGCAGCGGCGGACCTCAGAAAAGGTCGCCCGGGTATCGAAGGGCACACCTCCCCGCCGGTCCCAGAATCCCGCCCGCGAGAGGGTGAGGCAGAGACGATCCGTGCCCCAGACCATCACCCCCTGGCGGCCGTTTCCCAGAACGATCCCCGTATGCGGACGGGGCAGAGGAAAAAACCATCGGTAGGCTTGAGGGTAGCGCGCGTTCATGGCTCCTCTTTCTCATAATTCCCACCCCAAATCAAGAGGCAAGAGCACGGGGCTCCACCGGCGGTCGCAACAAAAGGAATCGCGGACCGATTTGACAGCGGGCAGGTTCCGCGTTAGGATTCCAAGAAGAGAGGCCTCCACTGAAAAACGTCTCATTGTCTCCGGCGTGGTTTCAAGGGGCGATCTCCCTGGAACGGAAGGAAGACGGGTGGCAGCCGTGGCGACTTCCGTACGCCCAACACAACCTCTTCCCCTCGCCAGAGAACCGCCTGCTGAACGCCGCCTCCCATGCTACCGGCGTCCGCCTGCGTTTCATCACGGACGCCCAGCACCTCCAAATCCTCTATGACCCCTCGCCGTCGGCCCGTTTGCTGGACCTGACACGCGGCCTCGACCTGTTGGCCACCATTCCTCTACCCCCCGAATCGGAGAAGGCGCTTATCGGGCCCATTCCCCCCAGCCGGACCCCCCTCGAACTCTGGCTCCCTCACAAAGCGCCGATTCAAATTCGCGGCCTGGCGCATGACGGCCGCGTCTGCCGCCCGGCCCCCGATTCGCGTCCCCGCTGGATCACCTACGGCTCTTCCATCACCCACTGCGTCCGGGCGCACAGCCCCGCGCGAACCTGGCCCGCCATCGTGGCTCGCCGCTTCAACCTCCATCTGACCTGTCTGGGATATGGCGGACAATGCCACATGGATACCATGATCGCCCTAATGATCCGTGATCTCCCGGCCTCTGTGATTACCCTGAAACTCGGGATCAACATGATGAGCGGATCCTGCAATGCCCGAACCTTCGAACCGCTGGTGATCGGGTTCGTCCGTATCCTTCGGGAGCGCCACCCCCGGATCCCCATCGGACTCATTTCGCCGATCTGCAGTCCACCCCGGGAAACCACCGAAAATGCTGTCGGCATGACGCTGGTCCGCATGCGCGAGGCGATTGCGTCCGCCGCCAACCGTCTTCGTGCCGCCGGGGATCGCCGTCTTTACGATTTCAATGGCCTCGACCTCTTCGATGAGGCGCTCATTCGGCGCTATTCCGACGATCTGGTCCATCCCAATGCGGACGGCATCGAACACCTGGGGGAACGGTTTCTGAGCACCGTCATGGCGGCCATGCCCCTCCCCCACGCCCATCGCCGGGCCTGACCGCCCCGCTTCGTCAGGCCAAGACCCCCTCCAGCACAAAGACGTCCCAGGCGCTCCAGCAAAGAAGATCGGTCCCCTGCACAAAAAAGCGAACCAGATGAGGGCTGTCGGCCAGAAGACGGATCCGGGCCGGTTTCCGCATCGTCCATAGCTCGATCCGCGATCCGCACCGAATGACAAAGCGGCCGGGACGGCCCGCATACTGAATCTCGCCCGTCCATTCCGGAATGCTCCTTAGGGCGTCCGGTCGCGGCATCTCCGCCTTTGCGCCCTCGAAAAGAAACCACCGGATCGCTCCACTATCCCCCGGCGTTCCCCAGCAGACGCCCAACCAACGATCCGCCCCCATCGGCCCGGCGACCTGCGTCTCCCAGGCGCCTTCGGGGCCCGCCCACCGGTGGCGGACATCCAGGGTGTCCGCATCAAGAAGGGCGAGGGCCGTGCGATCAGCGGTGGGGGGCACACTCTGGCAGTCCGCATGAACGGTCGTGCCACACCACAGGGCGTTCCGCGACCGATCAAAGACGAGACTTCGAATCTGCTGTTCCGGCAGGGGGTTATCGTGGTAGCGGGCCTCCCCCGTCCGCGTGTCATAGCGGATCACAATACTGCCCAGGTGGCCATAGGGATGGCTGCAGGCGTACCAGAGGAGGCGCCGCCCGTCATCCGCCGCCGCCACGGGCCGCATGGCAGCCGGATGGCGGGCCACGACGCGCGGATTTTCAGGAAAGCGGGGAAGGCGCTCCGGGTCATACTCCATCAATTCCCCGCCCGTGTAGGCCGCCATGTAAATCCGCCCCCCCAAACGCCATACCTTGAGAATCTCCCCACCTCCCGGCGCTGCCGGGCCACAATCCCAACCCTCCTGACGCTTCCAATCGGCTTCCCAGAACCGCTGCGTGATGAACGGCGTTCCCACCACCCGGTGGCGATCCACCCGAATCACGCAGTCCACGGACTGAACCGACTCGGTCGGAAGCCGGCGCGCGCAGGCCAGCGCTCCACTCTCGACGCCGATGCGGTAAAAATCGCCGTCGCGAGTGACCCCCACCAGCCATCCCTTCGTCGTCAAAACGGTATTCAGAAAGTTCAGCCCCGGCCACGTACCGATCGTTCGTTCCTCGCCCGTTCGAAGGTTCCATCGCCGAAGTTCGCCATTCCCGAAAGCCCCAATCGCCCACTCCCCCTGTCGGGCCATCCACGTCGCGTCGTCGCGGACCGGACGAGGCCCGTCCTCCTTCTGCGCCCGCCGCGGATTCCACCAGCCAAGCCGAGGAAGATAGACGCGGAACCGCTCATCCTGAAGAAGCCGGTAGTAGAGCGCTCCCTCACCATGGACGTCCAGCTGGGCACAAATGGGATGGAGTTCGAAGGTGTCCTTCGCCGGATCCCATCGGACCAACGTCAACCCGGGACACTGGAGCTCCAACGTCCATGTTCCGTCGCCATTCGAAAAGTGGGTTCTCTGACAGTGGTCCAGGGTCGGCAGGTCGGCGAGGCGAACCGTCTTCCGGCGGCGAATATCGAAAACCACAGCCACCGTCCGGGGTGGTGGAAAGGCGATCGCACACAGCTTTCCCGTCGGAGCATCGAACGCCATGCCCGCAAACATCAGCGCCGAGGGCGCGCCGGTGGGAAAGTACTCGTAGCGTCCGCAGACGAGATCGAGACGTACCATCGTCGCCAGATTGCCGCACAGCCACAACTCATCCGGCCCCGTCTGAACCGCACTGTAGAAACCGGGATGCCGGAAGGTGCCGACAGGATACCGCCGGCATCGGCCACACTCGTCCATCAAAAGCCCCAGCGCACCGAACGCGCCGTTGAAGGAACTGATCCAGAAGCGTTCCCGCCCATCGGCTCCGGGCGCCAGCCCCAGGAGCGGCGTGTTGACCAGGGGATCAGGGCCCGGCGGAATCGGCACCGAACGGGGGCGAGGACCGGGCCAGCGGATAGAGGGACGAGGAGGACGTTTCACGAGTTTTTTCCAGTTACCGCAGAAGGGGGCGCCAGAGACCGAACAAGAGCCAGCGCAAGAGCCGAATCGAGCAGAACCTGGGCGAAATGGAAGACGACGCAAACCACCGTCGCTTGGGGCAGAAACGCCTGCTTCCCTTCGGGAATGGCAAGGGCGGCCAGGACGGCCAGCGCCAGCGGCAGCGTCTTCTGCGAGGCCACGAAAAGGAGGGCAATACGGTTCGCGCGTGGGATCCGGAGGACGCGCCCGGCCGCGGCGGCCGCGGCCAGAAGAAGAAGATGGACGGCGAGCGCGGTTCCCGCCAGGCCGAACCATTCCCTGAGGCTGAGACCGAGCAGAGCGCCGGCGTGTCGGCTGACTGGCAGATAGACGACCAGGGCCACGCAGAGGGAGGGGATCGTATCCAAGACACCTGGAAGGGGGCGTTTTCCAAGCAAGGACTGCCCGAGCCGGCCGGCGATCAGGGGTAACAAAACCAGCCCGGCCAACCGCCGGGCAAAAGGCCAGATGGGCAGGGCGAGATCGAGGCCAAACCGAAGCGTCCAGGAGAGGATGAGGGGCATGACCAGAAGCCCCGTGAAGGTCAACAGCAGGGTCAAAAAAAGGGCGGCCAAGGCATTGCCTTCCGCATGGTCGGTGACCACAATGCCGGAGCTGAGGGTGGGCGGCACGCTACTCATCGCCAGGAGTCCGAGCGTCAAGGCCTCGCCCGCTCCCACGGCCGCGGCGACGGCCAACCCCGCCAGCGGGCCGAGCAGAAGGTTGACGACGAGAGCCGCCGAAGCCGGGGCCATCCATCCGGCGCGAGGACGCCAGGCCGACGGCTGAAGTCGAAGTCCATACACGAAAAACATCAGGGCGATCAGCCACGACGACACCGACTGACCCGCCCATCGCTGCTGATCCAGCCAGGCGCCGGGTGCGGGGAGGGCCATTCCTCCCCCGATGGCCCCCACCAGCAGGAGGGGGAGCATGGCCGTTCGCCGTTGACGGTTCACGCCGTAGTCACCCGGGGTTCGCTTCCCGGCCATGGCCAGCCGCCCGGAGAAAGGCCAAGACGTCGTCCCGCCGCCGTTCCATCTCGTCGCGGGATCGGGCCTCCAGATTCAGGCGGACGAGAGGCTCGGTATTGGAGGCGCGAATGTTGAACCACCAGGAATCATACTCGACCGTCACGCCATCCAGTTCGAACAGGCGGCCGTCCGAAAAACGGCGCTTGACGGCGGCCAGAACCGCCTGCGGATGTTCGACCTCCAGGTTGATTTCGCCGCTGGCGAAGTAGCGGCGGAGAGGGCGAACCAGTTCCGAAAGGGGACGGCCGCTTCGAGCCACGAGCTCGGCCACCGCAAGCACGGCCATGGCGGAGCTTTCGGTGAAGTAGTTGTCGCGGAAATAGTAGTGCCCGGAGAGTTCGCCCGCAAACAGCGCCCCCTGATCGCGCATCTGCTGCTTGATGAAGGCGTGGCCGACCCGGGACATGATCGGTTCGCCCCCGCTTTCCCGGATGACCTCGGGAACGGCATGGCTGCTGCGCAGATCGTAGAGGATGCGGCCCTTCTGCTTCTGGAGCACACTCCGCGCAATCAGGGCCGTCATGAGGTCCATCGGTACAATCTCTCCCCGTTCATCCACAAAACCGACCCGGTCGGCGTCCCCGTCGAACGCGACGCCAAAGGCGTACGGGCCGGTCCGGATTTTCCGTCGAAGGGCATCGAGGGTTTCGGGCTTGAGAGGATTGGCCTCGTGATTCGGGAAGGTTCCATCCAGGGTATCGAACAGCGGATCCACGTCGAGAAGGCCGTCGAAACACCGGGCCTCCTGAATACCCATGGCGTTGGCGAAATCCGCCACAATCCGCAGACGCATCGAAGGACGGATTCGCCCCTGCACGTGCCGGACGTATTCCGGAAGCGCATCCCAGGCGGTCACCGCGCCGGGCGTGGACGCCGGCGGCGGCCACGCCTTCGCGGCCACCATCCGCTCAATCTCCTGAATCCCCGTCGCGCCGCTGATGGGAATGGCCTGCTCACGGCAGAGCTTGAAGCCGTTCCACTCGCCGGGGTTGTGAGAGGCGGTGATCATGACGCTGCCGTCTACGCCCAAATAGCCGTTGGCGAAGTAGGAGATGGGGGTGGAACAGAGGCCGAGCCGGATGACCGTGCATCCCTGGCTCGTCAGCCCCCGGGCCAACGCGTCGAAGAGGGGCGGCGAGTGGGGGCGCATATCCATTCCGACAGCGACCCGGCGAGCCTTCAAAAAGGCCGCAAAGGCCCGCCCGATCTCCTCGGCCACCGCCTCGGTTAAGGTCTGACCATAAATACCTCGAATGTCGTACGCTTTGAAGATGCCGGCCATGGGACTTACTCCTTGGGGGGTTGGGAAGAATGGGAACCGTCCGCGGGAGGGGACAAAAGGGAATCGAGCGCGGAGAAGGGATTGCCCAGGCCGGAGGATGCCGGGGATGGCCGGGTATCGCCGCGGGCCAGCGTCTTCGCCGTGAGCTCCTTTTCGTGCTCGTGATCGTGGCAGTAGATGCAAAGCAGTTCCCAGTTGCTGCCGTCGGGCGGGTTGTTGCGAAAGTTGTGGTCCTTGTGATGGACCGTCAGCTCCCTCAATCGTTTGCCCTCGAAGGAACGCCCGCAACTGGCACAGATGTGGGGCAGAATCTGGAGGGCGCGTGCCCGATAGCTGGCGGCGCGTGCCGCCGCTTCGCGTCGGAGTTCTTCCATCAGCCGGCGGCGGCGCTCGTCCGGGGTCTCCTTTCCGGGTCGGGTTCCGGCGTCGTTCATCATGGACTCCTCGACGGACTTCCACACGCGTCTAGCATAGCCGTTTCCTCGCTCGGACTCAACCGACAAGGAATCGCGGTGATTCTAGAGACTTCCCGGCACACGGCCCCTATGATACCATCCAGAAATCGTCCAACCCAAAGGATCCGCCATGCAGATCGGTGTCAGCTCCTACAGTTTCAGCCGCCTGGTCGCCTCCGGCGCGTTGCCCTTCCTGGATATTCCCGCCAGGGCGAAGGAGCTGGGTTTTGAGGTGATCGAGTTTTCCACGTTTCACCTCCCAGCCGGCGAAACGCCACTTTCGTTCGCGCCCCGCGTTCGGGAAGCGGCCGACCGGGCCGGCCTGCGCATCGTCAGTTATACCATCGGAGCCGATTTCCTGCGCGGCTCGGGTGGCGACTGGAAAGCAGAGGCCAAACGGCTGGAGAGCGAAGTCCAGGTCGCCCGTCTCCTCGGCTGTTCCGTCATGCGGCATGATGCGACCGCCGGATTCCCAGCCGACCGACGGGGCTCGCGGAGTTTTGCCGAGGCTCTGCCCATTCTCATACAGGGATGCCGGGCGGTCACAGAGTATGCGGCCGACCACGGTATTCAGACGACCGTGGAAAATCACGGGTTCTTCTGTCAGGATAGCGAACGGGTCGAACGGCTGGTCTGCGGGGTCAATCACCCCAATTTCGGGGTGTTGATTGATATCGGCAACTTCCTTTGCGCCGATGAACCGCCCCCCCTGGCCGTCGGCCGGCTGGCTCCCTATGCGTTCCATGTTCACGCCAAGGATTTCCACCTCAAGCCAGGCGTCGCGCCCGATCCGGGGGAGGGCTGGTTCCAATCCCGGGGAGGCGCCTACCTGCGCGGCGCCATCATCGGGCACGGCGACGTTCCCGTCGGCCCTTGCCTCCGGATTTTGAAGAAGCACGGTTACGAGGGTGCGGTCTCCATCGAATTCGAAGGGCTGGAAGACCCGATCCTTGGCCTTCGCATCGGACTGGCCAACCTCCGGCGGATCGCCGCCGGGCTCTAAGGTTCGCTACTTGATGCAGCTCGGGGTTTTCACCCTCGAATAAGAGAAGTGGAGATGGTCGGCCGTCCGGCCCTCCCACGGGTTGAGCAGTTTGGCCTCGAGCTCGGGAAGCGATCGCACATCACCGGCCAGAAATGCCTGAAGGCGACTTTGGAGCGTCCGCAGACGGGCGAGCAATCCGCCATAGCGGCATTCCAGGACTTCCCATCCGAAGGGCTTGTAGGTATTCATCCACATCGTGCGGTGACATTTCCATAGGGTCTCCACCCGGCGAAGGGCAGCGGCGACGTCGGTTTCCAGAAGCCGTTTGAGGGTCCGACGGTCCCTCCGCGCCAGCGCGCGGGAGAGGTCGCGTCGCAAGTGGGCCTTGACCTCCAGCACCGCGGCGATGGCGGCGGGAAAGGCCAGGCGTTCGGCTAAGCCGCCCGGGCGGGAGTCGGCCGAGAGTTTTCGCGCCAGCCGTCCATACCAGTCGCGCAGGTCCGTCTCGCCGATCACGGGGTCCACGATCGCCAGGGCCGGATCCTGCCACAAGAGCGCGCGTCCCAGCGCCGTGTGGGACATCGCCGGCTCCCGAATCGCGGGATTCGAGTCCACCCCCGCCGCCTCGACCCACGGATCGAATGCGACGCCGCAGCTGCCCCGGAAGTGGCGGCGCGCGGCAGCCATGGGATCGGGCGCGCCGAAGGCCTGTTCACAGAAGTACTGAACGCCAGGAAGGGCGCTAAACAGGTCCACCTCCATCCCGTCATCGCCCCACATCGTCATGAAGACCTCGCGCAGATGTTCCTGCCGGCAAGCCTCCATACAGGCCTGGATCGCAGTAAAGGACCAGGGCAGCGCGCACCAGAGATGCGACCATGTCCAGATGCCGCCGGCCATCAGCGGCTCCCGGCCGAGCTGGCGGTGGAAGCCAATCATCTTCCGATAGGTCTCGACGTCGGCGTGATAGTAGTCCCAGTACACCAGCTCCACCTCGGGCGGAATCCCCTTGGCCACCGCCTCGGGAATCGTCCACCCCATGTCGTAGTAGTCATGGGTTTTGGAGCCGAGCTGAAAGTACATGTCACTCCAGATCATGGGACGCAGGCCGTACTCGCGACAGATGTCCCGGACCCGCGCCAGGTGGCGGTTCATGATGTCGAAGGGAGGCTGGTCGCCGAACCTTTCCCGGTAACGTCCGGTACCCAATCCGTGCGCCTCGTCCATGCCCACATGAATGCGGCGGCTTCGGACGGGGGCTTGGGCCGCTTCGATGAGTTTTCGGATCAACGCGTAGGTGTCGTCGTCGCCGGACAGGAGGATATTGGGCGTGTCCCGGTATTTGAAGTTCGGATCCCACTGAAGCATCTGTTCGAGGTGGGCGAGCGTCTGGATGCAGGGAATCAGTTCGATGCCGAGGACGTGGGCGGCTTCGTCGAGCCGTTGCCTCTCGTCGTGGGAATAGGCGCCCCGTAGATAGCCGAAGAAGGGCTCACCCGGCACCTCGTAGGTGTCTTCCGTATAGAGCATCAACATGTTCACGCCCATCAGCGCACATCGCCGGAGGAAGGTCTCCGCCGCCTCCGGTGTCAGAACGCCGTTCCGGCTGGCATCCACCATGAGGCCCCGCATGGAAAAGGGCGATCGCTCCTCGAACGTCAGGTCGGCGTCCGATTCCGCCGCCAGAAGCCGCCCTAACGCCCGAAACGCCGTGGATCGGCTGCCGTAACGGACGGTCACGCCGGAGGAGGCATCCCCCCGGACCGCGACCGCATCGGGACCCAGGGCGGAATCGGCTTCAAAATGGAGGGCAACGGCCGACCGGGACGCCCGAAAGCGATCAGGAAAATCCTTCCGTACGGCCGTCACTCCCGCCTTCAACTCCTCTGGAATCGTACGAAGGGCATAGGTGATGGGGGTCATGGCGTTTCTCCTTACAACCAGGGTGGTCTGTTCCCGAAAGGTTCAGATCCGTTCGAGCATGCGACGTCCCCGCTCCAGAAAATAGATCAGCGTGTCGTGGTCCACATCGGGCGGAATGGAGTGATCGGAATGTACAATGTAGGAGCCGCCGCCGCGAAGCAAGGGGATCAGTTTACTGTCCATCTCCTCATCAATCGCGTGCCGGTCGTTCGCGATCAGCGCCCGCACATCGAGCCCGCCGAAGAAAGCGATCCGGTCGCCGAACCGCTTGAAAAGCACCCGCAGGTCCATCCCCGCCTTCACTTCCATGGCCTGCAGGCAATCCATGCCGGCTTCGATCAACCCCGGCACAAGGGGCTCGACATAGCCGCAGGAGTGGACGATCACCTTGCACCCCAGGGAATGGGCGAAGTCAAAAAGGCGTTTGTGCCCGGGCTGCAAGAGCTCCCGATACATGGCCGGACTCATGAATGGACGGCCCTTGAATCCAAGGTCCTCGAAGAAAAAGAACCCGTCGGGTTTGCCCTCGGCGGCAAAGAGCTCTTCCAGACAGTGGATCGTCAGGTTGGTATAGACCTCCACCATGTCCCGGATCCACTCCGGCTCCAGCGCCATGCCCGCCAGCATGTTCTCATGGCCGGTCACGGGATGCATCATTTCAAAGGGAGCCACCCCGCCCCAGCAGAAGAAACGCTGCTTCTCCCGGGCGAACGCCTTCGCCTGACGGTAGCTCTCGAACGGAATCCGACGCTTGTCCAGGGGTCCGACAAGAAACGGCCGCACGTGTTCCTTCCAGCTCGCGAAATCGGTGACGGTGAAGCCCACGTGCTCCGGCGTAGACGCATGCAGCTTGTGCCGGCGCAGTCGGGCGCCGTTGCCGTCCAGCGTCAAGATCGTCTCCTCGGTCTCTTCGATCGTCACCGGCGTGAAGTCGAGGTTGGCGACGGTGTTGAGCCAGCCGCCATGTCGGAGATCCATGTTGAAATGTTCGCCGATATCCTCGTTTTCCTTGATGTGTCCTTCTCGCTTCCATCGGGCAATCGCCTCGCCCCAGGGATCCTCATGCACCGCCAGACGGTCCACCGGCTTCCGGTCCAGCGTCGCGGTCACCCGTTCCACACTGGTCATCGTGCTCATGGCGTCATGTTTCCCTTTCGCGTGGTCAAACAGCGTCGGCAGCGACCAACGGCTGTCAACTGCACGGCTTCCAATCGGCCAAGATCCGTCACCGCCGCCGCCAGCGTAGGCGGGAGGCGATCGGCTCCGGGTAGATCCCAGATCCGTCCGCACTGGCGGCAGACGAAGTGACGGTGGGGGCGAAGGTCGGGATCGAACCGCGCCTCGTCGAGCGGTGCGCTCAGGCGCCTCACATAGCCCCGAGCCGTCAGCGTCCGAAGCGTCCGGTAGACCGTATCTAAGGAGAGATCAGGAAGGCAGGATTTCACCCGCTGATAGACGACCTCGGCGGAAGGGTGATCCTTCGCCGAGAGAATGTCCGACAAAATGACGATCCGCTGGCGCGTGACCTTGAGGCCGAGTTCGCGGCACAGGGCTACCGCCTGGGATTCCCGGGCGTCCGGTTTTGTGTTTCGTGGCATGGGATCATTCCCCCCGGGATGGATGACAGGAGATAAGGTTACTCCGAACGAGCGAGTTTCTCAATGGCGATTCCCCACCTCTGCCATCCGTTCTTTGGTGATTCACAGTTGGCAAAAGCTGGGTTCATCGTCAGGCCGGGGCCGTCGGGGACAAATCGGCGGGAAGGGGAATCGGGGCCTCCCAGGCCGGCGCGGGCGGATAATCCGGAAGGGGAAGATCCGGAACAAGGTCCTCGATGACCACCACCCGGTTTTCGCGGATGGCCCGATTGGCCGCAATGCCGGTGAGAATGGACCACGCCCCAGCCCGCCAGTCCGCCCGGAGGCCGAGGGGATCGGGGCCGGGATTCGCGCTGAACAGATCCTTCATCAGCCGATCGTCCCCTCCCCCATGGCTGCCCAGGCTCTCCTCCGGCGTCACGGCATAGGGTTTCCCGAAATGGGGCCAGATGCGAATGGTCAAACCATTCACTTCGCCCGGCGTCTCCCCACCCCCAAAGACGCTGGAACTCTCGCGGGCCCCATGTTCGAGCCGACCCTTCGTGCCGTTGAAGGCGATCTCGTAGCCCTCCGTGGGACAGAACGCCGTCAGTCCATAGGACATCCGGATCCCGGACCGGTACTCGACGGTGGCCGCCACGGTGTCCTCGATATCCATCGCCGAACTGAAGATGCAGCGGTCGCGGAAATAGCCATCGTAACCTTCCTGGTCGAGATACATCGTCTTCAAGGCGGGAATATGCTCCAAATCCAGGAAGAAGGGACATCGGCAGGCTTCCGGGCAGCCGCGACATCGCTCGCTCCGCCGCCTCAGTCCATACCGTTCCGCCTGCTCCGGCGTATAGAAGAGGCGAGCGCCGGTAGCAGAAACGCGAACCGGCACGTCCTGGATCCACCAGTTCACCGCATCGAAATGGTGGGTGGCCTTGTGAACCAGAAGGCCGCCACTGTTGGCCTTGTTCCGATGCCAGCGCCGGAAATAGTCGGCGCCGTGGCGGATGTTCAGAAGCCAGCGGAATTCGACGGAGCGGACGCGGCCGATGACTCCCTCCTGCAGAAGTCGTTTGACCTGCATCCGCACCGGCGCATACCGCATGTTGAAGGTCACCCGCACCAGGCGTCCGGTCTCGCGGATGGCGGCCATGATGGCCGTCAACTTCTCGGCCGTCGTCGTCAGGGGCTTTTCGCAGATGACGTCGCAACCCGCGCGCAGGGCGCGGATGACATACTCGTCGTGCGTGCTGTCCATGCTAGTAACCACGACGAGATCCGCCTTCTGCCGCCGGATCAGCGCTTCCAACTCGGCCGGTGGAACCCCCGGCACCTCACGGCCCCGGGCTCGGAGGTCGGCCTGGTATAGGGCCAGCCGTCCCGGATTGACATCGCAAAGGCCGACCAGCTCGACCGTCTCGGGAAACTGGAAGGCCATGGCGTCGCGGTAGACGACTCCGCGGCTGCCGGTTCCAATTTGAATGGCGCGTCGTTTGGACATGGCGGTTCGACTCTTGGACGATCAAGGAAACGTCGGCTTGAGATCGCGGATGTTTTCGGGCTTGGCCTCCGGATCGGTCGGCGCGTAGAGCAGGAGAGGTGCGACCAGCCCGCCGGTTCCGAGTTCATTGACCACGAGATTGGCCACACACAGGACGATGACGTTCGGCCCCTCCCGAACCAGCTCGGTCACGTCCATTTCGAAGGGATAGAAGGCGGCGCCCGGACTGATGCCGGCCACCTGCCCGTTGACCCAAACCTTGGCGGTCTCATCCACCCCGCCGCACCAGAGAAAGATTCGTTTCCCGATGAAACGGGCCGGCACGGTCAGCGTCTGGCGGTACCAGGCGAGCCCCTTGAAATACCGCAAGCCCTGGTTGCTCCAGGAGGAGCTGGAGGTCTTGATCCGCTGCCAGTTGCCACCCGTGATCTCAGGACGCCAGAGCCCGATGTCCTCTCCCGCGCGGGCGGGATCGATCTGGAATGCCCACTCATCCTCGGCCGCCGCAATGAGTTCGTTCCCCCCCGTGACCCGCCGGTATCCCTGTTCGGTGGCCGGCCGGAAGAACCGGCGCATGTAGTTGACATAGGTGCTGTGCCGGCCGGCGGAAAGCATGGGCACCGGCTGAATGGCCATCAGTTTTTCCGCCACCGCGTCGCACCGCTCGAGCGCCGCCTGGGCGGTGAGAAAATCGTTCCGGGCACGCGCTTCGAGCATTTCAATAAAGGCCTCGGTCATCGCGAACGCGTCGGCGATTACCGCCACTCGCTCGTCATAAGGGCTCTGACCCTGAGCCTTCGCCCGGCCTTCCTCAAGAAGGGTCCGGGCGCGCGCGCGCAGCGGAGCCGGATAGAACCATGGCATGTCCCAGGAAGAGCCGGTGCAATGGTCGGCGTCCCGCAGGGCGGCATCCATCAGGCGGATGTAGGCCCCCATCGGGGCGGCGGCTGAGCCGAAAAATTTATCGAAGCAATCCTCGAGCAGAGCCTCCACGTCCGTCCGGTGGTTCCACATCAGGCGGGCCGCCACGTACATGGAGGGAAACTGGGGTCCGAAGTTGGGAAACGTTTCGACCCGCCACCCCCGGACCCCAAGGTCATGGCAAACCGGAATCTCGTCACGAAGGCGGTGAACAATGATGAACGTGAAGCCCGGACACGCCAGGTTGCTCCAGTAACCGCGGTCGTAGAGCTCGGGCATGATCTTGCCCCACTCCTCGAACAGCCAGCGGACATAGCTCTTCTCAGGGGCCACCGGATTGGAAAAGCCATGGACGCGATCAAGCCCGATCGGCGCCAGGGCCCCCTGGATGTGCGGGTGAGGCTTCTCGCGCCGGGGGGGACGCATATAGGTGTGATAGATGTAGAACGCCAGTTTGGTGTCCGGGAATTCAGGAAGGACCTTTTCCAGCACCCGGTTGTAGAACCAGATGTAGCGGTCGGTAACGGACCGTTCGTTCGAAAAGGGATCAAAATCCCCCGAATCCAGGGCCTGGCAGTTGGGGCACTCGCAGAACCCTCCACCGTCGTTTGGTCCGCATCCGATGACCGGTCCCGCGCCCTTCCGGCGTTTTTCGAGGATGGCGTTCGCCATGTACTCGATCAGCCGGGGATTCGAGACGCAGTGCTGCCGGGTCGTCCGCTTTCCCTTGACCAGGGCGTAATACTCGGCGTGCTCGGCGGGTTCCAGTTCGCCGGTGGCCGGGTTGACCTTGACCGGCGGAGCGATCATCCCATGCGCACCGGCAAAGACCTCGCCCCCGCAGCGGACACGCATTTGCCACTCCCGGTTCGGCATCTGAAACCAGCGGGAAGGGAACGAAGGTTTTTGCACGGTCGTCTGCTCCCGAATCGAAAGAACGTCGAGCCGGGGAATCACCTCACCGAGAGGGCCGGGCATGAACCACCGGCAGCCGGCCTGCTCGAGCAGTTCGAGGACCCCATAATAGACTCCCTCCTCGTTTCCGGCGATCCAGAGGCCGTCGCCACCGGCTTTTAACACGAACGCGCCACGAACCCCTCGGGCGTCGTTCCAGTCGGTCTCCACGGCCACGGCCGCGGAACGGCCGAGTAGAATGGGAATCCGGCCGGCTGTTCGCTGCGCGGCCGCCCACGCCGCCTCTTGGCCGGGCGCCAGCGCGTCGCTTTCGAGCGGCACACCGGTCATTCGCGCGACGGTACCGGTGAGCTCCTGAAGCGCCTGGGCTTCAAAGGGCATCGGGTCGGTAGGGTAGCCGACCCGGGCGCGCGCCTGGCCTGCGCGAACGATCTCCAGCCCCTGGGAGGGGGCGACCAGCGCCAATGCGATGGAACACACCGCGCTCATCATGACCCTCGATGACATGGGAAACTCCTCACAGGATCATCTCGAGACGATAGGAGGGATCGGTGCAGCAGGCTTCCACCTCCTCGATCCAGGGCCTGACAGGCATCTTGCGCCACACGCCCCCGTTGGCCTCGGCCACGAAGCGAAATCCATCAATAAAATCCTCTTCCCCCACCGGAGCGCTCCAGGAGGTGCCTCCGCTGGAAAGTTCGAACCGGGTGTCGTCGAGAGAGAAGGTATGAAACTCGGTCCCACCAATATCCTCGTCGCCGTAACCGGTGGAGATCGTGATGTCGCAGCCGTTTTCGGGCAGACGATGCGGCAGGGCGTCCAGATCCTCGAGGACGAGACGAAGTTCCTCAGCCTGTTGTGACGTCAGATCCGTTCGACGGAGCAACGCCTCGACGAAACGCCGCGCGGCCGCGATTTCGTCGGCCGCGTCGGCCAGACCGGCAAAGGCGGGGCGTGGCGGCTCGGGATGGACGTCAGCCATACCTGAATACTTTCATCAACGTCATGATAATCGCACACCCGCCGCGCCCCCGTCAAGCCGTGCGGATGGCGGTGCCTCGAAGGTGCCGCCTTTGTCCAGCGGCGCTTCGGAAAACTCTTGGTCTGAAGGGCCGGATCGGTGTACGATAAGACCGCCCAAGGAAAGGAGGTCGCTATGACGTGGCTCACCCTGCTCGCCTGGGCCGGTGTTTCGACGGGGACAAGCACCTACGCCTCGCTCCCGGCCGATCGCTTTCCAACGTCAGAGGGCGACGTGACGGTCGCCTTTCTCGGTCACGGTTCGCTGCTCTTCGTCTGCAACGGCCGGCACATCTACGTGGACCCCTGGAGCGAGGTCGGCGACTTGCGGCGTCTTCCGAAGGCCGACCTCGTTCTCATCACGCACGATCACTACGACCACTACGATCCAGAAGCCCTGAAATGGCTGCGCACGCCCGAAACCCGCATCCTGGCCGGCCCCTCCTGCGCCGGCAAGATCGCGGATGCTGTCATCCTCAAGCCCGGCGAGACGCATTCCGTCGAGAGCCTCGTCGTGGAGGCTGTGCCCGCCTACAATTTGCTTCACCGCCGCCCCGATGGCCGCCCCTTCCATCCCAAAGGCGAAGGCATCGGCTTCGTCCTGTCGTTCGCAGGGGTTCGGTTCTATGTCGCCGGGGATACGGAGCCAATCCCTGAAATGAACGGGTTGACCTCCATCACGGCCGCCTTCCTCCCCATGAATCTCCCCTATACGATGACGCCGGAGATGGTCGCGGAAGCGGCCCGCCGCTTCAAGCCCCGCTTTCTGTACCCCTACCATTACGGCGAAACCGATCCAGCTAAGCTCGTGCGCTTGCTTCAAAATACGCCCGAGATCGAAGTCCGCGTACGCCCCATGCGTTGAACCCCTCGATCTGCCGTATGCCGCTCTTTTCCAACACCTGGCGATGGCCCTCGATCCGTGAAACGTGGCCGGATCTTGCGGCCTTTGCGCTCGGTCTCGCTCTCGCGTGGACTCTCCGCTGGCAGACCCGCGACCTCATCTGGAGTCTGTGGCTCGGCAGCCTGGTTCTGGGCTATCTGACCATTTTGGCCACAATCGTGGGCGGTGCCGCCGTTTTGATTTGGTCCCTTTCGAAATCCGCTCCCTCCGATGGGGCGACCCCCCGGTCTCTGATGGCCATGGCAGTCGGGGGCGGACTTTTTCTTCTGCTCTTCTTTTCCTTTCATTTCTGCGCCTTTCATGCCGGCCATGCCACGTGCCTGGCAATTTTCTTCCCCCTGCCTGGAATCACCCCTCCCCACATTTTGCTCACCTTCCTCAACCCGATCCGGTTGTGGGCGTTCGCGTTCCGGTATGTGGTCCCCCACTACGGTTATTTTCTTCTGCCCGCCATCGTGGCGGAACGAAACGCGCTTCTGAAAACACTCCGGGCCGTCATGCCCCGTGTGCCCACGTCGACGCCCGCGTTTGTCGTCGAACTTTTTTCACCCTCGGATAACCCTGCTACCAACGACGTTCCGGATCCGTTTTTCGCCGCTTATAAAAATGTCGTCCGCCTCCACCTGCTGATCTTTTTCTTTGCCTTCGCCCATCTGTTAAACTTTGACAACTTTCTGGTGTATGCCCTCGTCTATGCCGTCTATTTCTTTCCCTGGCACGCCGTTCGCCAAACTTCTGCCCCCTCTTCTCAAGAGCCCTCATGACCGCCATGCTCATCGAGCCAGCCCGACCGATCCCCATCGTCGCTGAACCGGATGTCCTCGTCGTGGGTGGCGGCCCGGCTGGCGTGGCCGCCGCCTGGGGTGCGGCGCAAGCGGGTGCCTCCGTGATGGTGGACTTTCGCACTTTCCAGCCCCAACTGATCTGAGCTTCCGCAGTCCCGTGTCGTGAGATTTCCCTGTTGACCCTGCACGCTGTTTTGGGCATAGTCTGTAAGCGGTAACGCTAACAGACAGGA
>Ga0308419_1000238_pt1 | contig 43216 bp, 34 predicted proteins | sample HotsprSampleMS50_FD_203674 | JGI IMG/M metagenome (GOLD analysis project Ga0308419, IMG submission 203674) | Hot spring phototrophic mat microbial communities from Mushroom Spring, Yellowstone National Park, Wyoming, United States - 20090730_MS50 ... | reverse complement strand
TGACCCCGACGATCCTCAGCCCCGAGCGGCGCAGAAGCTCCTTCGTCTGACGGGCGTAGAAGTCCCGTTGCGTAGCCAACGCGGGGTACGCGTAGCCCGGCGCCCCCGCGGCCACGAAACCGTCGCCTGGAGTCGCCTTGGCGTAGATCCAGTCGAGCACACGGGGGGCGTAGCGCGCCAGAAGCGGAGACACCTCCCAAGTCATCTTGAACTCGCCGCGCCTCGGGTGGCTGTAGTAGGACGGGTGCAGGGGCATGCCCTGCGTGAGCCACTGGATGTTGTCGCCGTCGCTCAGCACGAACGCCACCACGCGCTCGCCCTTGACGGGCGGTCTCTCGGGGCCCGGGCGCGGCAGAGGGCGCACGTCGCCCCCGGCGGCCTCCATCGCCGAGAGGTTCGCGCACCAGTCGGCGGCCACTCCCGACCCGGACCGCCGGCTGATGGCCTCGATCCACCGATACTCGTCCGGTCCCCATCCCAGCAAGAAGGAGCCAGCCTCGAGCCGGGCGACCTTCCGCTCGCGCTGGTCCTGGCGGTCGCCCGTCCAGTAGCACTCGGCACGGTGGCGGATCGCGTAGTCCCGGAGAAAGCCCGCCTTCTCCGGCGGCTGCTCCACGGCCAAGTCCCGACGGAGCCGCGAGACCGGCGGCGTCTCTCGGCGCGCATCCCGCCGAACCTTCCAGCCGCGGGCCTCCGCCTGGCCCTTCAAACTCTCGTCGAGCACCAGCAGGTCCTCGATTCCGGCCCACGTCGCGGCGACGTTCAGGCTCTCGTCCGAGGCGTTGCATAGCACCGCGCCCCGGATGCGCCGCCGGAACGCCTCCGCCACCTCCCACGGGTCGCTCGTCTCGCGGACCGACCAACCCTCCGCCCGAAGCTGGTCGACCAGCACGGTGGTCATCCCTCCGACCTTCTGCCAGACCAGCGGGCCCGAGCGGTTGGCGAGGCCCTGGACCGACTGCACCAGAGCGAGCCTCGGCGCATCCATCCCGGTCGGATCGACCAGCCACAGCTGTCGGCCCGCGGCCAACGCCGCAAAGACGGTCGCGATCATGCACGGGATTCTATCCGAGTCGGGCCATACTGGCTCCATGGACAAGGTTCGCGTCGGACAGACCGGCTTCTACGCCTCCAAGCTCGCCTACGGGTGCATGCGGATCGCAGGCACCTGGAACCCGAACGACATCGACGCCAACAAGCGCGAAGCCGCCCACCAGGCTATCCTGGCGGCCTACGAGGCAGGCTACACGCTGTTCGACCACGCCGACATCTACTGCGCGGGCGCCTGCGAGGCGCTCTACGGGGAGGTTCTGGACCAGGTTCCGGCGATGCGGCGGGAGTGCCTGATCGCCACCAAGTGCGGCATCCGCTGGCAGGGCGACCCGAACCCCGACGCGCCGCACCGCTACGACTTCAGCAAGGAGCACATCCTGTGGTCCTGCGAGCAGTCGCTCCGGCGTCTGCGCGTGGAGACGATCGACATCTACCAGCTGCACCGGCCGGACGTGCTGATGGACCCGGACGAGGTCGCCGAGGCGTTCCTCAAGCTGCACGCGAGCGGCAAGGTCCGGGCCTTCGGCGTGTCGAACTTCCCGCCCAGCATGGTGTCCGCGCTTCAGAGCTCCCTCCCGTTCCCGCTGGTCGTGAACCAGGTCGAGATCCATCCCGGTCGGCTCGACTGCTTCGTGGACGGCACGCTGGACCAGTGCTTGGAGATGGGCATCACGCCGCTCGCCTGGAGCCCCGTCGGTGGCGGCCTGTTCGCCGAGGGCGGCACCGTTCGCCCGGACGATCCTCGCCGCGAGGGCCTGGAGAAGCTCCTTGCGGAGCTGGACCGGCTGGCCCAGAAGCACGGCGTCACCCGCACCGAGGCCACGCTCGCCTGGCTGATGCGGCACCCCTCGCAGATCGTGCCGATCGTCGGCAGCACCAAGCCCGAGAGGATCCGGCAGGCGGCCAAGGCGGCCGAGATCGAGGTCAGCCGCGAGGACTGGTACCGGGTGTACATCGCCGCTCGCATGCGGCCGCTGCCCTAGGGAGCCTCGCGGGAGGAGATCGGAGCCCATGGCCCTCGCCGCGTCGCTCGCCGCGCTCGTTCTGGCACCGCCCCCCGAACCGGACTGGGACGCCCTGCTGAAGCCCGCCGGGCTCACGTTGCAGACGGCGGTTCTGGATCCGCAGGTCCTGCTGATGTTCGAGGGCGACGAGTTCGTCCTTCCCGCCTTCCAGGCCTACTGGGCCGCGCCGTTCCGGATCCCGGCCTTCGGGCGTTCTCTGCAGGCCTCCCTGGCTGCTTCCGTGGACCAGCCGAACGAGGCGTTCGTCGCGGCCGGTCGTCTGCTGGGGTTCGGGTCGAGGAGGACCCTGCTCGGCGACCCGTTGGTCCAGCCCCCCAAAAGCCTCGAGGCGGCGCTGAGCTCGCTCTTCCTCCGCGCCGGCAAGCCGGCGCCCAAGGATCTGGCCAAGCGCTGCGGGGAGGCCGAGGCCCTGGTTGGGGCGGAGGGTTGCGCGAGGGTGGCCTCGGTCGTCGCCCAGGCGGCCTCCGCCCTCGATTGGCGGGACGCTTCGTTCCACAGCGGGGCAGAGGCCCTCTTCGCCAGAGCCCAGGCACAGGAGGGCGAGTCCGGCGGGCCGCGCGACCTGGCGAAGTGGATCGGAGAGCTGCGCTCCCTCGACCTGCGGCCGATGCTGGCCGGGGCCCACGATCTGTTCCTGGCCTGCCATCGCGCCTGCAAGAAGCTCCCCGGCGCGAGACCGGGGCTCGTGGAAATTCCCACGCCCTATGGGGCCGTGGCCATCGGCGGGGGCGGCGCCAACGAGTACGCCTCCAAGCCGTACCTGCTGATCTTCGACGCCGGGGGCGACGACACCTACCTGGGCGGAGGGCGCAACGTGGGGCCGGACAACCCGGCCTCCGTGGTCATCGACCTGGGTGGGAACGACCTCCACCTTTCCCACGCCGACCTCGCCAAGGCCGCCGTGGCCGCCTGGGGGCCGCGGAAGGCGATGCGCCGACCTGGGCCCGCCCGCGCGGCCTGCGGCATCGCCGGGGTGTTCGATCTGGAGGGGAACGACCGATACGCCTCGTCCGGCCCCGGGATCGCCTCGGCGGACTTCGGGGCGGCGATGCTTTGGGACGGCGCCGGAGACGACGTCTACGACGGCTATTCCGACTGCGAGGCCAGCGCCCGCTTCGGGGTGGCGCTCCTGGTGGACCGAAGAGGCAACGACCGATACGACGCCTTCGCCAACGCCCAGGGCTTCGGGGGCACGCACGGTGCCGGAGTCCTGCTGGACGTGGAAGGGGACGACCGCTACTCGGCCAACGACTCCACGCTCGACTTCCCCTCGCCGCAGTCGGCGGAGCACAACGCATCCTGCTCGCAGGGCGCGGCGTTCGGTCGCCGGGCGGACTATTCCGACGGCCACTCCATGGGCGGAGGGTTCGGCGTGCTGGCCGACCTCCGCGGCAACGACGCCTACTCCTGCGGGGTGTTCGGCCAAGGAGTCGGTTACTGGAAGGGCGTCGGCCTGCTGCTGGATGCGGAGGGCGACGACCGCTACGACGGCGTTTGGTACGTGCAGGGCGCAGCGGCGCACTTCGCCGTGGGAGCGCTGCTCGACGGGTCGGGCGACGATCAGTACCGCTCCACGATGAACATGTCCGCCGGAGCCGGCCACGACTTCTCGATCGGCTGGCTCGAGGACCTGGCGGGCAACGACCGGTACGTCGCGAACACGCTCTCGTTCGGGGCTTCCAACGCCAACGGCATCGGCATCTTCCGCGATGCGGCGGGAGACGACTCGTACGCGGCGCCGTCGGTGTGCTTCGGCTGGGCGACGGACCCCGGCCCCGGCGGCCTCCGGGCGCTGGCGCTGGGCCTGGGCGTCTTCCTAGACCAATCGGGAAACGACAGGTACCAAACGTCACAAGGCTTTCCTCAAAACGGCTCTTCCGCTGTAAACTGGACGACGAAGGTCGATCCTCCCCATGGAGGTCGCCTCGGTCTGTTTGTGGATTGGAGCCCGTGAAGGAGAGTCGAAGACCCAGCCCGTACCCGGGCCGCCTTGTCGTGGAACCCGCCGAGCACCGCGTCGGCGGAGGCTGGAGGCGGCGGACGTTCCACCTTTCCCATCCGGCGCTGTCATCGGACGAGAGGACGCTCGAGGTCGAGGTGCCGGAGGCGCTCGCACCCCCACAGGAGGCCGTCTAGGGCGCCGCCGTCTGCACGGTGCTGGGGCCCTTCGCCGATTTTCTGGAGGCCTCCCTCGACTATCGGGGAAACGTGGAGTCGTCGTTCGAGGCCAATCACCCCAGCTGGGCCAAGGCGTTCCAGTGCCTGCACGAGCGGCCTGGGGTGGTCGGCCTGCAGGCCGAGAGGGCTCAGACCGTCGCCCTGCCCTCCGGGCGCAAGGTGGCCTCCACGTTCACCGGAGGCATTGACAGCTGGTTCACCCTGCTGCGCCACAACGAAGACGGGCTCGCGCCGCGGGTCGACCGGGTGCTGTTCATCCACGGTCTGGACTCCGACCACCGCTCGGCGGAGGTTCGCGCGGGGGTGGAGGGCCTGTTGCGCCGGGCCGCCGCGCCGATGGGCGTGGAGCCGGTGTTCCTCACGACGAACTTCCGAAGGGACTTTCGCAGGGCCTCTTGGGGCTACAGGCTCCACGGGGCGTGCATCGCGGGCTTGGCGCACCTGCTGTGCAACGAGGTTTCGGCGCTGATCCTGCCGTCCTCGGCTCCGCTCAACGCGCTCCAACCATGGGGCTCGCACCCCCTGACCGACGTTCGGCTTTAGAACGACCTCCTCTCCGTGCAAGAGGATGGATGGGAGTTCACTCGGGTTGAGAAGACGGCCCGCGTCGCGGAGTCAGACTTCGCATTGGAGCACTTGCGCGTGTGCTACTCCGGGGACGGCCTTCGAAACTGCGGAAAGTGCGAGAAGTGCATCCGGACCAAGATTCTGCTCGCCCTCGCCGGCGCGCTCGACCGATGCCCGACGCTCGGTACGCTCGACGCCAGGACGGTCGCGCGCATGTCCCTTCCGGAGGCTTGGCAGCTGGAAACCTACGGCAACCTGCAGAGGGAGTGCGCGGAGACGCCCGGCCTGCAGGCTCTCGCCAGGGCGATCGGCCACGCCGTTCGCTGGCGTTGGCTCAACGTCGGCGCACGAAGAATGCTCGGCCGCCCCGTCTGAGGCGACTGCCGAGGAAGTATGCTGGTCGCCATGCGAGCCTCTGCGTTCCTCGTCGCCCTCTTCTGTTGCTCGGTCGCCGCGCGGGCGGGCGCGGAAGTCCGACTGCCGGACCTTTCGGTCAACGCCGGGGTCTTCCTGCCGTCCTCGTCCTCGGTCCGGAGCGCGGTGGGTGACGCTTGGTTCAACGTTGGAATCTCCCCCAGCGCCCGGAGGGTGGGCGACCGGTGGACCCTCGAGGGCGACCTGGAGTTCATCAGCGGCAGCGGGAACGCTGGAGATGTGCTCCTGGCGCCCGTCACGATCGGCCTTGCGCGCGAGTTCCGCCCCAAGGACCGCGGACCGGTGCCGTTCGCCGCCGTCCGGGTCGGCCTGGCGTACATGGACTACGCCGTGAACACGGAGAACGGTCGGCAGTCCGCCAAGCGCGTCGAGCCGACGGCCAATGCGGAGTTCGCCCTCCTGCTGAACGATCGGACCAGGTTGGGCCTTCGCTACGACCTGTTCCCGACGGTGGACGGCCTTCGGTTCGACGGCCTCACCGTGAGCCTCCAGTACAAGGCGATCAGCTTCGGCCGGCGGGACTGAGAGGCCGGCGCGCGCCCAGCCGCACTCCTCCGTCCCGGGCCTCCTCCCATCGGACGCCCTCGAACGCCGGAACGGCGCGCGCGATCTGCTCCAGAATCTCCCGAGCGGAGAACGGAGGGGTCCTCGGCTGGGCGCGGACCATCGCCTCGCTGAACACGCGCCAGGCGGGCTTGGCCTCGGCCGGCGGCTCCACCGCCTTCTCGAACGCCTGCACGCGACGCTCCACGTTCGTGAAGCTGCCGTCCGTCTCGCCCGGCGCGGCGATGGGAAGCACGACGCTGGCGTAGGCCGCGGCCTCCGTCTCGAGGGCCGTCTGGAAGACCAGGTACTCCACGTTCTCCAACGCCCGCTCCACCAAGCCACGGTCGGGATAGTCCCGCAGCGGGTCCACGCCGGCGAGCCACAGGGCCCGGACCCGGCCGTCCGCGCAGGCCTCTAGGATCTCCTTCGTCCCGAGGCCCGGCCGTTCGAAGGCGTCCGGGCGCACGCCCAGCTCCTCCGCGCCCTGGCCGTTGGCGCCCAGCGCCATCACGTTCAGCGAGCAACCGAGCTTGGCGGCCAGCTCCTTCAGCAGGCCGAGAACCTCCTCGGCGTTCGCCAGGTTCCAGATCGACTCGGTCGTCAGGATCGGACCGCGGGTCTCCAGGAGCAGCCGCGCCAGCTCTCCCTGCGCCAGATCCACGTCGCGTAGCAGGCCGCGGAGGAACTCGGCCTCGGAGCCCGGCTCGTAGCGCACGGAACACGCGGCGAAGGCGTCGGCGTCGTCCGGCGCGGAGGTGGCCACCGCCACCTTGGCCCCTTCGCGGAACCACGCCTTGCGCACGCGCAGGTAGACGATCGGCGACTCGTCCGAGAGCGACGCCCCGAACACGAACACGCCCTTCTCGTCCTCCAGGCCCTCGATCGTGAAGCTCGGCGGATCGACCGGCGCGCCCTGCGTGCGGGTCATGCGGTAGTCCAGGTTCGGGCTCTCGAAGGCCTCTGCGAACAGCCTGCGGAGGAGGAACAGGTCCTCGTTCGACAGCATCGGACCGGCGAGGCCCGCCACGCTGGATCCGCCGCCGCGGAACCGCTCCAGAATCTCGCCGTAGGCGTCGGCCCACGAGGCGCGGACGAACGCGTCGCCCCTGCGGATCTTGACGGCCGAGGCCCGCTTCGGGTCGTTCAGCCAGTCGGAGCCGAACTTGCCCCTGTCGCACGTCCACTCCTCGTTGACCGCCTCGTTGGTGCGGCCGTTGATGCGGACGAGCTTGCCCTTGCGCCGGTCGTACCACACCGAACATCCATTGGAGCACATCGTGCAGATGCCGGGGGCCGTCTCCAAGTCCCACGGGCGGGCGCGGAAGCGGTAGTGCGACGACGTGAGCGCCCCGACGGGGCAGATCTCGATCGTGTTGCCGCTGAACTTGGAGGTGAACTCGCCCAGCTCGAACGTGGAGGGCTGCATCTCGGCGCCCCGGTGGCGGAACGCGAGCTGGGCGTCGCCGCTGATCTCCTCGGTGAAGCGGACGCAGCGGCCGCACTGGATGCAGCGCTCCAGGTCCAGCGTGACGTGCGCGCTGAGCGGGTAGGCCTTGACGGCGTGCCGCTTCATCTCCACGAACCGGCTGGTCGAGGGGCCGTAGAAGAGCGTGTTGTTCTGCAGGGGGCACTCGCCGCCGCGGTCGCAGATCGGGCAATCCAGCGGGTGGTTGATCAGGAGGAACTCCAGAACCCCCTTGCGGTCCTTGTGGACCTGCTCGGTGTCGGTGAAGATCACCAGGCCCTCGGAAGCCGGGAGCGTGCAGGCCGCCTGGGGCTTCGGCATCTTGCGCACCGACCCGTCCGGCTGCTTCATGCCGACCTCCACCAGGCACATCCGGCACATCCCGACCGGCTTCATCCTCGGGTGGTAGCAGAAGATCGGAATCTCGAGGCCCAGCCGCTTGACGGATTCGACGATCAGTTCGCCCTTCGGGACCTGAAGGTCGATGCCGTTGACGGTGATGTTGACGGGAGGAGCATCGGTTTTCTTCGCCATGCGGGTTCGCCCCAATCTGCGGTGCGGCGGGGCCACGCGGCCCTATCCGGCCGTTGGTGTACCCCAACGGTGTTCTACGTTGCACCTCGGCGAAGTCTCGCCGGGCCGTCAGACCGAGAGTTCCAGAATCTCCGGCGCAGGCTCGGCGTTCAGGCTTCGGCAGCCCTGCTCCGTCATGTAAACGATGTTCTCGATGCGCACGCCGAACCTTCCCGGCAGATAGATGCCCGGCTCCACGCTGAAGCAGTGGCCCACGGCCAGCGGCGTCTCGTTCCCCTCCACCATGTACGGGTCCTCGTGCCCCCTCAGGCCGATCCCGTGGCCGGTGCGGTGCATGAAGTACTCCCCGTAGCCTGCCTGTTCGATCACCCTTCGCGCGGCCCGGTCGACCTCCTGGCACGGGGCGCCCAGCCGGGCGGCGTCCCTTCCGGCGTGGTGCGCCCGGAAGACCGTCTCGTAGACCCGCTTCAGCTCGTCCGAGGCGCGGCCCAGGCACACCGTGCGGGTGATGTCGCTGGGATAGCGCTCGACCGAGCAGCCGAAGTCCAGCACCACCGCGTCGCCGGGCTGCAACACGGTCTGGTCGTTCAGGTGGTGCGGCTCGGCACCGTTCGCCCCGGTCGCCACGATGCAGAAGCCCGGCCCGCCGCCCCGCTGGGCCATCTCCCGCTCGATCCCCTGCGCGACCTCCGCCTCCGTCATCCCCGGTCTAAGCCAGCCGAGAAGCGCCTCGAAGGCGGCGTCGGCGATCGCGCCCGCGCGCTCCAGCCTCTCCACCTCCCACGGCTCCTTGCGGCCCATGAACGCCTCGATCACCTCGCGTCCGGGCCGGAACAGCGCCGCCGGCAGGGTCTTCTGGATCGCCAGCAGGTGGTCGGTGCGCATCTCGTCCTCGACGGCGATCAAGCCGGAGGCCAGCCCCCAGTCGTCCGCCAGCTCCGCGATGCGGAACATCGGGTCCTGCCCGTCGTTCCAGGGCCGCACGTCCTGGACGCCCTGTCGCCTCGCCTGCGTGGCCGAGAGCCCCGGGCAGATCAGCCGGCAGTCGCCCGACCGGTTCACCGCGAGGGTCAGGAAGCGCTCGCCTCCCCCCTCGAACAGACCGTGCAGAAAGCCCATCGTCACCGGGGAGCTCGCGAGGAACGCGTCGTAGCCGAGCTGATCCAGAACCCCGGCCAACCGCCGGATGCGGGAAGCATAGTCGGATGCGGGCATGGCGGAAACAGTATGCCACGCCGCCGGCGAGGATTCAGCCCTTGACGCTGCCCAGCATGATGCCCTTCACGAAGAACCGCTGGCCGACCACGAACAGCACAACCAGAGGCACGATGTTCATCACGCTGGCGGCCATCAGCACGTTGGTCTGCCGGCCGTACTGGCTGTCGAAGTACATCATGCCGATGGGCAGCGTTCGGAGCGCCTCGCTCTTGACCATGATCAGCGGCCAGAACAAGGACCCGTAGTTGCCCATGAACGTGAAGATCGCCAGGGTCACCAGCCCCGGCCGGGCGAGGGGCAGGATGATGTCCCAGAAGATCTGCCACGGCCGCGCGCCGTCCACCTCGGCGGATTCGTCCAAGGCCGGATGGATGGACAGCATGAACTGGCGCAGCATGAACGTCCCGAAGGCGCTGAACGCCGCAGGGATGATCAGCCCCTGGTAGCTGTCCAGCAGGTGCAGACGGACCATCAGGCTGAAGTTCGGGATCGTCGTCACGAGGCCGGGGATCATCATTGTCGCGAGGTAAAGGCGGAACACGTGGTCGCGGCCGGGCCACTGCAACCGGCTGAAGGCGTACGCGGCCATCGAGCTGGTGAGGACGACGAGGAAAGTGCACCAGGCGGCGATGAACACGCTGTTGAAGTAGTAGCGCCCGAACGGCACCTGCTCGAAGACCAGGCGGTAGTTCTCCGGGTGCCACTCGGTCGGGAACGGGTTCGGCGACTCCACCTCGGCGAGCGGCTTGAAGCTGGTCAGCACCATCCAGAAGAACGGCAGCAGCGACAGGGCGGCGAGCACCCACAGCGTGACGTGCGCGGCGAACTTGCGGGCGCGTTCTCCCTTCACGTTCTCGGCGGCCATCAGTAGTTCAGCTCCTTGTTCCCGAACTTCCAGTTGATCAGCGTCACCGCGAAGATGAGCGCGAACAGCACCAGTGCCACCGCGCTGGCGTAGCCCATCTGGAACTCGGTGAACGCCTTGTTGTAGATGTAGTAGGCGAGCGTGGTCGTGGTGCCCGCCGGGCCGCCTCCGGTCATCACCCGCGCCTGTTCGAAGCCTCCCTGCAGGCCGCCGATGAAGCCCATCACCACGATGAAGAACGTGGTCGGCGCGAGCTGGGGCCAGGTGACGTTGCGGAAGTTCTGCCAGCGGGTGGCGCCGTCGAGCTCCGCCGCCTCCTGCAGCTCCCTGGGCACGTTGGTGAGCGCCGCGAGGTACAGCAGCATGTTGCCGCCGCCCACGGCCCCCCAGAGGCCCATCAGGATGATCGCCTCACGGGCGCCGAGCCCGAACTGGCTGCTGTCGAAGCCGAGGCGCTCCACGGCCAGCGCGAACAGGTTCTGGGTGGAGAGCAGCCAGGTAGGCCCCTTGGCGTTCTCGAAGCCCAGCCAAGAGAGGAACGTCTCGATCAGGTGGTTGATCGGCCCGAAGTCGGGGTTGTACAGCACCTTCCACAGCAGCATCACCGCCACGCCGCTGGTGACGCTCGGCAGGTAGAGCAGCGTGCGGTACACCACCAGCCCCCGGATCTTGGTCGACAGCAGCACGGCGACCGCGAGCGACCCGGCGATGGCGAACGGCATCCCCAGCAGGAAGTACACCGTGTTCACCAGGTAGATCCAGAACCGATCGTCCGAGACGAGGGTGGCGAAGTTGAACAGGCCGACCCAGCGGAGGGGCTCGATGCCCTGCAGGTCCCAGTTCGTGAACGCCGCGCCGAACGTGAAGACCACAGGCCCGAGCGTGAAGATCAAGAACCCGAGGAAGTTCGGCAGCAGGAAGCTCAGCGCGATCAGAAGGTTGCGGCGGTGTCGGGCGTTGCTCGTCATGGCTCTTGTCCGGTCAGTTCGCGGTACAGCCGACCGAGGTGCGGGATGAGGCGCGCGTTGCGCCGGATGCGGGCGGTCGCGTTCCTCGCGGCGTCCCTGCAGGCCAGCTCGGGATCCTTCAGCCCGCCTCGAACCAAGTCCAGCTGGGTGTTGATCGGCTCCATCTCGCCGCCGCGCAGGAACGGGCAGAACTCGGCGGGAATGGAGTTCTTGACCACCTCGCGCCACACGGCGTTGTAGTCCTCCTCCGGGTGCGCAGGGTTGTGCAGGAAGCGATCCGTGTAGCAGGCGCTCATCAACGGGGCCAGCGCGTCCGCCTGGTCGTTCAGCAGCTCGTTGTACTCGCGGCTGGCCAGGAACTTGATGAATCGAAGGGCCTGCTCGCGGCGCGGGCTGTTCTTGTTGATGAACGTGCAACGCGCCCCGCCCACGGTGACCCGCTCCTTGGCGTAGGGGATCTCCACAACGCCCAGGCGCAGCCCCTTCTGCTTGCGCATCAGGTTCAGCCACCAGCGGCCGCCGTAGGCCATCGCCACGCGCCCGCTCATCAGAAAGGTGATGCCGCCGCTTCCCCAACCACCCTGGGTGGAGAGCGCGGCCTCCTCCGTCGGGGTCGGGGCGACCTTGTGGACGTACATGAGGTCGTGCGACAGCTTCACTCCGGCGATCGCCTCCGGCGAATCGAGCGTGCAACGGGTCGCGGTGGGATCGAAATAGCGCCCGCCGTGCTGGTACACGAGGTCGCGGGTCGCGTTGAAGTCCCAGTAGAGGCCGAACTGCTTGGCGCGGCCCCGCTCGTCGCGGATCGTCAGCTTCTTCGCGATCTCGATGAACTCCGGCCAAGTCCAGCCGGGCTTCGGATACGGCACGCCGCTGCGGTCGAAGACGTCCTTGTTGAACCAGATCGCGTTCGCGTTGACGTTGCAGGGGAAGCCGTACACCCTGCCGTTGACCACGCAGCTGGGCACCGCCGCGGGCCAGATCACCTTCGGCACGTCGATGCCGGCCTCGAGCATCCGGTCGGTGATGTCCCACGCGATCCCGGAGGCGACGTAGGCCTCGGCCGACTCTCGCCCGTACGTGTCGAACAGGTCTGGCCCGACGCCGCCGATCGACTGGACGATCACCTTCTGCTGGTCGGTGTTGGCCGGGTCGATGACCAGCTCCAAATCGGGATTCAGCCGGTTGAACAGCGCCACCTGCTCGGCCCGGACGGGGTTGTTGTCGGTGACCCAGACCAGGCGCGTCTTGCCACCGGCGCTCGGGTCCGGCAACGTCCTGTAGGCGTAGATGCTGAGCAGGATCAGCACCACTCCGATCGCGGCGAACGTGAGTTTCATGGGGTCCTTCGGCGAACGCGTTTAGCGAGATCAGTATAGCGCGAGCCGCGCCGCGCTGGGGAAGGGTTTCGACGCCGAGGGCGCGGACTCCTGTCCCGTCCGTGAGGAGCGGCCGCGGTCGGGGGTATTCTCCGCCACAGCGCAGGCCAGCGTCGTCCGGCGATCGAGGAGCAAGCCATGACGCACCAACCGCCCGTCGTGCCCCCCGAAGTGCTGGAGCTCTCGCAGAGCGCCCCCGGCTTCCGCCTGCTCAGGTCCGTGGAGGAGATCCGCGACCTGGTCTTCCCGGACCCCGACTCGCACTCCTGCGTCGTGGAGTTCGAAGTCGAGGGCCGGGGCAAGGTGCCGGAGGCGTGGGTCCAGCGGTGCCGCAACGGCATCTCGGTGAACTACCACGATCCGTACCTCCGCCGGCGCGACCCAAACTGCCTGTTCGTGGGCGACGATCTTCCCACGGACAAACCCCGGTTCGACAAGGCGTTCGGAGTGCCGTTCGCGGACGTCCGCCGCCAGGCGCTCGAGTGGCTGGGAACGCAGGACCTGGTGGCCTTCGCCTTCTTGGCGGGCGGGTGGGAGAAAGGCATCCCGTCGCTGGCCGTCTGCCCGGCCAACGCGGGGTTCTTCGCCTACGGCCTCGCCCTGCTCCAAGGGGTCGTCGACATCGACGAGGTGCCCGGTTTCGAGGCGCGGTCGGTGATCTACGTCGCGCCACCGTTTCGCCACAGCCACTTCGGCGGCAAGCAGGTGGTGGTCCATTACCGCCAGAACGGCATCCACGAGCTGCACAGCTTCAACCTGTATCCCGGTCCGAGCGCCAAGAAGGGCGTGTACGGGGTGCTTCTGAACGCGGGCGAGCAAGAGGGGTGGCTGACGGCCCACTGCTCCACGGTGCAGGTGGTCACCCCCTACGACAACGTGGTCACCTTCATGCACGAGGGCGCCAGCGGCGGCGGGAAGAGCGAGTTCCTCGAGCACGTGCACCGCGAGCCCGACGGCCGCCTGCTGCTGGGCCAGAACATCGTCACCGGCGACCGCCGCTACCTGACCTTGCCCCGCGCCTGCGAGCTGCGGCCCGTGACGGACGACATGGCGCTGTGCCATCCGTCGTTCCAGGAGAACAAGCGCAAGCTGAGCGTGATGGACGCCGAGTCCGCCTGGTTCGTTCGCGTGAACCACATCCAGCGCTATGGCACGGACCCGAACCTCGAGGCGCTGACCATCAGCCCTGGCCAGCCGCTGCTCTTCCTGAACCTGGACACCGTTCCGGGCGCGACGGCTTTGATCTGGGAGCACATCGAGGACGAGCCCGGCAAGAAGTGCCCCAACCCGCGCGTGGTGATTCCCCGCTCCATCGTGCCCAACGTGGTAGACGGGCCCGTGGAGGTGGACATCCGCAGCTTCGGGGTCCGCACCCCACCCTGTACGAAGGAAGCGCCGACCTACGGCATCCTGGGACTGTTCCACGTGCTGCCGCCTGCGCTGGCCTGGCTGTGGCGGCTGGTTGCACCCCGCGGCCACGACAACCCCAGCGTTGTGGAGGGCGGCGCGATGGGCAGTGAGGGCGTCGGATCCTACTGGCCGTTCGCCACGGGCCTGCGCGTGGACCAGGCGAACCTGCTGCTGGAGCAGTTCCGCGAGACGAAGGGAGTGGACTACATCCTGATCCCCAACCAGCACGTCGGCGCCTGGAAGGTCGGCTTCATGCCGCAATGGATCGCGCGCGAGTACCTGGCCCGAAAGGGCAACGCGAAGTTCCGGCCAGACCAGCTCACACCCGCGAAGAGCCCGCTGCTGGGATGGGCGCTCCAGAGCCTGATGGTCGAGGGCACCACGATCCCGTACTGGTTCCTGCAGGTCGACAAGCAGGCCGACGTCGGGCCCGAGGCCTACGACGCAGGCGCCCGCATCCTGCGCGAGTTCTTCGAGACGCACCTGCCGAAGTTCGAACGCGGCGGTCTGCATCCGTTGGGGCGCCGGATCATCCACTGCTTCCGCCAGGGCGGGGCTGTGGACGACTTCGCCGAGCTCCTTTGAAGCGAACCGGTCCTTCTACGGGTCCTGCGAATCCTCCCTCGCGCCGAAGGATGGAATGAACCTTCCAGAAGGGAGGCCGTCTGGGCTTGGTCGCCCGAGGGGTTGGCATGGCGAGGCTGAGGATCGGTTGCGTGATGTCGGACATCTTCTTCCCGATGGACGACACGCAGTACACCGGGCACGCGTGGAAGTGCCTCCACGAGGCCGTCCTCCTGCAAGGCCACGAGGTCCTCACGATCGCTCTCAGGGTGTACGACGAGCTCGGACTCCGCGCCCAGGGGGATGTTCCCGACGACCTCGACGGATACGCCTTTGTGGCGCCTCAGCCGGACTGTACCCAGCTGTTCCGGACGCTGCGCCATGGGTTGCCCGTGGTGGTGATCGGCTCCAAGCTGGCTTTGCGCGGAAGCGACTGCGTGGACGTGGACAACCGCAGGGTAGGCCAGCTGGTAGCCGAGCAGTTCCTGAAAGCCGGTCACGAGCGGGTCGCCTTCGTGACCACCTCCCCGCTCCAATTGAGCTCGATGGAGCGGCACGCCGGCCTGAAAGGCGGCTACCTGATGGCGGGCAAGCCGCCCGAGAGCGTCCACTACTACGGCCTGAACGAGTTCGCCCAGCTGGAGGACGCCGCCGAGCTGGACGAGGACCTGGCGAAGGACTGGAAGACCATCGAGTACTTCGGCTGGCACGCCAACCCGGGCGTGATGGACGCCTTCCTGCACAAGCTGGCCGAGGACCGGGTCACCGCGCTGCTGGCGTTCAACGATCAGGACGCCCGGATGCTGACCGACCACCTGATCCGCAGCGGCAGGCGGGTGCCGTCCGAGGTTTCGGTGATCGGCGTGGACAACGTCGGGCGCTACGTGCTGGGCACGCCCCGCCTCACGTCGATCGGGCAGAACGTGCCTCAGATCTGCCGCGTGGCGGTCCGCCTCCTGCTGGCGCGAATCCAGAACCCCTCCGCCGAGCCGCAGGTGATTCTGGTGCAACCGTCGCTGCACGAACGCGGATCCGTGGTGCCGCCCCTCCGCTCGGCCGCCTGAGGGCTAGCGGTCAACCCGGGAAGCGGAAAGACCGGGTTCGGCTTGTGCTCCAGCTCCATGGCTCTCAGGCCGCGGAGCACCCACTCCGGCTTGACCTGCACCAGGTCGCGCGTCTCGCCCGGGTCCTCCTCCACGTCGTAGACCTCCACGCGCGAGGGGTCGCGCCTCAGGTCTGGCCGGATCACCTTGATGCGCCCCTCCAGGACGACGGCCTGCATGCCGGGCCCAGCCTCGGACTCAAAGTAGAGCGGCTTCCGCCGCGCCAGGGTTCCGCCCGCCAGCGCCGGCAACAGGCTGACTCCGTCCGAACGCCCGAACGAGACCCCGGCCGCACCCGCGAACGTCGCCGGCAGGTCGTAGCAGGCCGCAGGGACGTCCGACACGGAGCCCGCAGGGATCCGGCCGGGCCAGCGCGCCACGAACGGCATCCGGATGCCGCCCTCGTAGAGGCTCCTCTTGCCCTCTCGGAGCGGGGAGTTCGACCGGAAGAAGTCGCGGTCCACTCCGCCCTCGGTCGTCGCCCCGTTGTCGCTGGTGAACACCACCAGGGTGTTCTGGGTCAGACCGAGTCGATCCAGCTCGTCCAAGATCCGGCCCACGGTGTGATCCAGGTACGCGATCATCGCCGCATAGGTGGCTCGCGGCCTCGCGCAGGGCAGGTATCCGTCCTGTCCGAGGTTGGGCCGGCCGTCCCACTCCCGGGGAAAGCGCTCCACCCACTCCTTTGGGGCGGCGAGGCTCACGTGCGGAAGCGTCGGGGCGTAGTAGAGGAAAAAGGGCCGGGCGCAGTGAGTCTGGAGGAATAGAACCGCCTCGTCGGCCATCGCCTCGGGTGCGTAGGTGCCTCCGGTGAAACGCTTGTAGTAGTCGTCCTCGTCGTCCAAGGGTTCCGAGAGCTGCTGATGGGCGTTGCGGACGACGTTCCCGGGGAGCGGGTCGACGTCTTAGTCGCTCCACAGATAGGCCGGATAGTGGTCGTGGGCTCGGCGCTGGCACAGAAGGCCGTAGAAGCGGTCGAACCCGTGCTCGTTCGGCCGCTGGCCGGGCAGCGGGCCCCCCAGTCCCCACTTGCCGATCAGCGCGGTCGCGTAACCGGCGCGCCGCAGGACGCCGGCGATGGTCCGCTCGGATTTGGGCAGGGGGAACTGCCCCTCGAGGCCCCGGATGTCGAACGTTCCCCGCTCCTTGTTCCCGCGGATCGCCGCGTGGCCCTGTTGCCGGCCCGTCAGCAGCGAGCAGCGCGTCGGAGCGCACACAGGAGACGCCGCGTAGAACCGGGTGAACCGCACGCCCTCCCGAGCCAACCGGTCGATGTTCGGCGTCGGAATCTTCTCCTGGCCGTAGCAGCCAAGCTCCCCGTACCCCAGGTCATCGGCTAGAATGCAAACAATGTTCACCGGCGCCGGAGCCGGTGCGGCGGTCGCGAGCAATCCCGGCAGCATGGCCTCATTCTAGAGCAAAGCCGGAGCGGGACCGCCGAAGCCTCCCCGATTTGCGGCCCGAGGCTTGGCATTTTCCGAGAAACGCGTTAACCTATAGGGTGAGAGAGGATTTGCTCTAATGGCGCACGGTCGAAAGAACCCAACCATCCGAGACGTGGCCCGTGCGGCCGGCGTGTCGATCGCCACCGTTTCGCACGTGCTTAACGACCGGCGAGAGAAGGTCAGCTCCGAGACCCGGGAACGGGTGCTCCGGGTGGTGCGCGAGCTGCGCTACCGCCTGCCCCCGAAGGAGGACGGCCAGACGGCGATGCGCACCTACAACATCGCTCTGGCCATTCCGGACCTGGCCGTGCCTATCCGCCTCACCGACACCTATTTCACCGAAACGATGCTCGGAGCGGCCGAGGTCGCTCTGTCCAGCGGCTACAGCCTCACGGTGGTCGCCGAGCGCGTGTGGGACCAAGTGGGACAGGCGGCGAGGCGGCGCTTCGACGGCCGGTGCGACGGCATCCTGATGCTCGCGCCCAGCGCGCTGGGCGACGCCGTGCAGCAGCTTTGGGAGCGAGGGCTGCCGGTGGTGAGCATGGGATCGCGGCTCCGCCTCGAGGGTGTCTCCACCGTCGACGTCGACAACCTTCGGGTCGGCGAGATGGCGGCGGAGCTCTTCCTGCGCCACGGCCACCGCAGGGTGGCTTACCTCGGCGTCTCGAAAGGCCAAGCCAGCACGTACGAGCGTTTCGAGGGCTTCCGCCAGACCTTCGAGGCGGCGGGCCTGGCGGAAGGGATCGCCGGCTATGTGCTCGACGACCAGCCCGACCCCGCGGAGGTCAAGCGCTCTCCGTCGCGGTCCTTGCGCAGAGTAGCCGGCCTGATGAAGTTCCTCGGCTACGAGTCCCGGACGGACGACGCGGCATGGCTCTTGGAGCAGATCGGCCCCGAGGTGACGGCGCTGTTCGTATGGCACGACGCTTTTGCCAAGCGGCTCGTGGATGCGCTTGTGCGCGCCGGGGTCCGAGTCCCCGAGGACCTCTCCGTCGTCAGCGTGGACAACAACGAGTACTTCGCCCTGGGAGATCCGCCGCTCACGTCCATCGCACAGGACGTGCCCGCGATCTGCCGCGCCGCAACTCGGATTCTCATCGACCACATCGAGAACCCCGACCGTCGCGCGGAACACGTGCTGATCGCGCCGGAGCTCGTGGACCGCGGCTCAGTGGCGGCCCCAAGGCAGGGTCCCCTCCGCCTCACGACCTCGGACCAGCAGCCGGTGGCGCCGTGAGGATCGAGGGGTTGTTGGAGGGCCAACCGGTCCGGCCGCTGCAGCCGTTGGAGGCAACGGGCGCACCGGGTCCGTTCGTCGTGACGGACTCGCTCGGCCGGGAGGTTCACCGCGGGTCCGGCTCCTTTCTCGCCGCGGGCGCTTCGGGTTGGCAGACGGTCCGTTGCCTGACCACCGGACAGCAGACTCGGTTCCGGCTGGAGCCGCGCACCGAGCTTCGAGACGGCTCCGGCCGCATGGCGGATCTTCTGGCCATGCTGCACCACACGATGGCCGCGGACGGCGAGCAGGGAGCGATCCTGTGGAACGGCCGCGTGTACCAGTTCTTCGTCCGCTGGCTGAGGGACCACGTGCACACGCTGAAGGGGATGCGCTACTTCGCCGACGAGCTGAAGACCGCGATCGATCTCTACCGCGACTCGCAGCGCGAGGACGGCATGGTCTGGGACAACGTCTACCCCCGGCACGAGCACGAGAACTACTGGGTCGTGCGCTTCACCGAGGGCGGCTTCTACCGGGCGTTCGAGGACAAGACCGGCGAGTTCAAGCGCATCCCGGTGGAGAACGACGTCGAGTACCTGTTCGTCGAGGGCATCTACAACACCTGGAAGGCCACCGGCGACGACGCCTGGATGCGATCCTGTCTGGACGCGGCCATCCGGGCGTTGGAATACACCCGCACCGACACGGCGTACCGCTGGAGCGAACGGCTGGACCTTCCCAAGCGGGGCTACACGATCGACACCTGGGACTTCCAGGCCGAGCCTGACTGCAACGTCGAGGGAGACCCGATGAGGATCCGCCCGGGCACGACGCGCTTCGGGGTCATGTTCGGCGACGCCACCGGCTACGCGATGGCCTGCTCGATGCTCGCCGAGATGCTGGAGCGCGCCGGACGGACGGACGAGGCCCAGCGTCACCGGCTGCTGGGGGAGAGCGTGCTGCGGCGGCTGAACGAGGTTGCGTGGCTCGGCACCCACTTCCGGCACCACGTGCCTGAGGATCCGTCGGTGGTCCGAGACCTCGGAGTGGACGAGAGCTCGCAGGTCAGCCTCAGCAACGCCTACTCGTTGAACCGAGGCATCGGGCGAGACCAGAGCCGGGCGATCCTCGCCACCTACCGCCGCATGAGGGAGAGCCTGCCCGAGGGCTCGCCGGGCGAGTGGTACACGATCTGGCCGCCGTTCGAGAGGGGATTCGGCGGGCATTGCGGCAAAGGCCAGTACATGAACGGGAGCGTCACGCCGATCGTGGCCGGAGAGCTGGCCCGCGGCGCCTTCGAGCACGGGGAGGAGGCCTATGGCGCCGACATTCTGGAGCGGCTCGCCGACCTCGGGCGGCGCTTTGGGGGCCGGTTCCACTGCTCGTACACCGGTTGGTTCCCACCAAAGGAGAACCCTGGCTGGTCCGCCGTGGACCTCGCCCCCTACGCGAACGCCGACGTGCATGGGCGCGACCACCCCGACGTGCCCCGCTGGCCCACCGCCCCGAACGACCTCCGCGAGCTGCCGGTCGGCGACCTGCGCCTCCTGGATGTGCCGTTCTCCGTGCCGAACCCCGACGAAACGGCCGGCCGGGGAGCCGTGGCCGTGTCCGAAGGGCCGGGGTTCCCCCAAGCCGTGCGCGTGCCGATCGGTCGCAAAGCCTCCACGCTGGTGCTCCTGCACACGGTGTGCTCCGGCGGCGCCGCCGCGGGCGAGCTGCGCCTCGTCTACTCCGACGGCGCGGTCCACCGGCGGCAGATCCAGCACGGCCGAGACATCGTGACGTGGTGGATGCCGGACCCGGTCAGCCAGCACGGGCCAAGGACCCTGGAGATCGCCTGGCGCGGTGCCAACCCGGTCCTCCCGCACGTGGCCGTGTGCGCCGCGGCGATCGACAACCCGCACCCGGATAAAGTGATCGAGGCGGTGGAGCTGGCGGCGGCGCCCGAGGGAGCGGTCTGGTACGTCCTCGGCCTCACGCTGGCGGCAAGGCCGTTCCGCTTCCCGCCCTCGCCGATCAGCTTCGGCATCCCCGACAACTGGGGAGCCGCCGCGGTGGTCTACGCCTTGCTGGAGGGACTGGCCGGGGTGGTGTGCGACGATCCGGCCTTCCGGACCTCGACCGTCTCGCCGCGCTGGCAGGCCAAGGGCGAGGCACGGGCCCAGGTCTGCGTCGCCTTCCCGGCCTCCGGCGGCTATGTGGCCTACGACTACACCGCCGACCCGGAGGCGAAGGCCGTTCGTGTCACCATCGCATCCTCGGGAGACGCCTGCCGCCTGCGCGTGCTGGTGCCGCGGCCGCCGACAGGCGTCCTGGTGGACGGCCAACCGGTCGGCTTCCGAACGGAGAGCGTTGGCGACTCCAGCTACGCAGTGCCCGAGGCTCCCGTCGGCTGCGGGCCGCACCGCGTGGAGGTGTTCTGGGGTTAGCGCTCAGCGGCGCCAGAAGCCCAGCCTCTCGAGGAACGCCTTAAGCCCCTCGCGGCCGGTCATGTGCTTGCCGTCCACGCGGCGCGCGCTGCGCATGGACCAAGTGACCTCGCCCTTCATGCCCTGGGTGATGTAGAAGCCGCGCATCCTCTCGTCGTAGGCGGAGACGTCCACATCCTGGTCGTAGCGCTCGCGATGCCACACGGCCGCCTGGTCCAAGCGGGGCTTCACCTCCGCCCTGCACGCGGGATGCGGATAGCCGAGGCAGAGACCGAAGAGCGGCGCGACACCCTCGGGCAACCCGAGCAGCTCGCAGGCCCTCGGAAGGTCGTTCCGAACCGCGCCGATGTAGCAAGCCGCGAGGCCCACGCTCTCCGCCGCGCACACCAGGCGCTCGGCGGCCAGCGCGGCATCGACGAACGCCATCAGCCCGAACTCGGCGTACTCGAGGCCCGCGCAGGCCTCGCCGAGCTTCTGACCGGCCTTCCGCAGGCGGTGGTGGTCCGCACAGAACATCAGGAACCGGGCCGCCTGAACAACCTGCCGCTGGTTGCCCGCCAGCTCCGCGAAGTCCTCCCGCACGGCGGGATCGTCGAGGCTGACGACGCTCCACAGCTGCAGGTTGCTGCTGGTGGAGGCGCTCTGCGCGGCCGCGATGAGAGCCTGGAGCAATGGCTCGCCGATCGGCTGGTCAGAGAACTCGCGCACGCTGCGATGGCGCAGGAACGGCGCGAGCTCGGGCACGTCGAAAGGCGGCTCCGTTCCATACCGCAGGCGCCAGCAGTCGGCGAAGGACTCGTGGAACATGGCCCATTGTGACCGATCCGGGCGCCGTCTGCGGCCGAACGAAAGCCCCGGCGGGGAGGCGCATCCACCGGGGCGAAACAGTACTCTCCGCCGGGATCAGCGGCGCCGCCGGCGAAGCAGAAGCGCTCCCGCGCCGGCTCCCAGAGCCAGCAGCGTAGCCGGTTCGGGGACGGCGGTCACCTGGATGTCGTCGACCCAGAGGTCGATGCCCGACGACGACAGCCCCGAATCGAGCACGAGCGAATCGACGATGCCCGCGGCGCCGCGCGGAACTTACGCGCCCAGCACGCCGTCCACGTAGAACCGTGCGAGGGACGGGGTGATCTCCATCTCCATCAGGTGCCAGCCGACGCTCCGATCGGGCGCGTCGGAGAGGTTGATCCAACCCACGCCGCCAAAGGCCACGCGGGCCTGGTACTTGCGCCCGTTGTAACTCCCCGACGTTACGGTGTTGTACTTGCCGATCGCCCACAGGTTCTGCAGCGTGCCGACGAACCCATCGCCGCTGTAGGCGCGGAGCTCCAGGTAGTGCCGGCCGCCGCCCAAGGAGGAACCCTTGTCGTCGTACATCCAGAAGCTGAGCCGGAAAGTCGCGTTCGGATCCTCGTAGGAGAGAACCTTCCCGAGCCGAGTCGGGCTGCCCGAGGAGACGCCGATGAGCTTCGCCGCGTAGGTCCCGGACTTGACGATGTCCGTGACGATCTGCTGCCCGATCGGCCCGGACGCGTTCAGAGTCGTGTCCCACTTGCTGAAGTCGCCGCTCTCGAAGCCGTCCTCGAAGAGCACCACGGCGTTGGCCGCCCCAGCCAAGCACAACACGCCGGCAACGATCCACCCCTTCCTCATCATTGAGAAACCTCCGGGTTCTTTCTACAGCCGCTTCGGACAACCTTGCGAAAAACCCGGCAAATTTACCGGCCCGCCAGCCCGAGCTCCTCGGCGTTGGCGGACATCGCCTCGAGCATGTTGGCGATGTGCTCCTCGAGCGACAGCCCGATCTCCGTCGCGCCGAGGGCCACCTCGTCGCGGTTGACCGCCGCGGCGAACGACGGGGTCTTCAGCTTCTTCAGGACGGACTTCACCTCGACGTCCCGGACGCTCTTGGACGGGCGCACGTAGGCCACCGCGGCGATGAACCCGGTGAGCTCGTCCACGGCGAACAGGTGCCTCTCCAGCGGCGTCTCCCTCGGCACTCCCGTCCGATCGCTGTGGCTGGCGATCGCCCGCACGATCGTCGGGCTCCAGCCGTGCTCCTCCAGGTAGCGCACGCCCCACATCGGGTGCTCGTCCGGGTGGGCCTCGTAGTCGAAGTCGTGCAGAACGCCCACCGTGCGCCAAAGCTCCTCGTCCTCGCCGAGCCTCCGCGCGTACCAGGCCAGGCAGGTCTCGACCGCCAGGCAGTGGCGTCGGAGGGAATCGCTCTGCGTGTGCTCGCACAGCAGCCGATAGGCGGATTCGCGGTCGTTCATGCCCAGCTTTTACCCGACCGTCCGTCCGCGGGCTCCCCAAAAGGACGGAGCCCCCTCCGATCCGGGGATCTTCGGGGGCTTTCCGTCCGCCTCGCGGCTTGGCTGCTTGGGAGAGGGAAGGAGGATATGCTTCGCTTCACTAGATCAAACGCCGTCCGCGGAGGATTCGTTCCCGGTGGTCCCACCGGGGGCGAAAAGTCCCAGGCGAGGCACTTGACCCGGCGCAGCCCGCTTTGGGATAGAATGGGAAACGGAGAGCGGGTGTAGTTCAGGGGTAGAACGCAAGCTTCCCAAGCTTGATGTCGCGAGTTCGAATCTCGTCGCCCGCTCCAATCCTCCCCTACGGCTTCGCTCCGGTCGTGCGCACGATCCAGCCGACCACCTCGCGCAGGGCGATCTCGTTGACCGTTTCCTCGATCTTGGCGTAGTCGCTCACCTTGCCCGTCGCGGAGAGCTGGAACAGGTGGTTCAGCATCGAAAGCACCTTGAGCTCGGCGCGCGGGTGGCCAGCCAGCGCCTCGCGCGCGGCCGGGAGGTTCTGGGCCGGCGGGACCTGAAGGTCGTTCTCGCCCCAGACGGCCAACACGGGGATGGTCAGGCGGCGCAGCCAGTCCCTCGGGTCCAGCACCAGGAACCGCCTCATCCAAGGCGTGTTGAGCTGCGCGATCTGCCGCCTCCTCGCGGCCTCGACGGCGGCCCGCTCCGACTCAGGAACATCGCCGAGCGCCGCGCGCAGCGCCTCCGCGGCGGCCTGCTCCGCCTTTTCGCGGTCTTCCTCCGAAAGGATCGCGCCGGCGAGCCGGTCGTTCAGCTCCGACGCCTTTCGGGCCTCCTCCGGCGAGGCCCCCTCGGCCTCCGCGATCAGCCTGCTCTGCAACACAAGGATGTCCCGCCCCGGCACGGCCGTGCCAGCCAAAAGCACCACGAACGCCACGTCGGGGTTTCCAGCGGCGACGATCGCCGCGATCAACCCGCCCTCGCTGTGGCCCATCAACCCGATCCGTTTGGGGTCGACGTCGGAGCGAGAGCGCAGGAACCGAACCGCCGCCTTGGCGTCGGAGGCGAAGTCGTCCGACGTTGCCGAGCTGAACAAGCCGGTTGACTTGCTGACGCCCCGCTCGTCGTACCGCAGAGAGGCCACCCCGGCCCTCGCCAACGCGTCGGCCCACACCGCGAACGGCTTGTGATCGAACAGCGTCTCGTCCCGATCCTGCGGCCCCGAGCCGGTGATCAGCACCACGCACGGGAACGGACCCTCTCCGGCAGGCTTGGTGAGGGTTCCGGCCAGGCGGACGCCGGGCGCGTCGGGGTTGTCGAACTTGACCTCCTCGACCGCATGGGGGAACGGCGGGACCGGGGTCTGCGGCCTCTTCGGCGGCTCGATCTTCGGCTCGCCCTGCATCAGCGTGAGCGGCAGCTCCAGGCCGCTCTGGCGGAACACGCCGACGGCCCGGTTCCCCGCCGGATTCAGCTTCCCGACGAACGAGGCGCCGAGCGGCCTCACCTCGAAACGCAGCTCCCCTTTCCTGCGCTCAAAGACGGTGACCGGGATGCCCTTCGCGCCCTGCTCGGGCACGTCCATCGTAACGGTCTTGCCCTCCGCGCGCAGGATCAGCGTCAGCTTGGATCCGCCCACCGAGAGCGTGCCGTGCCAGACCTCCGCCGCGCCCAGACAAAACGCCGCGAGCAACGCCGCCGCCATCAGGAGCCTCATCATGTGCCGACTATGGCACAGCCGGGAGCTTCGCGGACCGGGTGGGGGTAGATTGGGACGATGCTGCAGGCGGTGACCGAGGAGCGCATTCGAGTCCGATACGGCGAGACGGACCAGATGGGCCACGCGTACTACGGCAGCTACCTCCTATGGTTCGAGCAGGCCCGCGGCGCCTGGTGCAGGGATCGCGGCTTCACGTACCGGGGCCTGGAGGAGATGGGCTACCGGCTACCGGTGGTCGAGGCCCACGTCCGCTACAAGGGCCAGGTGCGCTACGACGACCTGATCGTGGTCCGCATCCGCCTGACCGAGGTCAAGCGCGCCGTCCTGCGGTTCGACTACGAGGTTGTTCCCGAAGGATCGGACAGGGTGCTGACGGAGGGCTACACGGTCCATATGCTCGTCGACGAGTCGCTCCGCGCGGTGTCCGTGCCCGACGAGGTTCGCGAGCTGCTCGAGCGCGACCCGAACGACTACGAGCGTCTGGCGTAGAATCGGGACGAACCATGACCGAGGGTCCCTGTAGCCTCCCGCAAGCGCTCGCGCGCCTGGATCAGGTCGCGCCGGGCGTGCCGTTGCTCGGTCTGGGCCAGACCGTCTTCTGGGACGAGCCGATGAAGGCCGGAGTGGCGCTGGCCCTGCGGGAGATCGGATACTCCCGCCGCTTCGTCGCGGGAGTCCACGACACCGACTACTTCGCCAAGCACGGCGGCAGCGTCGCCAAGGAGCGCTACGTGGCTCTGGGCCACAACGACACCACGACCCGAGACCTTTGGAGCGCCGCGGGAGAGTTCAGCCGCCTGCTGGGTTCCGAGACCGTCGTGACGCGCGAGGCCCTGATGGCCGCCGGAGTGCGGGTGCGCACGATCGCCCAGAACCGTCCCGGTCTGCTGGACGAGGCGACCGAGGCCTGGGGCTGGAGGGGCGTGGTTAGCACGGTCAAGGACCATCGCGTGGCGGCCGAGCTGCCCGTGCGGCTGGTCTGGCCCGCCCTCGAGCAGACGCTGCTGTGGGCGATCCGCGGCACGCTGGAGACCGTCCGGCACGAGGATTCGACCCGTGCCCAAGAGCTCGCCGACCTATTGGTCCGTCGGGCCTGCGACCTGGCTGACGAGGACCCGAACCAGACGCTCGGCAGCTTCTACCGCCGCCTGCTGCCGGTTCTGTACGAGTTCGCCGCCGTCAGGCCCGCGGATATCGACACGACGGCGACCACCGAGCTGCTCCGGTTCAACACGCAGACGTGCGGGCTGCCGAGGTTCGACCTCCTTCGGCTGTTCGTCGACCCGGAGACGCGGCCGGCGGCCGAGCGAGCTTACAACCGCGCGATCGAGGGCTCGGAGCTGTACACCCTGGACCGCTTTGGCACCGGTGCCATCCCGTTCGACCTCGTCATCCTGGGAGCAGGGCGCGGAACCATCCGGTTGGGCACGCGGGGTGCGGTCATCCAGACGCCCAAGCCTCGCTTCCTGACCTTCTCCAAGCCGATCCGCTCGGTGGAGGAGCTGGCCATGGCCGTGGAGCGGAAGTTCGGGCCCGACTGCGTCCTGGTGGGCAAGGCGGTGGCGCTCATCGGCCAGCTCTCGCGGGAGTTCGTGTTCGTGTTCCACCGCGGCGCCAGCGGCTACGTCTCCCGGTCGAAGGTGTTCCATCGCCTGTTGGTCGAGAGCGGGCTCGGTCTGCGGCTGCACCCCCTGCTGCGCGTCGAGTACAACGCCTTGGACTCGATGGACTCCTGCTGCAGCTGGATCCGCCTGCCCGAGCCGTTCCGGCGCCCCTTCGGCGCGTGCGAGATCTGCTCCAAAAGCTTCGCCCAGCGCTGGCGGGTGGTCGCCGAGGAGCAGAGGGACCTGCTGAGGCACCTGGCCGAGCTACGGCGCCCGATCGACCTCATCCGCTTCCTGGACTCCGAGGTCGGAGGAGCTTGGAAGGCGATCGCGAGGGAGTACGAGTCGCTCCACGCCAAAGCCGCGGCCATCCGGGCGTCCATCGAGGCGGAACGGGAGGAGCGCCGGGCGCTGTACCGGCGGTTGCGCGAGCTCCGCCTTCACCGAGTCGAGACGGAGCGCCGCATGGGTGAGCATTTCCGCGAGAGGATCTACGGCCGCGAGCCGGCGGACGAGGAGATCCGACGCCGCGAGGCCTTCGCCGAAGAGATCCGGCGAACGATCGACGAGATCGACCGGCTCCGTGAGGCCGTCCGGGAATCCCTGCGCAGGCAGAACGCCGTCGCTCGAGGTCGGGAGGCCCGGGAGACGCACGAGCGCCGCCGGTCCATCGAGCTCGAGGCCGAGCTGATGCGCCTGAGCATGGCTCGTGAGGCGATCCTTTGCAGCGACGGGCTGGAAAAGGCCAACCACCGCCCCAGTGCCTGGTGGTTCCCCTTGGTCTGCCCCGACGGGGCTTGGTTCGCCCGAGCCGTCCAAACCGCCGTCTGCGAGCTGGAGCCGCTGGCATGAGGCTCTGGAAGTACGAGTCGGTCGGCAACGACTTCGTTCTGACCGAGGGGCGGCCGGAAGACCCCGAGGCCTTGGCGCGATTCGCCTGCGACCGCCGTTTCGGCGTCGGATCGGACGGCTTGCTGGTAGCCAACCGATCCGACGGTGGCCTGATCCTGCGCATGTTCAACCCCGATGGGACGGAGGATTTCTGCGGGAACGGCCTCCGCTGCGCCGTGTGGCACGCCCTGCGCAGCGGCTGGTTCCAGGCACCATTCCCAGTGAGCCATTGGGGCCGCACCGTGGAGGTCCGATGGGCTCAGGACGGCGAGGGTCTGGTCAGCCCGACGATCGAGTCGAATCTCGGCGTCGCGTCCTGGAGACCCGAGGACGTGCCCTTGGCCGAAGGGCTCCCGGAGTTCGCGCCGGCCCAGATCCAGCTGGAGGGAGAGCGCCTCGAGGTCTGGTCCCTGACCACCGGCAGCACCCACACGGTCGTGTTCTGCGATCGCCTGCCCGAATCTCCCAGGTTCGAGCGCCTCGGCTCGGCTCTCGAGCGCCACCCGGCGTTCCCCGCCCGCACGAGCGTGATGTTCGTCCGTGTGGCCGCGCGCCGGGACCTGCGCCTGCGCATCTGGGAGCGGGGCGTCGGAGAGACGCTGGCCTGCGGCTCGGGCACCTGCGCGGCGGCCTCGGCCTACCTTCGGAAGTTCGGGAACGAGCTGGCTGGCGAGATCCGCGTGGAAAGCCGAGGGGGCGTCCTCGGCGTGCGGATCGACGCTTGGGACGCCCCCATCTGGCTGCGCGGCAGAGCCCGCTGCGTGTTCGAGGGTCAGCTCACTTGGCCTCGATGAAGGGCATCATCGCGCGGAGCTTCTTGCCGACCTGCTCGATCGGGTGCTGAGCCTCCCGCTCGCGGTAGGCCTGAAGCTGCTTGCGGCCAGTCTCGTTCTCCTCGATCCACCGCTTGACGAACGAGCCGTCCTGGATCGCGGCGAGGATCTCGCGCATGGCTTGGCGGGACTGCTCTCCGATCACCTTGGGTCCGGCGGTGTAGTCGCCCCACTCGGCCGTGTCGCTGATCGAATACCGCATGTAGCTCAGCCCGCCCTCGTAGATGAGGTCGACGATGAGCTTCATCTCGTGGAGGCACTCGAAGTACGCGGCCTCGGGCTGGTAGCCGGCCTCGACGAGGGTCTCGAAGCCCGCCTTGATCAGTTCGCTCAGGCCGCCGCAGAGCACCGCCTGTTCGCCGAACAGGTCGGTCTCGGTCTCCTCCTTGAAGGTGGTCTGCAGGATGCCGGCCTTGGCCGCGCCGATGCCCCAGCCGTAGCTGAGGGCGCGGGCCAAGGCTTGCCCGGTGGCGTCCTGCTGCACGGCCACCAGGGCTGGCATCCCGGCGCCGTGCACGAACTCGTGGCGCAGGCGGTGGCCCGGGCCCTTCGGGGCGATCATCGCCACGTCCACCGTGGCGGGCGGCTGGATGAGCCCATAGTGGATGTTCAGCCCGTGGGCGAACAGCAGCATCTGCCCTTCGCGCAGGTTCGGGGCCACGCTCTCGCGGTAGATGTCGCGCATCGGGACGTCCGGGACGCAGAACATGGCCATGTCGGCCCACCGGATCGCGTCCGCGACGGTCTTCACCTGGAGGCCGTCCTGCTGGGCCTTGGTCCAGCTCTTGCTGCCCTCGTACAGGCCCGCGCACACCTCCACGCCGCTGTCCTTGAGGTTCAGCGCGTGCGCGTGGCCCTGGCTTCCGTAGCCGAGAACGGCCACCTTCTGGCCGCGCACGATCTGCGGATCGACGTCCTGCGTGTAGTAAAGCTTAGCCATTCCTTCTCTTCCTCCTCAGTTGGCCGCGGACGGCGGGTCGGCCTTCATCGCGACGAGACCCGTCCGCACGATCTCGCCGATGCCATAGGGCTCGAGCATGTGGATGAGCTGCTCGATCTTGTGGGGCTCGTCGGTGAACTCCACCGTGATGGAGCGCTGCGTCAGGTGGACCACCTTGCCACCCAGAACGCCGACGATCTCCAGCACCTCGCTGCGCTGGCCGCTGGCGACGTCCACCCGGATCAGCGCGAGCTCGCGCTGGATCGAGCGGACGCGGGGCAGGTCCTCCACCTCGACAACGTCGATGAGTTTTTCCAGCTGCTGCAGGATCTGCCGCAGCTCGCGGTCGTCGGCGGTGACGACCATGGTGCAGCGGGAGTAGCCCGGCTGCTCGCAGTCGCCGGCGTTCAGGCTGGCCAGCGAGAAGCCTCGGCGCCGGAAGAGGCTCACCAGGCGGTTGAGCGTTCCAGCCTCGTTCTGAAGCAGGGCGATGATCGTGTGCTCCTTGATCTGCCGATCCCTCATCGCCGGGCCTCCACCGCGGAGCCGCTCTCCAGGTCCGGATCCATGATCACCGCGTCGTTCGACGCGCCCGGTCCGACCATCGGATAGACGTTCTCCTCCATCTCGACGACGAACTCGGCCAGCACCGGCCCGCGGATGCTGCGGGCGCGTTCCAGCGCCTCGTCCACCTGGTCGCGGTTGGTGCACTGCACGAAGGCGATGCCGTACGCGTCAGCGAGCTTCGCGTAGTTCGGGTTGCCCATCGCCACGTGGCTGTAGCGGTTGTCATAGAACATTTCCTGCCACTGCCGCACCATGCCAAGGTATCCGTTGTTGATCAGACAGATCTTCACGTCGACGTCGTGGTCGCGGATCGTCTGCAACTCCTGCAGCGTCATCTGGAACCCGCCGTCGCCGACGATCGCCCACACCTCGCGGTCCGGTCGCGCGAACTTCGCGCCGACCGCCGCGGGCATCCCGTAGCCCATCGTGCCCAAGCCGCCGCTGCTCAGCCACTGGCGCGGTTCGCGGAAGCGGTAGAACTGCGCGGCCCACATCTGGTGCTGGCCGACGTCGGTCGACACGATCGCCTGGCCCTGCGTGTGCTCGTTGAGCGCCCGGATCACGTGGCGGGCCAGCAGCCGGCCGTCCTCTGGCACCACGAGCGGGTAGCGTCGCTGCCAGTCGCGCAGCTGGGCCCGCCAGGCCTGGTGCCGCTTCGGCTCCACCAAGGGCAACAGGGCGGCGAGGCTCTGCTTCACGTCTCCGATCACAAAGGACACCGGGCTCACCGTTTTGCCCACCTCGGCCGGATCGATGTCGAAGTGCACGATCTTGGCCTTGGGGGCGAAGCCGCTGGTCTTGCCGGTGAGGCGGTCGTCGAACCGGATTCCGATGCCCAGCACCAGGTCGGCGTTCTGCACGGCCATCGTCGCGGCAGCCTCTCCGTGCATGCCCAGCATGCCGAGCGACAGCTCGTCGTCCCTCGGGAAGCTGCCCAGGCCCAGCAGCGAGTTCGCCACAGGAATGTCGGCCCGGCGGGCCAGCTCGGCCAGCTCCTCCCAGGCCTCGCCATGCATCACGCCCGCGCCGGCGATGATGACCGGGCGCTCCGACCCGGCGATCAGGCGGGCGACCTCCCGAACCTGCTCCTCCGACGGCGCCCCGGGCAGACGGTAGCCCCGCCGCGGCGAGGCGGGCGAGGAATCCGCGCTCGTCTCGGCGATGAACACGTCCTTGGGGATGTCGACCAGCACGGGACCCTTGCGCCCGGTGCTGGCCAGGAAGAACGCCTCCTCGAGCACCCAAGGCAGGTCCGCCACGTCCGTCACCAGGTAGTTGTGCTTGGTGATCGGGATGGTGATGCCCTGGATGTCGGTCTCCTGAAAGGCGTCCTTGCCGATCACAGCCGTGGGCACCTGGCCGGTGATGGCAACCATCGGGATGCTGTCCATCATGGCGGTGGCAATCCCCGTCACGAGGTTGGTCGCGCCGGGACCGCTGGTGGCGAGGCACACGCCCACCTTGCCGGTGGCGCGGGCGTAGCCGTCAGCCATGTGCGCCGCGCACTGCTCATGGCGGACGAGCACGTGGCGCACGGTCGGCCAATTCAGCATCTCGTCGTAGAGCGGCAGAACCACGCCGCCCGGATAGCCAAAGATGGTGTCGACGCCGTGCCGAACGAGCGCCTCCATCACGATCTGCGAACCGCTTCTTGTCATACGAGCCTTGCTCCCTGGCCCCGGCATTGGAGCTCGCGTGCCAACAGCGGCGTCGGCAGATTGCCCATGGGCCACCGCGCTACCCTTCCGGGCCTTCGGCCGCACGGCGTCGTGGACCGAAAACAAAAGGCCTCTCCGATCTCGCCGGAGAGGCCCGTTGCAGCGTCTGCAGCGCCCTCCGGCTAAGCCGGACGGATAAGGACGAGAACCAGACCGAGCTCGAGCCTGAACGGCTCGGCCCGTCGCTGATTGCGGGTCCCTGCAGACTGGTGACGCATTGGAGATTTTATCGTACCACGTTTCCGCGCAGAATCCAACCCTACGCGCTCCGAAGTCCCTCCAGCAGAGCGCGCTCCGCCTCGAGGCACCACCCTCCGTCGCGCAGAGCCGCCGCCGCTTCCGGGCACACCCGGCCCAGATCCGCGAGCGGGGTGAGCCGCAGATCCGGCAAGCACGGGTAGACGACGATCTTCCCCTCGATCGTTCGGCGTTCCACCGCGCGCAGACCCTCCTCGGCTCCCGCCATTCCGCAGACCGCCGCCACCGAGGCGTCGGTGTCCAGCCTGCCCTCCAGCACCTTGGCGAGCACGGAGCGCATGTCACGGGTCTCCGAGCCGCTCGTCCCGAAGAGGAACAGGCGCTTGCCAACCACCGCGTCGAGGTCGAACGCGTGCTTCACGCCGACCGGAATCCCGGCGAAGACGTTGACCAGCGCGCCCTCGGCGCACCATCCCAAGGCGTCGGCGACGAGCTCCGGCTCCGGAGCCATGACCGCGACGTAGGTGAACCCGCCGCCGGGGTCGGACCGCGACGGGTTGGCCGGCACGAAGCCTTCCAGCCGGCCAGCCTTCTTGGCCAGAGCCTCCAGCCGCCCGTCGTCCACGTCCGCCGCGACCACCGTCGCGCCGAAGCCGCCCATCAGGGCGCGCAGCACGTGCATCTGGCCCATGGGCCCGCCGGCGCCCACCACCAGCATCCGCTCGCCGGGCCTCAGCTCGCCGGTCTCAGGAATCCAGGCGTACCCCTCCGCGGGGTCCTCGCCCGCCGTGCCGACCCACCGGCAGCCGCCGTAGTGCAGGCGACCGATGCCGATCGTGCAGGGGCGGCCCAGCCTGCCCCCCGCCAGAACCAAGTTGGCGATTCCCCGATCCGCCAGCTTGTCCGAGACCAGCTCGACGGCCTCGGGCGTGGGCCGGAACAGCACGGCGTCGTCGAACGAGGCGTCGGGCAGAGCCCGCAGGGCTTCCAGGGTCCGAGCCTCCGCGATCAGCTCAGGTCCCCGGTCGCACAGCTCCAGCACCCGACGCCGGTCCTCCACGCCCGCCCCGAACAGCAGCAGCCTCCCGCCCGAGAGGGGCCTTCGCCGCTCGGGCGAGCAGTAGCTGTTCTCCACGCACGCCCACGGCTCGACCAAGGCCATCGACGAGGCGCTGGGGCCTTCGGGCGCGGGAATCAGGTACGAGTCGGAGTCGGCGGGGTCTCCCACGATCCTCTCGTCCAGCAGCGCGTACTCCTGCAGAGCGCCCTCGAAGTTGTAGCCGAAGGCGGCGTTGGCGGTCGGCACGCGGAGCCGGCGGAAGTCCGCCTGAACGATGTAGCGCTCGCTAGGTCGGTACCATCGGACGTCCGGCCCCACTTCGACGATGCGGATCACGGCCTCGTGGCCCGGCACCGTCGGCTGGCTGCCGGGGACGTAGCTGGGAAGCTCTGCGAGCACCTCGGGATCCACGCCGGACTCAACCGGCGCCTTCCGCACGTGGCGGTCGAACTGGTGCAGCAGCTTCATGTCCGAGAAGCACAGGCCGACCGCCTCCACCTTGGCCAAAATCTGGCGCCCCTTGGGGCGGTGCACCGGCTTGGCAGGGTTCAGGCGGATCTGGTCCGGTCCGACGAGCTGGATGGCGCGCTGGGTTTCTGGCAGGTCGCTCATGGCTAGTTCAACATCACTTGGCCGCCGGTCACCGGAACGGCTTGGCCCGTCTCGTACTGCTGCTCCACGACGTACACGATCGCCCTGTAGACGTCCTCGACGCCGCACCCGCGGCCCATCGGCACCTTGCTCTCGTAGAAGCGCCGCACGTCCTCCACGGTCTTGGCTCCGGGCACCTTGCGCTCGCGCAGATACTGCACAAAGAGCCCGTTCTCCGGATCGGACCATAGGGGACCGTCGAAGAAGTTCCCCGGGCAAACCGCGTTCACCTTGATGCGGTCCTCCACCAGCTCCAGGGCGAACGACTGGACGAGGCCGATCGATCCGAACTTGCTTCCGGCGTAGGCGCCGTTGCGGTTCGATCCCTGCAACCCGGACTTCGAGTTGATCTGCACGATGTCCGTCCAGGCGCCCGGGTTCCGCGCGTTCTGGACCGCCATCACCCGCGCCGCGGCCTGCGAACACACGAAGAAGCCGTGGTAGTTGACGCGGGTGACGCGATCGAACTCCTCCGGCGGCTGCTGCTTCACGCTTCCCGCTCGGAGGATGCCGGCGTTCGACACGAACAGGTCCACGCCTCCGAACGCCTTCAGCGTCTCGGTCATCGCCCGACGCACCGACTCGGCGTCGGAGACGTCGGCAGCCACCGACACGGCCTTGCCTCCCCCGTAGGTCTGCCGAAGGGCGCGGGCCGCGTTCTGGGCGTTCTCGGCCGACACGTCCCACAGCGCCACGTGCGCCCCGTCCGCCGCCAAACGCTCTGCGATGCCCCGGCCAAACCCCTGCGCGCCACCGGTCACCACCGCCGCCTTGCCCGCGAAGCGCCCGCCGGCGCCCGCAGCGGCCACCTGCCGGCGATACTGCTCGACCTCCCAGGCGTCGATGAACTCGCGGTCGCGCCTGGAGAGCGGCGCCACACCGCCCAGGGCCTCCGCCCCCAGCGCCACGCGGACGGAGTCCTCGTACATGTCGGCGGCGGCATCGGCCTCCTTGGCGGTAGGGCCGGCGGCGATCAGGCCCACCCCCGGCACGAGAGCGATCCTCGGCGGAAAGCCCGTCGCCTCCGCGTGGCGGTCCAGCGCCTCGCCCGGCTCCTCGCCGGGGCCCAGCCAGAGCGGGAACGACTTGCAGTACACGATCTGGTCCGGAATGAGCGGCCCGAGGTCGGTCAGGCGCCGCGCCTCGAGGTGGTCGGCGAACGTTCGCCCAGGACCCGCCGTCCGGCATCGCAGGATGCCGGCCCAGCCCCTGGCCAGGAAGGCCCCCCGCAGGCTCGGAAGCAGCCGCCAAAGGAGCTCGTCGCTCGGCTCCGGCCCGTTCGGCGGCAACTCTGGAACGCGCTCGCGAACCCTCGCCAAGAGCCGCTCGGTCAGATCCTCGATCTCCTCGGGCGAGGAGGCGGCGACCACGAAGCCGTGGTTCTGCCAGAGCATCGCCACAGGCCGCTCCGCATCGGCCCCCCGCAGCTTCTCCTCAATCGACTTGGCGAGCAGAAATCCGGGATCGGTGTACGGCACCCAGATCACCCGGCTCTCGAACACCTTCCTGCAGAGCTCCTCGCCCCGCGCGCAGCAAGACACCATGTTCGCGTAGGTGGCATGCGTGTGCACGACGTAGGCGTGCGGGAACAGCGCGTGCACGGCGCACTCGACGGAGGGACGCTGCCCGAACTCCGGGCGGAGGCGCGCGGCGTAGATCGCCTCCTTGAACCGAGCCTCGCGAAGGTCGGGGTCGGGACCGAAGTCGCGCCCGACGAGCGAGCGCAACGCGTCGAGGTCCATCTCCACGAAGCCCGACTCGTCGATCTCGGCCAGGGCGACGCCGCTGGCCTTGACCCACATCCGGCCACCCTCCTTGTAGGAGGTGTTCCCACCGCCCGCGATCACGAAGTCCCGATCGGCGCCGTAGCGCCTGGAAACCGCAACCAGCTCGCTCAGATCAGGCATGGTCCGCCACTCCCAAGATCGCGGCGCACCCGACGGAACGGAACCGCTCGATGCGCTCCTCGACGCCGCCCTCGGCCTCCTCGAAGCCCGGCTCTCCCCGCGCGACCAGCGTCTGGTGGCCTGCCAGCACGCAGGCCCCCTCCCAGAACAGCTCGGCGGCCCGGCGCGGGATCGGCGCCCCGCCCTTGCAGGACGGCACGATGGGCTGCCTGCCCAGCGTGTTGTGCTCGGTTCCGGCGGCCACCACCAGCCCCGCCGAGCGCGCCGCCACGGCGTAGGCCTCCAGCACGCCGGGATCGTTCCGGGTGGGGATGAACTCGATCGCAGGGATGCCCCGCTCCACCAGGCGACCGGCCAGCTCCTCGGGCGAACTCTCGAAGCGCGACGGCCCGCCCGGGATGCCGTCCATGATCGCCGGGTAGCAGGGAACGCCGCCCAGCTCCCGGATCAGCCGGGCCGCCTCGCCGAACGGCACGAACCTTTCCTCCACGTACGCCGGCTTGCCCGCCTTCATCAGGCGGTTGCGCACCTCGTTCTGCAGGCGGATCGCATCGGAAGGGGGGTCGCAACCCAGCAGCTGGGAGACGGCCTCGGGATCGTCCGCAGCGGCCAGCTTCTCCGCCACGGCCATGGCGAGGTGCCGCTCCTGCAGAACGACCGTCTCCGGAGGCACGCGGTGCCGCCGCGCCACCCGGTCCCGAACCTCGGAGCCTTCGATCGCGATTCCTAGACCGGCCGCCCGAAGCGCCTCGCCGATCCGTTCCGCCATCTGCTCCATCCGCCGCGAGTCCCCCTCCCGGATCTCGCTCAGCTTGGCGGCGGCCCAAGGCGTCGGCTCCCCGCACCGGACGATGGCCTTGCCGCAGAGGTAGGCCTTGCCGGGGTTGCCGGGGTCGTTGACGAGCCAACCCCGCTCCGCGCAGTCGTCCATCCACGTCAGGATCTCGGTGCCGACCAACGGGAAGATTCCGTTCTGCACACACTGCGACGCGAACGGCTCGAACACCGCATAGTCGTAGTAGTTCGCCGCCCCGAGCAGCACCGCGCCCTCGGAACGGGCCTGCGCCACCGCGTCCGCGACCAAGTCGAACGCCGAGAAGTTCGGCGGGAGGTGGATGTGCGCGTTGTGGGGTCGGGGTTCGGGGTCCCAGCTGGGGCTGGACCCGCGCAGACCGGCCAGCAACTCCCTCAGGCCCATGACGCGGGGTCCTCCAGCAGTTCCTTGACGCGGGCCATGAAGCGCGCGCCCGTCACTCCGTCGATCAGCCGGTGGTCGGCGCTCAGCGTGAGCGTCATCTTGCGCCCCGGCCGCATCGCGCCGTCTTGGACGATCACCTCCTCGCGGACCGCCCCGACGGCCAGGATGCCGACCTCCGGCGGGTTGATGATCGCGGCGAACTCCTCCACGCCGAACATGCCCAGGTTGCTGACGGTGAACACGCCCTCGCCGACGCCCTCCAACCGGCCTTGGCGCGCGGCCTCGACCACCCGGCGGCTCTCGGCGGCCAAGCCCTTCAGGTTCATCCGGTCCGCGCCCCGCACCACCGGCACCACCAGGCCCTCCTCGACCGCCACCGCCAAGCCGATGTTCACCGTGTCGAAGGTGACCACCTCGTCGCCCTCGAGCCGCGAGCGGAACTCCGGCATCTCGAGGATCGCCCGGGCGACGGCCATCACCACGACGTCGTTCAGCGAGCAGGGGTAGAGAGCCTTCTCCCGCTTGTGGAACGCCACGAGGTTGTCGGCGACCACCGTCGTCCGCAGGTACCAGTGCGGCAGTTGCTGCTTGCTGGCGGAAAGGTTGCGGGCGATAGCCCGGCGCATCTTCGAGAGCGGCCTCCGGTCTCCCGCGGAGGTCGGCTGTTGGGTGGCTGGCGCCTGTGGTCGCTCCGTCGCGGCCGGGGCGGCCTGCTTCGGCAGCGCCGCGGCCCGCTCGACGTCCTCCCTTAGAATCCGCCCGCCCGGACCGCTTCCCTGGGGGATGGCCTCCAGGTCGACGCCGAGCGCGGCGGCAGCCGCCCGCGCGGCCGGAGAGGCCTTCCGGCGGGTCGGCTGCGCGTCCCGTCGAGGCTCCGTAGGCGCCGGCGCGGGCGGTTCTGGGGCCTCGGGAGCGGACTCCTCCACCGCCGTCGCTCCGCCGAGGGTCTGCGCCGCGAACCGCTCCGCCGCGGCGTCGTCCTCCGCGAGCAGCGCCACCACCGTCTTGACCGGCACGCTCTGCCCGGCGGGAACCAGAATCTTGGCGACCCGGCCCTCGGCCTCGGCCTCCACCTCGATCGTGGCCTTGTCCGTTTCCAGCTCGAACAAGACCTGGCCCGGCCGCACGCGATCGCCCGGCGAGACCCTCCACTCCAGAATCGTGCCCTCCTCCATCGTGTTGCCCGCTTGGGGCAGGAGGATCGGGGTGACGGCGTCGTGCTGTTGGTTCGACATCTCGCGACGGCTCCTGGCGCCATTGTGACACATTTCGGTCAACAGGAGAGCGAAACCAGCACTCCATGTGCCACAATTCTTTCAACGGATGATCGAACTCCGTCATGCAATGAGCGGAATCCGCCACACGGAGGACGCGTGAGCGTGGCGCCCCGAACGCGCCGAGACGCGATTCTGGAGACGATCCAGGCGCGAGGGCACGTCTCCGTCAAGGACCTCGCGTCCGAGCTGGACGTGTCCGAGGCCACCGTGCGCAGGGACCTCCGCGCCCTGGCGGACAGGCGCCTGATCGACCTCGTGTACGGCGGCGCGACCATCCGCCGGTCCGTCGAGGAGTCGGTCGCCTCGAGGGCGGGCCAGAACGCCTCCGCCAAGCGGGTCATCGGCCAGCTGGCCTCGGATCTGGTCGCCGATGGCGACATGATCTACGTCGACTCCGGCAGCACCTGCTTCGAGATGTGCCCCGGCCTGCGCCGCAGGCGCGATCTGACCGTCATCGTCAACTCGACGCGCCTCGCGCTGGAGCTCGGCCCCTGCCCCGAGATCACGCTGATCCAGCTGGGCGGGCACTACCGACCCGAGCGGATGGACTTTGTCGGTCCGCTGGCGGCCAACGCCATCGACCAGCTCCGCGGCTACACGGCGTTCCTCGGCGCGGACGGGCTCAGCCTGGAGTTCGGCATCTCCGCGACCGACATCCAGACCGCCTACCTGTATCAGCACGTGATCAAGAACGCGCGCGACGCGGTGCTGCTCGTGGACCACACCAAGTTCCAGGCACCGTCTCTGTTCCGCATCGCCGACCTGGAGGCCGTGTCGCGCATCGTCACCGACCTGCCGCCCAGCGACGAGTGGCGCGAGGCGCTCGCCGCCCGCGGCATCGACCTCGTCTGCCCCGATCCCGAACACCAGCCAATCGGAGAGTAGAACCCATGCCCAAGAGCGTTCCCATCCGCCCCGAAGACGTCCGAAGAAAGGGACAGCTGGAGATCCCGCCGATCCCGCTCAACCAGTACGACCGCACGATCGAGGAGGAGGCCGCGAGGCGCGGGCCCGATGCCCTCAAACGCATCTACCGCGACATGGCGCTGATCCGCGCCTTCGAATCGATGCTGAGCGAGGTGAAGCTCAAGGGCGCTTACCGCGGCGTCGCCTACGAGCACCGGGGCCCGGCGCACCTCTCCATCGGCCAGGAGGCGGCGGCGGTGGGCCAGGCGTTCGCTCTGGAGGTCGACGACCACATCTACGGCAGCCACCGGAGCCACGGCGAGATCCTCGCCAAGGGGCTGTCGGCGATCCACCAGCTGCCGGACGAGGAGCTGATGGCGATCTTCCGCGGCTACATGGGCGGCGCCACGCTGCGGGTGGTGGACGACGGGTCGCACGCCTCGGTGAAGGAGCTGGCGATCGATTACCTGGTGTACGGCGCTCTGGCCGAGATCTTCGGGCGCGAGGCGGGCTTCAACAAGGGCATGGGCGGCTCGATGCACGCCTTCTTCCCGCCGTTCGGCATCTACCCCAACAACGCGATCGTCGGAGGATCGGGCGACATCTCCGTGGGCGCCGCGCTCTTCAAGCACATCAACCGCAAGCGCGGCATCGTGGTCTGCAACATCGGCGACGCCTCGTCGGCCTGCGGACCCGTGTGGGAGGGGATGTGCCTGGCCACCATGGACCAGTACAAGGAGCTCTGGGACGAGGCCTACCGCCGGGGACTGCCCCTGATCCTGAACTTCGTGGACAACTTCTACGGCATGGGCGGCCAGCCCGTGGGCGAGACCATGGGCTTCAAGGTGCTGGCGCGGATCGGCGCGGGGCTCGCCCCGAACAACCTGCACGCGGAGCGCGTGGACGGCTACAACCCCCTCGCGGTGGTGGACGCCTTCGAGCGGAAGAAGCGGGTGCTCGCCGAGGGCGACGGCCCCGTCCTGCTGGACACCCTGACCTACCGCTTCAGCGGCCACTCGCCGTCGGACGCCTCCTCCTACCGCGACCGATCCGAGGTCGAGGCTTGGCAACAGGTCGACACGCTCAAGACCTACGCCGAAGAGTTGGTCCGGGCCGGCATCGCCTCGGAAGAGGAGCTCCAGCAGACCCGCGACCAGATCGACGAGGTGATCTTCCGCTGCTTCCAGAAGGCCATCGACCTGCAGGCCTCCCCGCGTGCCGACCTGATGCCCGAGGGCTGCCTGCTGGATCGGACGATGCTCTCGAACGGGCGAGCCGAGTCGCTCGATCCGACGCGCGAGCCGGAGCTCCTCGGAAAGGCGGAGGAGAACCCGCGCGTGCGGCAGATCGCCAGCAAGAGCCGATCCGGGATCGGGCCGGACGGCAAGCCTCTCCCCAAGGCCAAGTGCGTCGCTCTGCGCGACGCGCTGTTCGAGGCGATCTTCGCCGCGTTCCAGAAGGATCCCACCTTGGTCGCCTACGGCGAGGAGAACCGCGACTGGGGCGGGGCGTTCGCCGTCTACCGCGGGCTGACCGAGGCCCTTCCCTACCACCGGCTCTTCAACACCCCGATCAGCGAGGGGGCGATCGTCGGCTCGGCGGTCGGCTACGCGCTGGAGGGAGGCCGGGTGCTGGTCGAGCTGATGTACTGCGACTTCATGGGCCGCGCCGGGGACGAGATCTTCAACCAGCTGGCCAAGTGGCAGAGCATGAGCGGCGGCCTGCTCCGCATGCCCGTGGTGCTGAGGGTCAGCGTCGGCAGCAAATACGGCGCCCAGCACAGCCAGGACTGGTCGGCGATGGTGGCGCACGTTCCGGGCCTCAAGGTTGTCTTCCCGGCGACGCCCTACGACGCGAAGGGTCTTCTGGCCTCGGCGCTTGTCGGCACGGACCCGGTGGTGTTCTTCGAGAGCCAACGCATCTACGACGTTCCCGAGCTCTTCCACCGGGGCGGCGTGCCGGAGGAATGGTACGAGATCCCGTTCGGCGTTCCGGATGTGAAGCGGCGGGGCGAGGACGTCACCATCCTGACGATCGGCGCGACCCTCTACCGGGCCCTGGAGGCTGCGGATCGGCTCGAGCGGGAGTTCGGGGTGTCCGCCGAGGTGATCGACGCCCGATCCATCGTCCCGTTCGACTACGAGCCGGTGCTGGAGTCGGTCCGCAAGACTCGCAAGATCGTTCTGGCCAGCGACGCCTGCGAGCGCGGCAACGTGCTGCACACCATGGCGTCGAAGATCACCCAGCTGGCGTTCGACGAGCTGGACGCCCCGCCGACCGTCGTGGGAGCGCGGAACTGGATCACCCCGCCCGACGAGCTGGAGGAGGCGTTCTTCCCGTTCCCGTCGGACATCCTGGACGCGATCCACACGCACCTCAAGCCTCTGCCGGGGTACCGCCCGCAGAGGGCCTGCGGCGTGGAGGAGATCCTATCTCGGAGCCGAGCGGGCCTGTAGCGATCGCTAGAGGCGGTAGACCAGGAAGCCGCGGGGGTGCCTCTCGCCGGGGCCGAACGTCTTTGGCAGGGGACGCAGACTCCAGACCTGCGTGACCCCCGCGGCCTTCAGCTTGACCGGGTCGGCGGTCGGCTTGACGAAGGCGATGTTCCCGTTGGCGGCCGGGCTCGAGTCCTGGCCGTTGATCTCGTCCAGCCACGCCTTGACCTCGCGGCGCAGGAGCGAGTCGTAGCCGCCCAGCTCGCGGATGCCCGAGGCCGCGGCGGTGTTGGGGGGCATCAGCGCGCGCGGCCTGCCGACGAACGACCAGTGCTCGTTCACGATCGCGACCAGGTCGCCCGGACCGACGCCCTCGATCCTCGTCCTCAGGAAGGACGGATCGCCGGTGCGGACGAGCGCCGTCACCCCGGCCGCCACCGGAAAGGCCAGCGCGTAACCGGCCAGCGCCCACGCCGCCCTCGGTCGGTCCCACACGCTCGGAGCCAGCGCCAGCGCGGCGAAGCCCCACAGGCCTACCGTCGTCGCGTTGCGCGTGAACACCTCCACCCAGATGGCCTCGGCCGGGTGGCTGTCCGGCAGCCCGGCAGGGTACGGCTCCTCGCCCCACACCACCCCGGCGGCCATCAGCGCGAACGCCACGGCCAGCGCGGCGACCTTCCATCCGTCGCTCCGTCCCTGTCGGCCCTCCCCCGGCGTCAGCCCCAGGGCCGCCGCCACGGCGAGGGCCAGCACGAACAGCACGATCACCCTGCCGGGCGAGCCGCTGGCCGACCACCCGGGCACGCCGAAGTAGAGCAGCCGGTTGAGCGGGCTTCCCACCGCCAGCAGAGCCGACAGCGCGGCCAAGGCCCACCACAAGGCGGCCTTCCGGCGCGCTGGTCCGAACAGCGCCGCCAAAGCGCCCACGAGCAGCAGCGGCCCAACCGTGGCCGCCGACTCGGCGTAGTTCGCGCCCGGTCTCGTGATCGCGGGAAGGTACTCCGTCGGCAGCGACTCCGGCGCCACGAGCGGGCTTCCGTGCGCGAACGGTCCCGCAAGGCGACCGATCAGCTCGTGCGGGCGGATCGCCCCTCCCACGTAAGCCGCGTAACCCTCCTCCGTCGGGTTGTTCCGCCGGTGCGACTCCGCCGAGAGCGCCAGCACCGGCCCAAGGTGGATCCAAGCAAGGGCCACCGCGCCCGCGGCCCCGAGCGTCGCCGAGGCCAAGCCGAGCCACGGCTTCCGGCCGCTTCGGAGGCTCCCGACGACGGCCCACGCCGCGACGGCCGCAGCCGCGAACACGCCGTACGCCGCGAACTGCAGATGGCCCGCGGTGAGCAGCATCGCCCCCGCCGCGGCAACCGCGAGCCAGCCCCACCGACCGCCCCCCACCGCCGACCAGACCGCCAGGCACAGCCATGGGATCCAGGCGATCGTCGTCGGCACGCTGGCCAAGGCGAGCCAGCCGAGGGCGAACGGCGAAAGCTGCACGGCGATGGCCGGGGCCACCGAAGGCGCCACCCCCGCCCCGGCCCTTCGGCAGAGCGCGAAGACGCCCGCGCCGAGGACGAAGAGGTGGAACCAGGCCAACAGGTCGATCGCGTCGTCCGCTCGGACGTGCATCCACCGCAGAAGCACGTGGGGCGGATACCAGACCGCCGACTGCGAGTTCGCCGCGAGCGGGGAGCCACCGAAGGTGTAGGGGTTCGTATCCGTCAGTCCATCCTCGATCGCCAGCTTGCGCCAGACGTAGAACTGCAGCACCGAATCCGCCTGGAGGACGTCCCACGCCTGCTCCGGCTCGGGGCCGTTCCAAGGGGCCATGGCGCGGATCTGGTCGAACGCGCCCACCGTTTGGGGACCGAAGAGGGCCTTGGCGGTGGGAATCAGCGCCGTCGCGAGAAGAACCAAATAGGGGACGATGCGCTTGCCGAACGCCATGCGACATCAGGATACCGGCCCAACCGACCGCGAGATCGGCGTAAAATGGGGCACGAGGAGGTGCTCCGACGATGTCGCGCGCTTGGGTCGCTCCGGAGATCATCGAAGAAGGCCTGGTGACGGGCCGATGGATGGTGGAGATCCACAACAACGACACGAACACCTTCGACGAGGTCATCGAGGCGCTGATGCGCGCCACCGGCTGCGGGACCGAGGAAGCGTTCTTCGAGACTTGGGAGGCGCACACGTACGGGAAGGCGCCCGTCCACTTCGCGGATCGCCACGAGTGCGAGATCGTGGCCGCGATGATCGCCATGATCGGCGTGCGCACAACGGTCCGGCCGGAATGGGAGGAGTGAGCCCCGTCGCCGCGTCCACCGTCCACCCCTCGCTGGAGGATCGCACCGACACGGGCCAGGGATCGGGCGATAGCTGGATCGTGACCGTGTTCGACAACGACCACAACACCTTCGAGGAGGTGGTCGCCATCCTGATCGTGGCCACCGGATGCTCCATGCGGGAGGCTCAGGTGGAGACTTGGGAGATCCACAACCTCGGAAAGTCCGTCGTGCACCACGGGGACCGGACGGAGTGCGAGCGGGCGGCGTCGATCATCTCAACGATCGGCATCCGGGTCGAAGTCAGCCAAGAGTAGGTCCAGGGAACCCGCGGGGGTCGGATCCGTCGTATC
>Ga0308419_1000235_pt1 | contig 43426 bp, 23 predicted proteins | sample HotsprSampleMS50_FD_203674 | JGI IMG/M metagenome (GOLD analysis project Ga0308419, IMG submission 203674) | Hot spring phototrophic mat microbial communities from Mushroom Spring, Yellowstone National Park, Wyoming, United States - 20090730_MS50 ... | reverse complement strand
GTAGACTGAAGTTGTTCACGGGAAGGACCTCACTTCTGGTTCCGATGGGGTCGGACTAAGTGAGGTCTTTCCTTGTACCTAGCCTTCCAAGTTCCTCTCCGCGCCAACGTTAATCTTACTCATACCGGGCCGGTGGTCCAGCCTCAGCATAGCCCGCACCCGCCGGGCGGTCCCGGCGGCGAAGGCCTCGGCCTCGTCGCCCTCGGGCCGCTCGGCCGCACGGAGGGCGAGGGAGTAGGCCACGAAGGCCAGGGCTTCTCCCTCGTTGAGACCCGCCGGGAGTTCGAGGATGTGTGCCTCCCCGGACTCCGCGCCGGTGTCCGGCGCCGCCTTCCCGCGGGCGACCCTCACTTCAGGCGACGGGCCTAGGTGGAGGCCCAGTCTCGCGGTGAGCACGTCGGCTACCTCGCGGAGGAGCCTCCGGGCTACCGCGTCGGGGTCCCCCGCCGCGCCCAGGGAACCGTACCTCACGGCGAGGAGGTCTTCGTCCTCCGGTTCCAGACCCAGGAGACGGGTGAGCAGGCCGATGAGCTCTCTCTTGGCTCCCGGAGGGAAGGCGGTCTCCTCCTCTCCGCGGACGGCGGGCCCCGGCTTTTCGGCTGCGACAGCCCGTCCCAGGCAGTAGGCGCAGCCATTCAGGCAGCGGCACTCGAGGAGCCGACGGAGGCTGAGCCTGAGTATCCTGGGTAAGGCGTCGGCGGCAAGAGCGACGGCTCCCGTCCCCCCGGGGCAGAGGTCCCATATGACCAGGCCTGTCGGGGTCGGGGTAACCCGGAGGGTGTCTGCGGCCGCCTGTACGCACAGGCTCAGCGCTCCTTCGACAAGCCCCGCCAGCAGGGACGGGTCGCCTCCGGGCGGTAGGGTGAGGTGGAGGCGGTCGGTCGACAGCGTCGCCTCCGGTGCGCGGTCTCCAAGGTCGACACGCCGGACCAGGCAGGTGAGATCCGGCCCGGCGTATTCGGTGAAACCGACCGTCTTGAGCCGGACAGGGCCACGGTCCACCGCCACCCCGAGGGGTTCGGTCCCGCCGAGGTGGACCGACCAGGGCTGCGCCTGGGCGGGGGTGAGGGAGACTTCGAGAATCGGCAGGGTGATGTCGGTCGTCTCTTCCAGACGCAGTCCGCGGCCCGTGTCCTCCCGGACCCGGTAGCGCTCGCCGGCGGCGGAGAGGATGGCCCCGGGGTAGGCCTTGACCACCGCCGTGGGATGGTCCAGGCGCGTAACCTCGCGCCCGGGGCGGAGGGGGTCGGTGAAGACGGTCCCCGGGGGGTCGGCGACGGCGAAGGAGATGGCCGGCCCGCCCAAGCGGCGCGGGGCGGCCGGCTGATGGTCGGGGCGGCCGTCGCCGGGGCTGGTGAGGGGACTGGTCCCGAGTTCGTCCAGCGCCGCGAGTCCATCCTCGCCGAAGGCCCGTTGCGCCTCGGCCTCGGCCAGCTCGGTCGAGGTCACTCCGGCCTCGCTCAGGGCGCATCCGAGGTGGAGGGGGAGGACGTGGCGGTCGCCCAGGGCGGCCGGGAAGGCCAACTCCGACCCGGCCTCGACCAGGGCGCCGGGATGCCGTTCGAGCCAGCGGGACACGGGCTCGGCCGTGGGCACCAGCACGACGAGGGCGTCGGAGGGCGCGCGCGTCCGCCCCTGTCCCAGGTGGGCGAGCTGGTGGGCGATGATGAAGTGCGGTGCGGGGGCGCCCATGATGACCACGAAGTCGAACGCTTCGGCGGCCGAGAGGGGCCGGTCCGGTCCGTCGGGACCAGCGTAGGTCGGGCCGGTCGGGGACGGGCTCGCCTCCAGCGTCGCGCAGACCTGGATGCGCGCCTTCTCGAGGCCCGCCATCTTGTCCGCGAAGACCCGGAGGGCCGTGGCCAGCCCCTCGACGGCGGTCGAGGAGAGGAGCGCGGCCAGCCGTTCCTTCAGGGTGGCGAGTGCCTCCAGGCGCGGCGGAAGGCCTCCCAGGGTCCGGAGTCTCTCCCGCAGGGCGGCGAGGGCGCGCAGGCGCCGTTCGGCGTCCCCGTGGTCGCGCAGCGGGGGGCCGCCGAGGAGGGCGACGGTCTCCCGCGCGACGGACCGTAGGACGGCCGCCATGTCCCGGGCCGTCCTGACAAGGTCCCGGATGACGTGTTCGTCGGGCTCCTCACCTTCCCGGAGGCTGCGTTCGGCCTCGAGGAGCCCGTCGTCCAGCTCCTGCATGAACTCCCCGAAAGTCGCCTCGATTTGTGCCGCCAGCCGGTCGCGCTCCCGGAGGTAACCCTCCCGGGCCAGCTCGCGACCCAGACGGAGCGCTTCGGCTTCGACGGCTCCGGCCAGCGCCGGGGAGAGCCAGTCGGGATGGGTGACGAGTGCCACGGCGAAGCCGCTCAGGACCGCCCGGGCCATGAGGTCGCACACCGGGTGAGGGGTCACCCCTAGGGGGTGTCCGGCCCCGAGGCCGGGCACCCGGTCCCCGGATGAGGAACGGGCGCCGCCGCTCCCGCCTTCGCCGCCGCCCGCGGCCTCCGGCTGCCAGTAGACGACGTGCAGGGCGGGGCGCGAGCGGGCGTCCGTGGTGATCACCGCCCGGGCCTTGAGGTCCAGCCCGGTGAGGTCGCGCGCGAAGCGCCTGGGGTCGGCGGAGTCGGCCGAGGTCACGAGGACCTGCGGGGTCACCTCGAGCCGGTCCAGAGCGCGCCAGAGCCGACGCAGGGTGCAGGCGGCGTGCTGCCGGGCGACGGGGTCGTAGAGGTGGATGTCCTCGACCACGACCAGGCCCGTGTTGCGGAGGAGGGGTTCCCACCGCTGCCCCCGCGGAAGGACCGCCTCGTGAAGGACTTCCGCGGTGACCACCGCCACGTCCGGGACGGGACGGGAGGGTTCCTCCAGGTACCGCCGGGCGTCATCCACGGTGGCCAGGGTCTCTACCTCGATGGCCCAGTCGACTTCGGCTTCGTGGAGGACCCGGGCGAAGGCTCCACCGGTCCTCCGGGCGGCGTCGGGGTCGGGGCAGACGGATAGGACGGTCCGTCCGGAGCCGAGCACTCTCTCGACCGCGTACAGGGCCGCCAGGGTGGACTTGCCCGCCCCGAGCGGGGCGGCCATGAGGACGTTCTCGCCCTCCGCCAGGAGGTCCCACGCTCGGGCCTGGTGGAGGTAGAGGCCCGGCATAGCCGGGCCGAGACACGAGTGGACCCGCCGGTCGGAGGCGAACAGGGCCTCGCTCGCCGGTAGGGTCAGGTGCCAGGCCATCCGCCCGCGGTGGGAGCCCGAGGCGGACAGGTCGCCAAGCAAGCTCTCCACGTCTCGCCTGACGGGCTCCTCCGGGGCCGCCGCCGGTGCGACGGGGACCCAGGCGAAGGGGACCCGGCCGGGAGGGCGGAGGGCGAGGAGCCCGTACAGGCAGCCGCAGCCGACCAGGACGCCCCAGAGGCCGAGCACCGTCGGTCCGTGGAGGGGGCCGTCACCGGCCACCGTCGCCCCGGCCAGGATGACGGCTACGACCCCCAGGCCGACCGCGACCTCACGGTTACCCTTGAGGCCCCCGAGCCGGGGGAACGGCCCGGGGGGTGCCACCACCGTGGCGGCCTTGCCGTGTCCGTCCCAGGGGCGGAGGATGACGGTGGCTAAGGCGGCCACCGCCGAGAAGAGGCCGAGGGCCAGGCCGGGCCCGACGATGCCTCCGCCGGTCAGGCCGTCGGCGGCCACCAGGCCGAGCCAGACCAGGGACCAAAGGCCGGCGGTCCAAAGGCCGGTGAGCAGCCAAGGCGCACGCACGAGGCCGGGACGCCCCGCCTGCGGGACATCAGGACGCTTCTCCACTGGGGCCACCTCCTAGGCCGAGGCACCGGAACGGGATGCCGTACTTCAACTGGAGCAGGTAGATGCGGTTGAACGCCGGTAGCGGGACGGCGACGGTCTCGCGGTCAGCGCCGAGGCCCCGCTCGAGCAGCCGGGACAGGTAGAGAGGGTGGGCCAGCACCGCGTCGACCGTGCCGGCGTAAGTCCGCCCGGTGTCCGGCCCGAGGGGGCGCAGATAGACCGTCAGACGGTCCCACAGCTCCTCGGCGTACCCGGCCGCCCGGGACCAGAGTCCGTCACGGAGGTGGTCCCGCCGGCCCAGGTGACGGAAATGGTCGGCGATGGCTTGCCGGAGGTTCTCGTGGAAGACGGGCGGCTTGTCGGCGAGGAGCCGCGCGGCCGTCCGCAGCGCACGCTCTTCCCGGCCGGCCAGGCCCACCTTGTCGGCCAGGGCCAGCCCCCCGGGCAGTTCGGTCCGGTGGAGCTCTGCCTCCGCCTCGGGGTCCTCGACGACCGTGGCGAGGACTAGGCCCGCCACGGGCTCCGGACTCTCGGCCTCCGCCGGGCCGCGCTCCTCCGGCCCGGCAGCGGACCGCACGGGTGCGGGGGGCCGGTCAGCGAAGTACTCCAGGTGCGTCCGCACGCTCTCGATGGCCCGGTCCAGACGGGCCAGGACCAGCCGCACTAGGCGGGCCTCCTCCTTCTCGAAAACCGCCGCCAGTCCGTCCTCGACCAGGGTGCGGAGGCGCTGGCGTTCCGCGGCGAACTCGCGGGTGCGCCTGACCGCCGCGCGCCACACCGCTCCGTGGCGCAGGTCACTCCAGGCCCAGAACAGGAGGCCGGCGGCCAAGGGTACCGCCGCGAACCGCAGGCCGAAGGCGAGCGCCAGGGCGGCCGGGGACGACGGGTGGCCGAAGAGGAGGGATACGGCGGACAGCCCGAGGACGAGGCCCACCGGGACGGCCATGACCAGCATGGTCACCGTCTCGGGGCACCGCTCGAGGAGGTACGCGGCCTCGTTTCGGGCTTCCTGGAGCTTCTGGCTGTACTCGGCCGGCCGCGGGAACACCACGGTCCTGAGGCCCGTCCGGGGGGCCGGACCGCCCGCGGTCAGGGACCGGCGCAGGTTCTCCAGGCGTCGCCGGGCCTGCGGCAGGCTGAGGCCTTCCTGGGCGACGACGGACTCGAGATGAGCCTGCGCGGCGGCAAGGATGTCCCAGCGGTCGGTCGGGGTCGACCGCCAGCGGGCGGCCTCTTCGGACAGGGTCCGGAGGGCTTCGGTCCGGCCCTGCATCAGCTCGGTGTGCCAGGCGTCGAGCCAGGCCGCTACCGACCGTTTGAGGACGCGGACCGGGGTCAGGGGACCCCACGGCCGGCGGGGAGCTCCGAGGGGCCGACCCCGCGCTCCGCCGGATACCGTGCCGGGTGCCCCGACCTGCGACCGCTCGACGAGGCTCCGGGTCAGGCGCTGGATGAAGTCCTGGTCGCGCGGGTCGGGTGCGCCGGGGTCGCGCGGCGCGGGCTGGTCGCGGAGGAGCACGGAGGAGATGAAGTCTTCCAGTCCGCGTGCGGCCAGGTCACGCACCATCCGGTCGGCGGGGAAGGTCACCGCGCGCACGCCGACGGCGCACCAGACCGGGTTCGCCTCGGGGTCGTCGCCGCCGTGGACCTCCTCCCCCGCAAGGAGACGGGGCAGGGTCTCGGGGCGACCGTGGAGTGTGCGGTCGTAGAGCGAGCCGCCCAGCGCGGCCTCGAGGAAGAGGGTCGCCGCCTGGGCGACCTGGTCCCGGGTGAGGGTGCCGGACCTCTCGGTGTGGGCATCCAGGAGGAAGACTCGGGAGCGCACGAGGTCGCGGGCCTCATGGAGGGCCCGGTTGACCACCTGGAAGTCGCGGTGGGCCGCCAGGCGGTCCGTGAAGGCTAGCACGGGCAAGAGGTGGCACGAACCCAGGGACCGGCGGGCGACCCTGGCTGCGAGCTCGGCGACTAGGGCCGGGATGAACCCGGTGCACCAGGTTCTTTCCTCCCCGCCTCCCGTGTCCTCTCCGCTCCCAGCGTCTCCGCATCCGGCGACGACGAAGACGCGGACGGGCCTCGGCGGCTCGGAGCTGCGTTCGCCCAGGAGCCGGTAGTCCGTGCCGATGAGCTCGACCGAGGAGACCTTCTCGGCCGCGGCGGCGACGCGCGAGGGGTGGTCCTCGGTGGGGTCGGGGCCCGCTCCCCGCAGGCGGAGGAAGCGGTAGGCCCCGCTCGCGGTCAGGCCGGGGTCTATCCCGTCAAGGCCCTCGCGGAGGCGCTCGACGACCCGGCAACCGAAGGGGCCGCAGCCGGCGACGACGGTCGGGGCCAGGACTCGGGCGACCTCGGGAACCATGGCGTCACCTCCAGTGTGCGCGAGATGTGGCCGGTCGCCTTAGATGTGGTACAGCTCCGACTGGAGGGCCGACTTGACCGCGTTGAGGTCCTGCTCGATCTCCCTGACCTCACTGTCGGCCGCGCCGCCGAGGCGCGCCCGCGTGAGCTCCTCCTGGAGTTCTTCGGCCATCCTCATGAGGTGTCCGGCCTGCTCGGAGGCGGGCAGACGGTTCCACTTCAGGGCCGTCTTCCGCCCGAGCCCACGCCCGTCGAGGAGGCCGTGGTCACGGAAGGCTCGGACGGCCTCGGCCCGGTGGCCCAGGGGTACGCTCCGGCCGTCGCCGTCGGTCCAGAAGTAGGTGCCGCCCTGGTCCCTGGCCACGGTCCCTTGGACATGGAGCCCGACGAGGAAGGCCAGGCGGGCAGGGTCGGCGGCGGCGAAGGCCGGGTCGGACAGGAGGTAATCGTCGTCCGTGACGAAGCGCCCGTCCGAGAGGAGGGGTACCTGCTCGCTCGCGGAGACCTTCCGGAAGGCCCGCCGGTATTCGGCCAGAGGGGCGAAGAAGCCGACCGGGACCCCGTATTCCAGGCAGGCCACCGTGACCTCGTACCTCGCCTCGGGCCAGGTAGCCTCGACCGGCGTGAAGTCGCCGAGGATGGGCCGGACCAGCTCGCCGAGTTCGGGAAGCTGCCATTCTGCCTGCGCGGCGCGGTAGTCCGCCGTGGCCGAGGCCAGGATGGTAACCTTGTCGATGGGTATCTCGTAGGGCGTGCCCTTCACGTACCAGAGGGGCAGGGCCCGCTGCGCCAGGTCCTCGACTTTCTTGAGGATGTGGTCCCGGATGGCTTCCGGGTTGTCGGCGCCCAGGCTCCTGGCCTCCTCGACCAGGGCCTGCCAGACGGTCATCCCCTGCATCTCCTTGCGGGCCTCCTCGGCCTCCCGCTCGAACACCTTGTCCACCAGCTCGTCCAGCGTGAGGTGGTGCCGGTTGAGGACGCGCTCTGGGTCGGCGGCCCGGTCGAGTTCGCTCACGACCTCGGAGAACTTCCGCAGGAGTCCTTGGGCGACGCGCCCGGCCGTCTCCCGGTCCGCCTGGCGGTTAAGCATCTGCTCGACCCGCCCTTCGAGCCACTTCCGCCCGTGCTCGTCGCCGAGTACCTCGACCACCAGCCCGTGGTCCTCGGGTTGGCCCGTGAAGCTACCGGAACGGGTCCGTTCGGCGAGATGCCGGAGGCGTCGCACGCCGTCCCCCAGCACAAGGTCCAGGACCTCACGGTAGCGGTGGACCCGGGACCGGAGCTCTCCGTAGACGTCGAGGGCGACCTGGGCGGCGATGGCCTCGACGGCATGGCTGCGGAACCGTCTCACCTTATCCGCGAGCTGCCTCGCGTCCGCCTTGGCCGACTTCTGGGCGGCCGTATCCTTCTGTTCGAGCTCGCCGCGGAGGCCGTCGGCTTCTTTCTGGCAATTGTCGCGCCGGGAGTAGAGGCTCTCGTTCGAGGCGGAGTTGAGCTGCAGGCCTAGCCACTCGTCCAGGCGGCGCAGCGTCTCGCGGGCGACGGCGAGCCGGTCGGGCTCCGGTTGCGCCAGGAGGCCTCTCGAGCCGTCCGGGCAGATGACTTCGTGGAGGCGTTCCTCGAGAGTCCTGCGGACGCTGTAGAGTCGGGCCCCCTCGAGGTCGCGCCCCGCCTCCTCCAGGTCGCGGGCGAGCCTGTTGACCTGTCTGCTGACCCAGTCCCGGCGGTCGTCGGCGGACTTCTTCCCGGCCAGCCCACCCAAGCCCGAGGGGACGGGTGGGAGGCGGTCCTCGATGAGGGCCTTCACGTAGTCGAGCCCGAGTCTTCCCTTGAGGTCCTCGGCCAGGCCCTCCGCCCTCGCCACGACCTCCCCGTGGCCGGGCGGCTCGGGGTAGACCCGGGGGAGGGCGGCCTCGACCAGCTTGGAGGCGGCGTAGCGCGAGAAGCGCTGGACTGGGAAGCGGAGGGTGGCCACCGCCCCGCTCCCGTAGGTGCGGGCCCGGCGCTCGCCGCTGAAACGGTTGGTGAAGGTCTCTTGACCCTCGTCGAACTGGAGGTTGTCGAGGGGGCCCTGGATGTCCTCGGAAGCCTGCCCGATGGCCAGGTAGAAGATCATGTCCGCCACGGCGTTGATGATGGTCTGGTAGTCGTTGACCTTCTTGTTCTCCCGGTTGCTGGTGTCGATGAGGTGGACGAGGTCGAACGGGCGCTCGTGGTCGAGGATGACGTCGCGTCCGGCGACCCGCCAGTGGTAGGGGGCCTTGGGACGCTGCTGGTTCTGCCAGAAGTCGAGTTCGCTCAGGGCCGCGTAGGCGTTGGCCGTCCGCCTCTCCCGCTGGAGGTCGTTGGCCCAGAGGTCGACGACCGCGGGGGCCAGGAAGAAGCCGTAGATGCGGGCCTTGTAGTCGGCCAGACGTTCACGCAGGAGGAAGGCCAAATCGATGAACATCCCGGAGCCGGTGCCCCCGGAGAGGGAGTTGCAGATGTAGATGGATACGCAGGGGGAGGGCACGGACATGGACTCGAGGATGTCGGTAGCCGCGTCGCAGGCCTTGCGGATGGCCTCGTCTATCTTGGCGCCGCCGGCCATGTTGGCCAGGAGGCAGAGGCGGCCGTCGATGCGCCTCGCCCCCGCGCCCTTGTCGTTTATCTTCGAGCCGTAGGGACGTCCGGCCTCGGGCATCCGCCACCACCAGCGGCGGAAGAATTCGTCCTTCGGCCAGAGCGTCCTCACCCATTCGCGGCCGTCGAAGCCTCCGAAGGTCCGGTAGCAGCTCCTCGGCATGACCGACTTCTGCTGGGCCCGCATCCGGGTGTCGACGGCCAGGAACTGGAAGGTCCTGAGGACCCGCGGGTCACGGTACGTGTCGTGGAGCCGCCGGTAGACCTTCTCGACCACGGTCGTGCCGGCCCCGCCGACCCCGATGAAGATGCTGGGGTAGAACCGCCCCTGGACCGGGTCATTCTGAGCCGCCATGTCATTCCTCCCCCTCGGGACCTGCATGATAGGTGAAGTGGGTCCGGCCCAACCGGACCGAGTCGCCTGACACGAGCACGAACCGTCGGGAGCCGGTCGCCGGCTCGCCCGAGACCGTGAAGTAGTCGTGGCCGTGTTCCGCCTTGAGACTTGCTGCCAGGTCGGGGTCGGGTTCGAAGACGACCGTCCGCCGCCGCCCGGCCCACAGGACGCCGATGCGGTCTTCCTGGCGGAGGTCTATCGCGTCGTCCCGGGAGCCGAGCGTGACGTAGGAGCCCTTCCACCTGTCGTGCCTGGCCTCGTCCGCGAGCTCGTACGACCGGCGGCGCCCGTCGGCGTGGGTCACGGTGACCTCCTGCCCGGGCTCAAACCGCGGGACGGTGAGGAGGTAGACCAGCACCGCCAGGGCGGCGACGACGGCCGCGGCCACGAGCCAAGCCCACGCGGGCAGCGGGGGGCGGGGGACCCGGGCCTCGAGGGGCACCTCGAGACGCCCGGTGCCGACGCCCGTCACCTTGCCCGCGTCCTTGCCGGCGAAGCGCAGCTCGGCTCCGCCGGAGGCAGTGAGGACGAGGCGGCCGCCGTGCGGTCCCGCCGGGAGCTCCGGTTCGAGCTCCCGGGGCAGGGTGAGGACCACCGTCAGTCTCTCCGTGCCCGGCCCCAGGACCACCGGCCCGGGGATGCCTCCCGGCGGAGCGCCCGGTGGCCCGCCGGGTTCCCAGCGGAACCCGACCAACCTGGCGCCGGTCCGGGCCGCCAGGGCGCCCAAGGTGTCCCTCTCGTCCCAGACGAAATCGGCGACCAGGCACAGGCCCGTGGCCCGGGCCTCCTCGTCGAAACGGAGGAGGTAGGTCACCTCGGCCCGCGAGTCCTCGCGCAGCGGCCGGTGGAGCTTCGGGAAGACGCCCGCGCCGGAGCCGGTGGCCGGGCTCACCTCGACCGAACCGGTCGGCTCGTAGCTGAAGGAGAGGGGTGTCTCGGACGGCAGGAGGCTCACCCTGGGGTTGGCGGCGGCGAGGATGAGGCGGCCGGTGAAGGCCGTCCGGCCCGCGGCGACCGCGGCTCGGTCGAGGGCCTCCTTGTCCCGGACCTCCACGCGAACCTCGACCAGCACCTGGGTCGGGTCACCGTCGATGACGTCGGGGTTCAGGGTGAGACCGAGCGCTCCCTCCGGGATGCCCGGGAAGGAGTAAGCGAAGTCGATGCGGCTGGTGGGGATGGGGCGCTGGGCCACCAGGCGCATGTAGGCGACCGCGTGCTCGCCCTGAGCGAGGGCCCGGACGTTGCCGAGGTGGACAGACCGGGGGAGGGGGATGACCTCGACCGACCGGTTCGCGAACCCCGTCTCGACGGGGACCCCCCGTATGGTCGGGAAGGCCACCCCGGGCGCCGTGACCACCTTGACGAAGAGGTGCTCCGCCCGGGCCGCGACTTCCCGCTCGAAGTCTTCCCGAGACCAGACCTTCGAGGCGTTGTCCAGCCCGTCGGTGAAGATGACGACCTTCTGAATGCGGCTATCGGAGAAGACCTGCCCGGGGTGGCGGTCCTCCCAGTCGGTCTTGGACCGGTCGAGCCGCTCGATGATTTCCCGGGCGCTGTCGTACAGCGCCGTCCGCGAGGCGTAGCCGCCCGGCTGGCGGACGGCACGGTCCAATCCCCTCACGTACTCCACGATGCGCTGCCTTGACCCCGGAAGGTCGGCCGGGTCCACGGTGAACGTGCGGTATTCCTCGTAGGCCGCGCCCTGGCCGTCCACGTCGTGGAGGCCGTCCCCGAAAGTGGCCACGGACAGGGATGTCCCCGCCTTGGTCCGGTAGACCTCGTCGACCAGGGCCTGGATGAGGGTGGGTAAGAGGTCGCCTTGCGACTGGCCGAGGCCGATGATCGAGCCGGAGATGTCGATGAGGTAGACTACGTCCACGGCGACCTCGGTGCCCGGCGCCGGAGCGGTGGCCACGACCGCTGGGGTCGCCGGGGCCAGCGCTCCGACGAGCGACAACACTGCGACCAGGGCGAGTCCAAGACCGACCCGCGTGGGCCTGTCCCTTCTGCGCTTGCTGCGCATGGAGCATCCGGAGCCTCCGCGCATGGAGCGTTCGCACCCTCCGTCCGACCAGCACTCAAGTCCGAAGGACTCAACCGTGCTGTCAGGTGATGCCTGTCTCTACGCTAAGCTAACAGGGTGACTCCGTCATTTGCTGACGGCGCCCATGAAGTCCCATGGGATTGTCGGAAGTAGGTAGCCGGACAGACCTCGTGGCCTCCGGTGCAGCCGTGTTGCCGGCCGGAGGCCTGCTGGCAGGCGGCCAAGGGGCCGTGTCGAAAGAGGCAAGAAAGAGAGGTCCTGCCAGGCAATCAAGACATCGCACGAAGGCGAGACTGTCACTCTACAGGGGGACCCGCCCGTGAAGCCGTGGTACCAGGAAGACTGCGCGTTCGAGGCCGAGGTGACCGAGGTGCGCGGAGGGCCGCGGAACTGCCGCTGCGGGCACGAAGAGGGCGACCGGTTCTCCTTCGCCTTCACCACGCCGGCCGACCTCTGCGGCGAGCTCTACCACCGCCTGTTCCCCATCCTCCAAGCCATGCGGTAGGCCCGGGCGTCCTAGCGATGGCGCTGGCCGGCGGGCTCGCGGCCTACCTCTACAGCGCAGGGCCGGTCCGTCTGGCCTACCGCGGCGTGGGCCGGTTGGCGGTCGGGGCGAGCTTCGGGCCCCTACTCGTCATCGGAGCCTACCTGGTCCAGACCGGGACCGTTTCGCTGGCGGCCGCCCTGGCCTCGCTCCCGGTCGGTCTCCTCATCGCGGCCGTGCTCTACATCAACCAGTTCCCCGACTACGAGGCCGACAAGGCGGTCGGGAAGAGGCACTGGGTGGTCAGGCTGGGTACGGAGAGAGCCCTGCCGGTCCTGACCGGGCTCGTCTTCGGCGCTCACCTGGCGGTCTTGGGAGCGGTGGTCACGGGACACGCGCCGTGGCCCGTCCTGGCGGCCCTCCTCACGGTGCCCGTCTCAATGAAGGCCCTGCGCATCTCCCGCGTCCACCACGCTTCGCCGGTCGAGCTCCGTCCCGCGAACGCCCTCGCATCGGTCTCCACTTGATGACGGGGCTGCTCCTCGCGGCCGGCTTCCTGTCCGCGGCCTGGGGGCTTTGCTGATGTGGCCATCGCCCCGACTTATGACGTAATGAACGTCGTCATGTCGGCCGGATGCATCCACCTCTGGCACCGCGCCTTCAGGCGGCACACCGGGCTTGACGCGGGGGACCGGGCGCTTGACGTCTGCACCGCGACGGGCGAGCTGGCGCGGATCATGGCCGGACAGGTCGGTCCCGGCGGACAGGTGGTCGCCCTGGACCTCACGCCGGAGATGCTGGCAGTAGCGCGCCGGAAGCTCGCTGGTGCGGGCCTCGACCGGGTCGTCACGCTTGTCGAGGGGAACGCTCTGCGGCTACCCTTCCCCGACGCATCCTTCAAGGCGGCGAGCATCGGCTTCGCCTTGCGCAATGTGGCCGACATCCGCCGGGTCATCGTCCGCCGTCCCGCTTCGTGCGGGCGCCGTACTTCTTCTACTTCTACCGCGTCGTCCCGCTCTTGGGCCGCCTGGTCGACCGCTCTGCAGGGCACGTCGGCCCGATGCGGCCGTACACGTACCTCCCGGCCTCGCTGGTCAAGTTCCCCGACCAGGAGGCCGTGGCCCGCATCTTCCGCGAGGCGGGACTCGTCAACGTCCGCTACTACGGCCTGACCGGTGGCATCGTGACCCTGCACGTGGGCGAAAAGCCCTAACCGCCTTCCTTCGCACGGCGCCGCGCTCGGGAGGCCAGCGGTTGCTTCAAGTCGACGATGAGGTCTCCGCTGTCCGGGTCCAGGCGTGCGGCGAAACGGACCGGGTCGGCCAGGGGGACCTCCGGGACGGCCGACTTGATGAACCGTATGAGGTCGCGGCTGGTGAGACGCACGAAGGGGTTGGCCTGACCTTCCTTCCAGAAGGCGAGCGCTCTCTCGGGAGCCCGACCCTCGTCGCCACTCTTGCAGGCCCTCACAATCAGGGTGCGGGCCTTGGGGTCGACCCCGATTTGGACGTAGGCCGGGCTTCCGAGCTGCGCTACTGCCGCCCGGTTGAAGGTCAGGCCCAGCCTCGAGAAGGCGACCACCGCCGAGCCCAAGGCCGGGTCGAACCACTGGATGTTCGTGGCCATGGCCACACCTCCCGTGCAGTACTTCGGGGTCTTTCCTGCCAATTCCTGCTAGGTCGGGTGCCCCTCACCTTGAGGCTCCGCCTAAACGCTGCGCCGGACCGGCTGGCAACGGAAGGAGCCTGCGGAGGCGAGGGGTATTAGGCACCACGGGGGCGGGATGGAAAGAACGTGGGGGGTCCCGGGGGCCGTCGAAGGGGGGGCGAAAGTTGAAAGGCTCAGCCAAAGCTCTGGCCGCGTGGTGCGAGAAGCACCGGCTGTCGGCCACCCGGCTGGCGAGACTGGTCGGGTGCTCCCCGACCACGGCACGCCGGTGGCTGCTGGGCGAGCAGGAGCCCGCGCCGGACTACTGTCTGAAGCTTTACGAACTCACGCGCCTACCGGAACTCGAGCCTTCTCCGGCCGACCAGTTGAAGGCCTCGGAGCCGGCCGACAGGGCGCGGTTCGCTCGTGACACCGAGGAGGTCGGCAAGGCTTTGCTGTTACTTGAGCGAGCCTTGCGACCCTTCGTCGAGGGGAGCCCGGCGGCCAGGGAGTTCCTCCGTCGCTCGGGAGTGCGGGGTCGGATAGCGCGGGTGACCGAGGTGGCGCAGCTCCTTCTCGACGAGGAGGCGTTCGCCGACTGGAAGTTGCTCGACGGAGCGCTCGGCGGGGGGGACGAGTTGCGATGAACCGGGTGAGCGACGCCCGCGACCAGGCCCCGCAAGAGATCGAGCTGGCCATCGGCAACCTCCAGAATGCCATCGACCTGCTCGGGAACGTGTACAATGATGTCCGCGACGCCCTGAACGAGTTTGTGGCCAACGCCTACGACGACTTCGTGCAGGGCGGCATCAAGGACGGCGTGGTCATCGTCAGGCTCCTCCCCAAGGCCAAGCCGCCTCGTATCGTGGTCAGTGACAACGGCCGAGGCATCAGCCGGGAGGACTTGTGCCGTATCGTCCGGAACATCGCCAATTCGTCCAAGCGGTCCGGTCCCACCCCCTCGGCCGAGGTGATAGGGGAAAAGGGCATCGGCATCTTAGGCTTTCAGACCCTTGCCGAAGTCTGCGACATAGTCACCCGCCACCAGGCAAGTTCCAAGACCTTTTGTCTGGAGCTCAGGAAAGGTAGTACCGCGGCCCTAATCCGCGAGGCCGAGCGGGACCGTCTCCTCGACATCTCCGGCACGGAGGTCCACCTGGTCGGAGTGGACGAGCGTACGTTCAGGGTGCTCACGGTGCCCAAGCTCGCCGAGTACTTCGCTCGGCGCTGGCGCAAGCCTCTCCTGCAGGAAGCGTTCAGGCTCCAGGTTGCCCACGGCAAGAATTGCGAGATAGTGCGACCGAACCGGTACGAAGGGGAGCCGCTGGGGCGTCGCGTGCGGACGGACCTGGGCCATGTGGAGTTCGAGCTCTACATCGTCCCCCGCAGCCCGGCCCGCTACCGGGTGTCCGTGCTGGGTGCGGGCGGAGTGGAAATCCTCGCCGACATCTGCCAGGACCCCGAGTTCGACCACCACCCCTGGTGCTCCGACCAGGTGCACGGGGAGGTCCGCTTCGGGCTCCTCAGGCAGACCACCGGACGGCGGGGCCTTCAGCATGACCGGAAGGTGTTCCCCGTGTTCGCCGCTGCGGTGCAGGCGGTCGAGGCGGAACTCATCCGAAGGATAGAGCAGTTGAACCGGGAGCAGGAGAGTTCGGTTGACGAGCGGCTCAAGAGGGCCATCAGCCAAGCTTTCCGTAAGGCGCTTGCCGAGCTGCACACCCTGTCCACGACCGGGCTCAAGGTCTCCATCGCCGATCCTTCCGGGCCTGAGGAGCAGGGGCGCCTTTTCGACAACGAGGCCGCGGCGGCACTCGACGAGACGGCGCGTCCGACGGAGCCGGGAGAGGGCGAGGCCGGCGGGGCGGGCGGGGGAGGCAGGACTAGGGGAAGCCCCGAAGAGGACCACGGCGAGGCCGGACCGAAGCTCGAAGGCCCCGAGGAGGGTCCGGGCCGGGATGTAGTCAACGACGAGAGAGGACGGGTCCGGCAGCGGCCGGCCGTCGGCCTGAACTACCGTCCCGTCGCCTTCGAGGACACCAGTCGCCGTAGCCGCTACAACGAGGCCTTGCGGACCATCGAAATCAACCGCATCCACCCCGACTATCTCCGGGCCCGCGACCAGGACAGGCGCCTCTTCCTGGACTACATGGTCGCCCTCGTGGCCAAAGAGCTCACGCTGCTCAACTATGAGGGCATCGACTCGGGCGAGCTCTTGGAGCGCTACGTCGAGCTCCTGGCAAAGGTCCAGTTGCACCTGCCGAAGAGGGTTTAGCCTTCCGCTATCCCGCCACCACCGTCACCCGGCTGCCGTGCCGTCCGGCAACGACCTCGATCCGGGCCGTGACGTGCTCCCTGAGCTCCGGCACGTGGGAGATGACGCCGACCGTCCGGCCGCCGCTGCGGAGGTCGAGGAGGGTCCGGACGGCCAGGTCGAGGGACTCCGGGTCGAGGTTGCCGAAGCCCTCGTCGACGAAGACGGTCTCCAGGCGCACCCCGCCTGCGTAGGCCTGGACGACGTCGGCCAGGCCCAGCGCCAGGGCCAGGGAGGCGAGGAAGCTCTCGCCTCCCGAGAGGGTCGCCGCCGGGCGGGCGGTGCCGGTGTAGGCGTCGTGGACTTCGATGTCCAGCCCGGCGGCACGCCGGCGGTCGGTCCGCCGGCCGGCCACCTGGAGGATGTAGCGGCCCCGGCTCATCAGGCTGAGACGTTCGGAGGCGGCCAGGAGGACGTCGTCGAGCAGCGAGGCGAGGACGTAGCGCTCCAGGCTGACCCCGGCCGGGTTCTGACCCGCGACCGCCTCGGCGACCCGCCCCACGACGCGGTGGCGGTTCTCGAGCTCCTCGCTCTTGCGGCACAGGGTGTCGAGCTCGCGCACCCAGGCCTCGACTTGCCGCTTCTCCGTCTCCAGGCGCGCCGCCGCGGCGACCGCCTCCTCCAGCCGGGCGCGGGCCTCGGCAAGCCGGCGGTCGGCCTCTTCCCGTTGACCGCGAGCCTCCTCCAGGAGATGCCGAAGGGTCTCCCGTGACGCAGGCCGTCCGACCGCCTCTTCGACCGCCTCCTCCGCACGGCGCAGGCGCTCCTCGGCCGCGTGCAGGCCGGCCTGCCACCTGCGCACACTCTCTTCGAGGTCCTCGATCTCCTCCGGGCTGCGACGGGCCCGGCGGTAGTCGGCCTCCGAGGCCAGGCCGGCCGCCCCGAGCCTCTCCCGGAAGGCTCGCTCGGCGTGGGCCGCCCGCTCCTCGGCCGATGCGACGAGACCCGCGGCCGCCGCGGCGGCCTCCTCGGCCCGCGCCGCCGCCCGGCGGGCACCGTCGGCCCGCGAGCGGGCTTCCTCCAGGGCCCGTTCGAGGCCCCGGCGCCTGCTTTCCGCGGCGTCCAGCGCCGCCTCGACCGCGCCTGGGGCGCGGAGGTCCTCGGGTAGCTCGCGCTCCCGCTCGACCAGGGCCGCCCGGGCGGCCGCCGCGGCACTTTCTGCCTCGCGGGAGGCGTACGCCGCCCCGGCGAGCGCTGCCTCCGCCGAGGTCGCCTCTTCGCTCAGGCGTGTCGCCTCGTCGGTCAGGCGCGCCAGCTCGTTCGCCGCTGCCCGGACCTGCTCCAGTTCTGTCCTGAGGTCGGCCGCCCGGCTGGCCAGGTGCCGCAAGAGGTCCGCGAGCGCGGTGGGCGGCCCACTCACCGCACCGACCGTGCCGGCGAGGGCTTCGCGTCGGACCCTGACCTGACCCTCGAGCTCGGCCACCCGGCGCTCGGTGCCCGAAAGGACCCGACGGGCGTCGTCGCGGCGTTTCTCGGCCTCCCGGCCGGCCGCCCTGGCCCGGTCGAGGTCCTCCGGGGCGGGGAGCGGCCCGGGCGCACGGGCCGGCGCGGGGTGGTGGGGCGAGCCGCACACCGGGCAGGGCCGCCCGGGCTCGAGATTGGCAGCCAGCAGCGCGGCCTGACCCTCCGTCCAGGCCCGCTCGAGGTCCTCGAGCCGCGCCCGCGCCTGGACGAGCTGCTGTTCCGCTCGGTCGGCCTCGCGGGCGGCGGCTTCCCGCTCCGAGACGGCCTGCACCAGCTCCTCCTCCAGCCTCTCGAGCCGGCGGATGTCTTCAAGGGCCCTGTCGATTTCGGCCAGCCGGGCGGAGAGCTCGCCTTCCCTGGCCGCGACCTGCATGAGCCCTTCGCGCCGGGCCCGGCATCCGTTAAGGGCCCGTCGCAGGGCGTCAAGCTTGTGCTTGGCCTGCTCCTCGGCCTCCCGCGCTCCCCTGACCCTAGCCTCGGCCTCCTCGTGCGCCCTCCGGGCCGACGAGAGCGCCTCGACCTTCCGAGTAAGCTCTTGGAGCCGCGTCACCTCCCGGGCGGCCGCCTCGCGCTCGGGAGCACGGGCCTCCTCCGCGCGAAGGGCCTCCTCGGCGGCGGCGAGCTCGGCCCTGGCGCGCTCGAGGGCCTCTCGGGCCTCGGACTCGCGCGCCAGCGCCTCGGTGGCCTCCTGCCGACGCTGGGAGGCCGCTTGTTCCACCTCGGCCAGGGTCGCCGCCAGTCTGGCCAGACGAAGCGTCTCCTCCGTGCGGGACATCTCCTCGCGCCGGGCCTCGAGCGCCTCCAGGTCCCGCCGGGCCGCCTCGAGCTCCTCGAGCTCCCGGACGGCCCTCTCGGCGTCTTCGGCCGCCGCGGTGGCCCGGTCTACCTCGGCTCGGGCCGCCTGGGCCAACCGGGACGCCTCCTCGGCCTGCCGCTCGACCTCGGTCCGCTTAGCGTGGAGCTCTTGTCCGTCCGCCGTCCCGGCCAGAGCCAAGACCTGCTGCCGGCGCTCGGCGAGGTCGCGCAGGGCTCTGTCCAGCCCGGCGGCGGTCTCCTTGAGGGCCGTCTCGATGGCCCGGTACCTCTCCGTCCGGAAGAGCACCTGGAGGATGTCCTGCCGCTCGCGGGAGTCGGCCAGGAGGAGGCGGCGGAACTGGCCCTGCGGCAGGACGATGACCTGCCGGAACTGCTCGCTGTCGAAGCCGAGGAGCTCACGGACCTTGTCCGCGACCGCCTGCGGCTTGGTGGCGAGGACGTGCGGCTCGACGTCCCGTCCCCGGCGGCGGAGTTCCCAGAGTGTGGCGCTCGCCGGCTCGCGGACGGGCCCGCGGCCCGAGCGGAGGGCCGGGCGCTCGTATCCGAGGCTCCGGGTCACCCTGAAGGCGCGGTCACCCAGGGCGAAGTCGAAGGTGACTTCGGTCGGAGCGGACGGCGGGGCGTGGTGGCTCCTCATCTCGGCGCCTGTCCGCTCGGCCCCGCTCGTCTCGCCGTAGAGGGCGAAGCACATGGCGTCAAGGATGGTGGTCTTGCCGGCCCCGGTCGGGCCCGAGATGAGGAAGAGGGCCCGCTCGCCGAAGACCGAGAAGTCCACCACCTGCTCGTCCGCGTAGGGTCCGAAGGCCTGCATGGTTAGGCGCAGCGGTCTCACGTCCGGGACCCCCTCCCATCGGCCTGCCCGGGCGGCGTTCTACCGCCCGACGACGGACCATCCGACGCTGCCATCGCCACCGCGGCCTCGGCCTCGCGCTCGCGGAGCTCTACTTGGGCTGCCGCCTCAGCGTAAGCGGCCTCTTCCTCGGGGGAGGGGGGCTCGCCGATGACGTCCCGGAAGAAGGAGCGCAGGAGGTCGAGGTCCGAGAGGCGTCGGCGGTCCAACCCCGAGGCGACCTCAGCTTCCCTCTCGGCGGCGGTAGCGGCGGTCTCCGCCAAAGCCTCCGCTCCGGGCGGACCCGACGCCACCGCGCCGCCTAGCCACGGCCTGGCCACGTGCAGGACGTTCGGGTAGACCCGCCGCAGCCGCCCGACGGCGTCGAAGACCGGGCCGCGGTCCAGGAGGGTGACCATCAGGTAGTCCTCCGAGGGACCAAGAGGGAGGGGGCCGGGGGTGAGGGGACCGGTGGCGAGGGGGCTGGCTGTGAGGGGGCCGGCGGCGGAGGGGCCGGGGGGGAGGGGTGGCCCCTCCCCGCCTACCTCGCCAAGCAGCGCGGCGAGCGTCCCCTCGATACGCCGCACCCGACGGCGCGGCCGGAGAGGGATGGTCCGGACCTCGGGCGGCCCGTCGCGCCCGAGCTCCACCAGGGTGACCGATTTGTCGTGGTCGTCCTCGGTGAAGGAGTAGGCGTAGAGTGAGCCCGCGTAACGGACGTGTTCTGCGCCGGCCACGCGCTGGGGCCGGTGGAGGTGGCCCAGGGCCACGTAGGTGAAGCCCTCCAGGGCGGAGACTCCCACCGTGCCGGCACCCCCTAAGCTCAAGGGTCGTTCGGACTCGCTAGCCTGCCCCCCGGCGACGAAGGCGTGGGCGACGAGGACGGTGCGCGGCCTCGCGGTGCGCGGCCCTGCCGAGAACAGGCCGTCCGGCCAGGTCCCAGGTTCCGGTCCGGCACCGGCGGCCGCCTCCCGACTCGCCGCTCTGAGCGCCTCCGCCGCCGCACGGACGGCGGAGTCGTGGTCGCGGAGGTTGCCGTCGCCGAGCACCTCCTGTGCCGTGGCCGGGTCGAGGTAGGGGAGGGGGAGGATGTGCACCGGCCCGTGGGCGTCCTCGAGGACCACCGGCCGGTCGGCCGGGTGGAAGGCACCTCTGACGTGGAGACGCCGCCCGGCGAGCAGGCGTGCCCCGAACGACAGCCGCTCGGGGCTGTCGTGGTTGCCGGCCACCACGACGACCGGCACCTCCAGGCCCAGCACCAGGCGACAAAGGGTGTCGTCCAGCAAGCGGACGGCCTCCGGGGGCGGGACCGCCCGGTCGTAGACGTCCCCCGCCAGGAGGACCGCCTCGACCCCTTCCTGGCGCACTATGTCGGCCAGTTGGTCCAAGAGATAGGCCTGCTCCTCGAGCAGCGAGGCGCCGCAGAGCGTCCGGCCGAGGTGCCAGTCGGCGGTGTGGAGGAGGCGCAAGAGGACTCCCTCCTGACCCGGGAGGCTTGTCCCTTCCTCCCTTAACACTATCACAGGGTGTCCGTCAGGAGGTGACGGGCCCTGTCGCCGGGTGCCCCCGGCTTCGCCGGGCACCGGGCGGTGAGGCCTTCAGAGTCCTCGGTTAGTACAAAACCGTGGCCTTGCGGGCGGGGGAGAAGGAAAAGGCGTTACCTCATGTAACTTGCCACATGAAGCACGAGCTACTAATGAGGAGGTAGAAGCTAAGAATGAACAATTAGAGAACGCCAGACAAGGGAACTAGTCTCCTTTATCCTCTTCTCTTTTGTTTGGTCATGGGTGCTGTGGCTGCCGGAGATTCTCTTCGGCGTCCGTCTCTTTCTAGGCCCCTTCGGCCCTACCGCTGCTGCGCTTATCCTGACCTTAGTGAGGGAGGGTAGGGCTGGGGTGGCAGCGCTACTCAAACGGGGTTGCCAGGGGTTCCCGGTAGTGTGGCTCATTCCGGTCCTGTTGCTCATGCCGACAGTGACGGGAGCCGCGCTGGCCATCGTTTCCGGTTTGACGGGGGTCGCCCCGCGTCTTCCGGCCTTCGAGGCTCCTTGGCTCATACCAGTAGCCTTTATATACATCCTGGTCCTGGGCGGCCCCCTGGGAGAGGAGTTCGGTTGGAGGGGTTACGCTCTTCCCCGACTCCAGGCCAGGCACAGTGCCTTGGTCTCAAGCCTCATCCTCGGCGCTGTGTGGGCTCTGTGGCATGTCCCTTTGTTCTTCATGCCTAGCCAACAGGCAGTATATGGTAACATACCGTTCTGGGGTTTCGCCGCGGGCGCTATGATGCTCTCGGTCCTCTTCACGTGGGTGTACAATAACACCGGCGGCAGTGTCCTAGCTGCGATTCTCTTCCACACGACCGGTAACCTGGCGCAGTTCCTATTCCCGGCCCTGGAGTCGCCGTTGGCTGGTCTGGCCTCGCTGCTGCTCAACCTGCTTGTGGTGTTTGGCGTGGTTCTTGTCTTCGGGCCCGCCCACTTAGCTCGCGGCCGGTCGAGGGTGGGGTTCCCGGGAGTGAGCGGATGAGCTACGGACCAGCCTGTGAGCGAGCCTGTGTGTGCCGTGCCGCCCCTTCCGACGTGAGTCAAAGGGGCGGCACGGCAGGCTCAGAGCTTGCTGAGGGGCTTGGCTGGACACGAACTCGACACAGCTTCCCTTGACTCACGTCCCACGCGTCGATAATCACCGCCAGGCCCTCCGCGAGGAGAACCTCGACGCGCGCGCCGACAACGAGGTCGGCCAAGGCGACCTTCTGGCCGTCCATGTAAACCTCGCAGTCGGGGGCCACCGGGCAGACCACGGTGACGGGCTCTTTGCTCTCAGCCTCGGTCTGGGTTTCGGTCTGGGTCGTCTGCTGCTCGCCCGAGGCGGTCCCCTCGGCTTCACGTAGGCGTTCACGTTCGCGGTAGCGGTTCAGCTGTCCGGCGGTGGTCAGCACGGTCACCGAGGGTTGCTCACCCGTCAAGACTTCAGCGACTACCCCGCACAGGAAGTTGTCGTCGGCCTCGGAATCCGCGTGCCGGTCGGCCCGGCGGAGAAAGGCCGCCATCTGCTCCCGCGTCACGGAGGCGTTCGGCTGCAGATAGCCCCTTTCGTCACCGCGGAGGAGGCCCATCTCTAGGGCCAGGGCGATGTATCCACGCGCCCAGCTCGGAACCGAGGCGGCGTCCGGCGCGTTGAGTAGCGCACGACTCATGGCCTGCGCCTGCTCGCGGAGGCCCATCGCCTCCAGGAGGGTCACGACGACTTCAAGCCGAGTGGCTGGCGTGTCCGGACGGAAACGCGTCCGGTCCTGGTAGCACAGCCCGTAGAGGAAGCCATGCTCATACGCGTAGGCGAGGGCCTCTTGGGCCCCAGGCCACATGGGGACGTCGGTCGCGTCGCTGAAGCTCTGTCGTACGGTCTGCCGGGCGCGCTCACCTCCGGCGGCCAGCGCGTCGTCCTCGAGCCCCATCACTCGCAGCGCCAGGCAGACGAGCTGCATCCGGGTCACGGGGTCCTTGGGGCCGAAGCGGCCGTTTCTGGGGGTCGCGCCGGCTCCGAACGTACCTTCACCCGCGGAAGGGCTCCAGGGCTACGAGGAGTATGAACGCGTACGGGATTCACCACGCGAGAAGGAGATCCCCCACGATGACCTTCTTGACCCGAGCTCGGTATCTCAAGGGCGCCGCAGGGGTGCGGGTGGAGGATCGGATGGGCGTGTTGCGTCAGCTTCCCTGCTGCCCCATGTCCATAGAAGTACTCTTATACCCTTTAGGGAGCAGAAAAGGAACCTCTTGGTTAGCCATCGAATTAAAGACAGTCAACCTTGCCCGGGGCCATGGGAGGCTAGCGGTCTGTTCTAGGTGACGCTGCTCTGAGAGGGAGTCCACCGCGTCGAAACCTGCGCGTACGGGGGTGAGACGATGCCCGCCGAGCTGATGATTCGCCGCAAGTCCAAGAAGAGCAAGTAGTCTCACGGTAACCGACTGCGCCATTCCCACACGGCCCCGGGACACCCCTTGATTAGAGTGAGGCGGCCATGGACCTTACGTGGGACCGGACCCCTGAAGGGATGCTCTGCTTGGCGCTGGACTCCGGTGGCCCTTCTTGTGTGCATGTGGCCCTTTGGCTCGAGGGGGGCGCCGGGGCTGACCCGCCCGGGAAGTCCGGTCTCGCGCATCTCTACGAGCACCTCTTCTTCCAGCCCGAGGATGCTGTCTCGCGACGGTTGTTCGCAGAGTTGGAGTCCTTCGGCGGGGAGCCGTGGGCGGCCACCTTCGGCGATTGCGTCCGTCTCGGGCTGACGGTCCCGCCGGAGGGCTTTGACCACGGCCTGCGGTTGCTTGCCGAGCTACTCGGTCCGCGGAAGTGGCCGGCGAAGGCGGTCCGGCGGGAGGCGGCGGCCATCGCCGCCGAGGCACGGGAACGCAGCGACGACCCCTCCCTGTGCACGCTGTTCGGGGCCCTGGCCGAGGTCTACGCCCAATTCCCGGTTGCGCCGCGGTTCGCCGAGGAGCGGTCAGAGGTCCGGCGTGTTGAGCCGTCGGACCTCGAGTCGCATCACGCCTCCATCGGGCCGGCCCGGGTCATTCTCGGCGTGGCCGGCCCTTCCGCCCGCGAGCTGTGCACCGAGGCTGCCCGGGCCTTGCAACGGGTCCTGACCGTCGACCGCGGGGCCGGCGAGACCGGGAATCAACGGGGACAGTGGGTGTGCCCTCGTTCTCCTCGCGAAGGAGGACCCCGGGGTGGACCCGAGGCGCTCCCGCCCGGTGCGCGGGTTGGGTCCGTTGCGCCTTCGGGTCCCCGGGTTGTCGTGCGGCGCAGGCGGTTGGACCAGGCTTATCTCTGTCTGGTGCTGCGCCTGCCGGACCGCACCGAGGGTAGGCAGGCGGTGTTCGAGGTCCTAGACGGCCACCTGTGTCAGGGATTGAGCCCTCTCCTTCTCCGGGAGCTCCGCGAGAGTGCAGGTGTCTATGACCTCACCGCGGAGTTCGACTTCTGGCGCTCGACTGCAAGTTACTGCCTATATACCTCCTGCGCTCCGCATGCTACCGGCCGTGTGCTGGCTGCGGTCGCCTCCACCCTGAGGCGGGTCAGGGAGAAGCCGCCCGAGACGGAGGAGCTGCGCCGGGTGAAGGCCAGACGCCGCATGCGACTGCTCTCGCATATCGAGGCTCCCCTCATGGCTCTCAAGTGGGTCGGGGCCCAGGCGGTCGCGCTAGGTGTCCCGGGCCACCCTGCCCTTTGGTTACAGCAGGTTGAAAGCGTCACCCCGGAGGACCTCGCCGCGGCCGCGGACAGCCTTCTCGCCCACCCTCCCGTACTCTGCGCTGTCGGCCCGGCCTTGCGGGAAGACCGGTTGACCGAGGAGCTTCGTCAGGCGGAGGGAAGATGGGCCGGGCTGTGACCGTGGGCCGGAGGACCGTGAGGCCTCCAACAGAGTCCCAGGACCGAGACCGTTAGAGGAGATGTGGCCTGGATGCGGACAACGTGCCACGAAAGGGAGCTAGCTCATCGTATCGTTTCCCTGTTGGGGCGTCACCCCTTGGCGGACGACGCGTTCGAGAGGGGTGCCCGACTGCTCGGGGACGTCCGTGACGTCAAGGTGCTCGAAGAAGCGGTCTTCAGGCACAAAGTGCCCCGGCTGTTCGGAACGGCTCTCGAGCGGCTTTCTGGCACGGCTTGGGCGGAGAACCCCCGGGTCGGCGCCGTCATCCGACACTTCGCGGCGTTGCCTTCGCTGAAGCGAGCCGGCGAGCGCCGTGAAGAGATTGCCGCCAGCTTCCGAGACGTCCTCGAGGTCGTCGAGGGTTCCGGTCTGGAGTTCCTGGCCATCAAGGGCATCGCCCTGAGCCTTCTGGTGCCGGAGTACAGAGCCCGCGACCTGAACGACTTCGACCTTCTCTGCCCGGACACGCCCACGCTGTGGCGGGCGGCGGAGAAAATCATGGGCCTGGGCTACGTCGTGGACAGCGATGAGTCGGCGCGCCTCATGGCGGTCGGGCCAGCGCGCGGGGAGCCTGTCGTGGCGGGACATTTCTGCCTCCGGAAAGCCGGGTCGAACATCAAGGCCGACCTTCACTCGTACGGGATCGTGTTCGGCTGGGCTTCCGTGTACGGCCCGCAAGCCTTTGCACGGGCGCGGACCCTGGACTTCGGCGGCATACCCGTGAAAGTACCGAGTTTCGAAGATGCTATCCTCCTGATGGCGGCCCACTCGGCCGGCCACACTTACGTCTCGCGGAAGGACTTGAACGACCTCTACCAGCTTGTCGCTCCACGGCTGAGCGAGCTCGACTTCGGGCTCGTCTGGCACGAGGCGCGGGCCTGTGGGTTGGGGGGCTTCTTGGCGTACGCTTTCTGCCGGCTCCGTGAGGACTACGCACTGGATGTGCCGGTCCCCCGGCTGCGCCCGGTCGAGGCTGCTGTGGTAGCCTGTCTGCGTCGGCGGTGGCCCACGGCGGAGCGGCAGGTGACGTGGCGCGGGACGGTGGCCGACATGCTCTCGGCTCTCGACCGGGAATCCCGGGCCGGCGGGGTCGGGGCCGTGACCGGGGCTCTCAGGGCCGGCTGGGCTCACGTGACGACGAGGAGCGTGATGGGCGGAGCGCCGCGGCCGCTGGAGGCGCTGCTGGAGCTTCTCGAGCCGGAGCGGTTGGTCTCCAGACCCCTGTCCCGCGGGCGCATCGTGGGCCTCGTCGACGTGCTGGACGCAGTCGACGGGGAGGAGCGGGAGTCAGCCCGGCGCTCGTTCAGCCCCGAGCCGGACCTCGCCGGGAAGGCGGTCGGGTTGGGGCTCGAGGCAGTGGAGCTCCCGGGGAGCGGTTCATTGGCGGTCCGCGACGGCAAGACCGAAATACTGGTCAACCGGTGCGGCGTCTGGCTCCCGACCGCGTCGTTCATCGTCTGGGACGAGGACCTCGAGCGTGGACTGGCCCTCGCCCGGCGCCTGGGCGTCTTCGGGAGCCCGGACGCCGCGGGCGCGCCGGAGGAGCAAGACGCTCAGACCGACGGCTCCAAGATAAGGGTGCCGGTTCACTACGAGACCATCAACCCCGAGCGCGCCCGCGCGCTGGTCGAGAGGTACCTGGCCATCACCGACCACGCCGCCCGTCCGGTCAGCCGGGCGGAGATAGTCATCACAAACCGCTGTAACCTTCAGTGCTGCTATTGCCAGCGACGTTTGGCCCCGGACGCCCCCGAGGAGCAACTCCCCCTCGGGCTCTGGGAGAAGAACCTCGATGACTGGGCCGCCCGCGGGTGCCGTTTCATCCACTTCACAGGGGGCGAACCCACTCTGCACCCGGGCCTGGTCTCTCTTGTGCGCCGAGCCGCGGGCCACAGTATGACCGTCTCGATCACCACCAACGGCACGGCCCCTCCCGAGCTCTACCGGCAAATGGTCAGGGACGGACTCCGCAGCGTCCACCTCTCCCTGGACTACGTGGACGAGGATACCTTCGACGCCACCGTCGGGGTCCCCGGGAGCTTCAGGCGCGTGCTGGAGGCGATGCGGGTCTTCACTGACGAAAGGGACCGGAGATTCCCCGACTTGAAGATCACCATGAACACGTGTGTCCTCCCCGACGCCATCGACGACCTCCCGCACCTCCTGCGCTCGCTCCTCGAGCTGCGTCCGGACGATGTGAAGCTGATGCCCATCGCGCAGTACCACGACCGTTGGCCCGACCTTGTGCAGCGCTACGAGAGGCTCCTGCCCCGTCTGATGGAATTGCTGCCACCCAAGGGGTTCAACATGCTCAGGGCCAGGTTGCCCATGCTTCTCTCTCCGGCCATCCGCGGCCTGGAGGGACGGGCGGCCTCCCGATGCTACCTCATCCGTGAGGAGCGCTGTGTAGACCCGGCCGGTTACTACTATCGCTGCTACATCCACATGCGCGAGGGCGGGCGACCGGTCGGGAGCCTCGTGACCGACTCGGCGACCGTGCAGGCCATGAAACTTGCCGCCATCGCCGAGAGACCCGGCGACGACCCTATCTGCCGGGTCTTCTGCGCCGACATCTGCGCGACGTGCAACTTTTATTGTGACCACCTAGTGGCCCAAGCCGAGGCTGCCGCCGGGAGGGAGGGGTGACGGTTGCTCCTGGGCGTGGCCCTGCGGCCGGAGATGCTGTCCGACCCCGGACTCGTCCCCGCTGACGCGGTTTTGGAAACCGGCTTCCGCCGTTTCCCGGAAGCCGTGGCGGTCTTCGGGGGTGAGCGGGTGGTCTCGCTGCACGCCGGGAAAATCCTCTTGAGCAACCCCGAGGCCCTGACCGAGTCATTGTTAGGTGAGCTTGAGCGCAGGCGGGCCCTCGGGCCACTCCCGGAGGGCGGGGCTTTCAGGAAGGTCTCCTTCCATCTGGGCTGGGCCTGCCTTGATTTCGCGGTCGGGCCGGACCGCCGAGTCATGACGGGTCGGCCACTGGACCGCGGTGCGGCCATGGGCAACATCGTCGCGACTGCCCGAACCATAGCCGAGAGGCTGGGGGAGGCCCTCCTGGAGAACTTGCCGCCCTTCCCGGAAGAGGGGAGCCGCTACGTTTACGAGCCGGAGTTCGTAGCCGAGGCGGTCGGAGGGGCCGGGGCCAGGCTGCTCCTTGACCTGGGGCATGTCAGGGTGGCCTGCTCGTGGCTCGGCCTTGACCCCATCCAGTACCTCGACCGGCTCCCGCTGGACCGGGTGGCGGAGATACACGTGAGCGGTCCCGGGGCCGCCGAGGGAGGGCGCTTGCGTGATGCCCACGGTCTGCTCGCCGAAGAAGACCTCCGACTCCTCGAGGACGTCATGTCCCGTGTCAGGCCGGAGCTGATAGTCTTGGAGTACCATGGGCCGGCCGAGACCCTCGCCCGGGAATGGCGCAAGATGGCGGAGGTGGCGGGACGATGACGGCAACGCCCCACCCGGCCGCCGAGGTCTTCCTGGTTAACGCCGTCTTCCGGCCCCGCCGCATCGCCGAGCCGGCTGGGGTGCTCTTCCTGGCCGCCCGGGCGCGCGAGGCTGGCTATACGGTCCGGGTTGTGGAGCCCGGATTGGAACCCGCCGGGGACTCCCGGTTGGGGCTCGACCCTGCGGGTGTCGCTTCGCTGATCACCGGCCAGGCCGGTCCCGGCCGGCCGGACGAAGGCCTTGATTCTCCGCGTCCGCGACCCTTGGTAGTGGGCATCTCGAGCATGAGCTGGCAGCTTGAGGACACCCTGGCCTTGGCACGCGAGCTCCGGGACCGCGGTTTCCGGGGTCTACTCGTCGGCGGCGGGCACGGTCCGACCTTGGACCCGGAAGCCTATCTACTTCCGGACTCCCCGCTGGACGCGGTCGTGGTCGGCGAGGGAGAAGAGCCCTTCCGGGAGCTCTGCGACTATGCCCGGGAACTCGCCCGGGCCGGGGAACCGCGGGGCCTTGTCCCCATCGCGGGTGTGCTCTGGCGGACTCCCGAGGGTCCCCGGGGCGAGCCCCCGGCGCCGCGCCTCGCCGACCTCGGCCGGCTGCCCCACATGGCCCGTGACGTCCTGGAGCGGAAACTCGAGGCCTTCGGTGGGTTCGAGGTCGGGGCGAGCATCGTCTCCGGGCGGGGGTGCTTCGCCCGCTGCGCTTACTGCTCCATCAGCGCCTACCTTGACCGACAACCCGGTCCGCGTTTCCGGCAGAGGCCTCCGCAGGACATCGTGGGCGAGATGGCGTCCATCCACGCAAGGTACGGCGTAGAGCGCTTCAACTTCGAGGACGACAACTTCCTCCTGCCCGGGCGCGCCGGCGCCGCGCGGGCCGAGGCCTTTGCCCGGGCGTGTTCGTCCTTGGACTTCCGGCCGCGCTTCTTCCTCCAGACCCGACCGGACCAGGTCACGGAAGAGGCTCTGCGGCCTCTGCTGGAGGTCGGGCTGGAGGACATCAACGTCGGCATCGAGGCTGTATTCCCCGGGGACCTCGAGCTCTTCAACCGGGGCGGGACCGCCGAGGACGCCGAACGGTGCCTGGCCGTGCTACACGCCCTGGGATTCACCCCTTCGACGGAGAACAGGCGCCCGTCGTTCCGAGTCGGCTACATCACCTTCCATCCCTACTCCACGCTGGACTCGCTGGAACGCTCCCTTGCTTTCCTCCGGAGGCACGAGCTCTCCCCGAAGAAACTGAAGGTGACTCTGCGTCTGTACCCCGCGACCCCCATCGGAGCCCGCGCGGCAGCCGACGGCTTGGCTCTGCCCGGTGGAGGTTTCCGGTTCTTGAACCCCGAAGTAGAGGCGTTCTACGAAGCCCTTTCCGGGTGGCTCGAACTGTGGACCCCGGTCCGCGAGCGGGTGCGTTCGGCCGAAAAGCGTGCTCTCTCCATGGTTCCTCCCCGCGACCCCGACGGGGTCTTAGTGCGGACGCGGATGGACCTTGACCGGCTGGCCCACGAGGTCGCCCGGAGCCTCCTCGAAGCGGCCAAGTCGTCCGACTGGGCGACGGCGGTGGACCGAGCGGCAGCCCGGGCCAGGGCGGACCTCGCCGCGGTCGCGGCGGGGACGGACTACCGTCAGGCTTGCGCGCTAGCCGACGAGATTGGCCGGCCCGAGGCGGGTGTGGACGGATGGCGCTAGGACCCGGGGAACGGGCCGCCGACAGCCCCGGTTGGGAGCAGCAGGTCTTGGTCGACCTAGACCGTGCAGCGGACCTCCCTCTGGACGCGGTGGGAGCCAAGGCCCGGCGCTTGGCCGAACTCCGGCGGCAGGGGTTCCCCGTGCTCCCGGGGTTCGTGGTGCCGGCCGGCACTCTCGAGCGTTGTGTCGAGCTGGCCGGGTTGGGAGAGGAGTGGCGGCGGGCCCAGGCCGCGCCAGCCCTGTACCGCTACCAGTTGCTCCGTAACCTCGTCCAGCGCCTGGACTTGCCTTGGGAATTCGTCGCCCTCCTAAGGGGGAGGGCGGCCGACCTCGGCAGTGCTTTGGTCGTGCGTAGCTCGGGTGCTGCTGAGGACTCGCCCTCCAGGAGTCTGGCCGGGTTCTTCCACAGCGAGATTGGTGTGGCGCCGCCCGATGTCGTCCACGCGGTCCGGCGGTGCTGGGCTTCAGGTTTCACCGAGCTCGTGGCAAGGCATGGGATTGTCGCCGGCGGCCTTCCTGTCTTAGTCCAACCAGTAGTGCGCCCGGAGAAGTCCGGCGTGTTCTTCTCCCGCGACCCTCTCGACCGGGACGGCGACGGCGGCTGGGTCGTGGAAGCCGTCCGGGGGCATCTGGGACGCCTCGTCTCCGGGAGTGCTGTTCCGGTGCGGTACTCCGCGAGAGGGGTGAGGGGGGAGGGGGGGGAGGCCTCCGGGTTCCTCCTCGAGGAGGAGCTTGCCCTCGTAGTGGCGACCTGCCGTCGGGTAGCGGAGGCTTGCGGGTGGGACGCCGACGTGGAGTGGGCTCTCGCGGACGGGAGGATTTGGGTGCTTCAGGCAAGGCCTGTGACTACTTGCTCCGTGCGTCCGGTCGCGGCACGGAAGCTGCCCTACCTGGTCGACATTGACGATCCGGAGGCCTGCGGTCGGGAGGACTTGGGCCATTGCCACCCTCTACACCTTCGCTGGTACGACAAGCACCATTGGATCCGGGTGGCGGCTCGGCGGCGGGGTTTCACCGTAGCCGAGGCGGGCTACCTGTTCTTCCGTCCAGAAGAGGTGACCTGGGAAGAGCTCGAGCCCCTGGTCTTCCCCGGACCGTGCGTCAAGGTCTCCGACGGTAGCCGTATCCGGACCTTCGGCCGTCGGTTCCTGGTACCTTTCCTCAAGACTGTCCCGGCGCGTCCGGACGGCGTGGCCGTGGTCAAGCTGGAGCACGTGAGCCTGACCGAGATGTGCGGGTTCGCCAGGTGTCTACCGGACGGCGGTACACTCATCGAGGCTTTGCGGGGCGCATTCGGCGGCTTTCGCGTCAACAGGCTGCCCTTCACCGTCTACGAGCTCGACTCTTCCGGACGGGTAGTGCGACACCGGCCCGAGACCTACACCCGCGTCTGGGTCTTCGACGAGGAGAAGGGGTCGTTCGCTCCTCGGGAGGTCCCGCCTTGCACGGTCCACCTCGACCCCTCTCACCTGGACCTGATCCGACGTATGGCGCAGGCCATGTCGGAGGAGTTCGGGACGGTGACCGTGGAGTGGGTCCTTGAAGGCAACCGGCTCGACCTCTTCGACCTCACGCTGGAGAGCGGGGGACTTAACCTTGCCCGGTACCCGGCCGGCACCATCTCACCCGGGAAAGCCGAAGGCGAGGTGGTTGTCCTCCGCGACCTCTCCCGGCTGAAGGGAATCCTGCCTTCGCGAAGCGTCATTCCGGAACCAGAGTACTTCGAAGCCTTGCGTTCCCCCGATACCCAGGCCGTGCTCCGGGAGGTCATGGGGAGCGCCCGGAGGCCCGTCGTTGTCGCCGAGTACCCCGACCCCTCGCTCTCTCTGCTGGTTGGGTCGGCAGCCGGCTTCATCTTCGAGCGCGGGGCTACACTCTGTCATCTTGCCATCATCCTCAGGGAGGAGCGTGTTCCTGCGGTTATCATGCCCGGTGCCCTGGAGGTGTTCCGCTCCGGGTCCTGGGCGGTCATCGATGACGGGAGGGTGACGGTCAGGTGACGCGGGAGAACGCCCGAGATGCGGTGTCTTTGGAAGTGCGGTCAAGGACGGTATCGCACCGGGGACCGGCCAGTTTCAGATGGCTGGTCCGCAACCTCGGTTGGCTCCGGGCCGTTTGCCGGTGGTACTTTCCGACGTGGACTACGGTGACTCTGACCGCGGAGGATCTCGCCGCTCTGCCGTGTGGCTCCACTGCCGGTTCCCACGGGCGCCGAGCGCTCCCGGCCGCGAGTCTGGATGGCCCGGTTCCGTTCCTGCTGGTCAAGCCTTTCGGCTTGGCCGTCGTCGGCCGCATCCGCGAGGTAGTCGGAAGTCACCTCATCACCGCCGAGGTCCCCGTCGAGGATTACTCGGTCCTGGCCGAAGGCCTCTTCCCGCGAGCCGACGCTCGCGAACGCCTTGTCTGGACGGCCCTCATGCGCAAGCTCCTTCCACCCGACGAGGCCGATTCGGCGGTCATCCTCATCCTTCGCGATATTAGTTACGAGGAGCTCGACCTGCTCAAGTACCGGGTGCGCAAGGCCGTGGGCGTGCGCTTCTTCCGAGCGCTTCTCCCGGACGGGGAGGTCCTGACCTCTGTGACCCCGGTCCACGCGCCTAACCCTCACGAAGTGGCGGAGGAGTGGGAAGTTTGTCGGAGGCACCTTGCCGGGGGTTAGGCATTCCTGCCCCGCGGACTGGGTGACCACGCCGCCGGTCAGGCCTACTGACCAAGCCTTGGCGGTGAAGGGAAAGGCAGACCCCTGCGGAAACCACTAGGCAGGACTAGACGGCCTCTCCTGGTGAATCTGCAATTCGAACCGTCAGGGCCCAGTGATTGGTGGGAAGGCAAGTGTGTATCCTCTTGTGCGATTGCAGCTCAGTCCCGGACGGCAGTGCCTACTCGTCTACCGTCCACGAGCTCTTCCGTAGTCAGGCGCGGCTCACCCCTGACGCCATAGCCGTGGTGTCGGCCGAGGGCACACTCACTTACGGTGAGCTCGACCGACGTTCCGGGGTTCTCGCCACGTACCTCCGAGGTCTGGGTGTAGGGCCCGAGACTCTGGTGGGGCTATGCGTGGAGAGGTCCTTGGAGATGGTGGTCGGCTTGCTCGGCATCCTCAAGGCCGGAGGAGCCTACGTGCCGTTGGACCCTGACTACCCGGCCGACCGGCTCAGCTTCATGGTCAGCGACACCTGTGCCCCGGTCGTCCTGACTCTCGAGCGGCTAGGCGGCTCACTGCCCGCCTCCTTCCGCTCCGCGGCTCGGGTCGTCTTTCTTGACCGGGACTGGGCGCGGATTGAGACGGCCGGAGCGACCGAGGCGGCGACGGTGTCACCGGCTGTGGGGCCCGACAACTTGTGCTACGTCACCTACACCTCCGGCTCCACCGGCCGACCCAAGGGGGTGGCCGTGCCGCACCGGGGCGTCGTCCGTCTCGTCACAAAGCCCAACTACATGACTATCTCGCGCGAGGACGTCTTCTTGCAGTTCGCGCCCTTGGCGTTTGATGCGTCGACCCTTGAGATATGGGGTCCGCTCCTGAACGGCGCCAAGTTGGTCATCGCTCCTCCCGGGACGGCCGCTGCGCTCGACTCGCTCGGCGACCTCGTCCGGGAACACGGAGTGACCACCTTGTGGCTGACGGCCGGCTTGTTCAGCTACATCGTGTCGGACCGCATCGAGATCCTCCGCGGCGTGCGGCAACTACTCTTCGGCGGAGATGTCGTTCCGGTCCAGTGGGTCGCCAAGGCCTTCCGGGAGCTCGAGGGCTGCAAGCTCTACAACGGTTACGGCCCCACCGAGAACACGACTTTCACGACGGTCTACCCGGTCGAGGGCCCTCCGCCCCCGGGGCGGACCATCCCCATCGGCCGACCCATATCCGGGACGACGGTGTACGTCCTGGACGAAAACCTAGACCCGGTCGGCGTGGGTGAGGAGGGCGAGCTCTACACGGGTGGTCACGGTCTGGCCCGGGGTTACCACAATCGTCCGGACCTCACGGCGGAGCGCTTCGTCCCCGACCCGTTCTCGACCGCGCCCGGAGCACGCCTTTACCGGACCGGCGACCTGGTGCGCCGCTTGCCGGACGGCAACATCGAGTTCGTCGGTCGCGTGGACTACCAGGTGAAGATCCGGGGCTTCCGGGTGGAGTTGGGCGAGATTGAAGCCAACCTGACGGCCCACCCCGGAGTGAAGCAGGCGGTTGCGGTTGTCCACCAGACCGGTGAGGGCGACAAGCGGATTGACGCGTACCTGCTGCCGAGCGACGCCGAAGCCGCACGTGTCCTTCCGGAGGAGTTGCCGGTCTTCCTGCGCGAGCGCCTGCCGGAATGGATGATTCCTTCGACGTTCACCGTCGTCGAGGAGTTCCCCCTGGACCCCAACGGCAAGATTGACCGCCGTTCCTTGCCGCCGCCCGCCACCCCTGGAGCCATACCCGCCGGCCACACCGTCTCTCCGGAGGACCTACCCCGGACACCTACCGAGGAGACGATTGCGTCCATCTGGTGCTCCGTCCTGGGGGTGGACCGGGTGGGCCGGAGTGACGACTTCTTCGCCCTGGGCGGCCACTCCTTGCTGGCGACCCGCGTTGCGGTCCGTATCCGGGATGCTTTCGGAGTGGCGTTTCCGCTCGAGGCCGTCTTCGAATGCCCGACTCTTGCCCGGCTGGCTGAAAGGGTAGAGCGCTCCCGGTTGGAGGCGACAGGCGGTGTGGTCCCCGCACTGGGGCGTGCCCCAAGAGAGGGGCCGCTCCCGCTTTCGTACGCGCAGCGGCGGCTCTGGTTCCTGGGCCAGATGAACCCGGAGTCGCCCGTTTATAACGTGACGGCTACCGTACGGCTCCACGGGCCGCTGGACGTGGACGCACTTCGAGCGACCTTCACGGCCGTAGTTAGGCGCCACGAGACTCTCAGGACGCGCTTCACCGAGGAGGGCGGTGAGCCATACCAGGTCATCGAGGACCGTGTCGAGGTGCCGTTCCGCACGGTGGACCTGACCGGCGTCAGTCCAGATGAGCGGGAAAGCGCTGCCAGAGCGGCCGTGGCCGAGGAGGCGCGCCGACCCTTCGACCTAGCCTCTTGCCCCCTCTTGCGGGTCACCCTGGTCTGTCTGGGCGACCGAGAGCACCTTCTCGCCATCGTCATGCACCACATCGTGTGCGACGGCTGGTCGATGGCCGTCCTGGTGAGGGAGTTGACGGTCCTCTACGGCATCCTGAAGGGTCTGGGCGCTCACGGACGGGAAGGGGCAGAGGCTACCGGTCCGGACCCGGGTGGACTCGAGAGCCTGGCCGGCCTTCCACCCCTTGAGGTGCAGTACGCCGACTACGCCGTCTGGCAACGGGAGTGGCTGCAAGGTCCGGCCCTGGAGGTACAGCTCGAGTACTGGCGGGAGGCGTTGGCGGGCCTGCCGCCCCTGCTGGAGCTGCCGACCGACAGACCGCGCCCGGACGTCGAGAGCTTCCGCGGGAGGAGTCTTTACTTCTCATTCCCGGCGGGACTCACGTCTTCCATGCGTCGCCTCGCCCGAGACGAGAACGTGACCCTCTTCATGATTCTGGTCTCCGGCCTGGCTGCGGTGCTGCATCACCGTTCGGGACGGACGGATCCACCCCTGGGGGTCGCCATCGCCAACCGGACCCGGACGGAGTTGGAAAACCTGATTGGGTTCTTTGTGAACACGCTCGTGTTCCGTCCCGACCTCTCGGGGGACCCGACCTGGCGGGAAATCCTGGCCCGAACGAAGCGGAGCGCTTTCGGCGCTTACGCTCACCAGGACCTGCCGTTCGATAAGCTAGTCGAGGCGCTGCGGCCCGAGCGGAGCCTCTCGCACATGCCTTTCGTCCAGGTCCTCTTCGCCTTCCAGAATGTGCCGGCCCCGCGGTTGAGTCTCGCCGGCCTGACGGTCTCGGACCTCGAGGTGGACAAGGTGGACACGGGGACCTCGAAGGCCGACTTGGTGTTCACAATCGAGGAGTGGGGCGAGACCCTGCGTGGTGTGGTCCAGTTCAACACAGACATCTTCGACGAGGCAACGGTGAACGGCCTCGTCGGGGATTATATCGGTTTCTTGGAGTCTGCCGCCGGGGACCCCGGCCGGAAACTCTCCGACCTCCTCCTGGCACTCAGGGGCACGCCGGTGGTGGTCTCGCGGGAGACACCGGTCGCGCGGGGGCTTCCGGTACCGGAGTACGGTCCCTCGCGGCCGCTTTCGAGCCGCTCGGCGGCACAGGGGGCACCGGAGCGAGAGGCAACGGAGATAGAGACCGCCGTCGCTCGGATCTGGTGTGAGGTCTTGGGTGTGGACCGGGTCGGGCCCGACGAGGATTTCTTCGATTTAGGCGGGCACTCGTTGCTCGCGTTGAGGGTGGTTTCGCGCCTGCGGCGGGCCTTCGGTATAGAGGTGAAGGTCAGGGACCTTTTCGAGCATCCGACCGTCGCCGGGCTTGCCGGGTTGGTCGAGCGGACCCTTGCCGGGCTGACGGCGGAGTCCAAAGAGGGGTAAGGGTGAAATGGGGACGAGGATTGAGAGCACACCGGAGCCCTCCGCCGCGGAGCGCCGGAGCAAGCTGGAAGCTTGGCTCCGGAACAGGATGACGCAGCTTCGGTCTGAAGGTATTCCCCGCCGCTCCCACCCGGCCGACCCTGCACCTCTGTCTTTCGCTCAGGAGCGAGTATGGTTCATCGAGCAGCTAAGCCCGGGCACCTCCGTTTACAACATCCCCTTGGCGGCTCGCCTCACCGGGCCCCTGGATGTCTCGGCGCTTCGCCGGGCCCTCAGCGAGTTGGTCAGGCGTCACGAGGTCCTTAGGACGGTGTACCGAGGGTCGGCCGCCGGGCCGGTGCAGATAGTCCGCCCGGAGCATCACGTTCCCTTGCCGGTAGACGACCTCACCGGCCTTGAAGCCGGGGAGCGCGAGAAGGAAGCCATGCGCCGTGCCGACCTCGAGGCCTCCTTGCCTTTCGACCTTGCCGAGGGTCCGGTCTTGAGAGGGCGTGTCCTGCGGCTGGCCGAGGACGACCACATCGTTGTCCTCACCGTGCACCACATCGCTGCCGACGGGTGGTCCACGGCCATCATGGCCAGGGAACTCGGAGTGCTCTACGAAGCCTTCCGGACCGGCAGGCCGTCGCCTTTGAGTGACCCCGCCCTCCAGTACGCCGACTACGCGGTCTGGCAGCGTCGCGAGTTCGACTCAGGGAAACTCGAGCGTGAGTTGGAGTTCTGGAAGGACTACTTGTCCGGAGAGCTGCCGCGCCTCTCGCTTCCGGCGGACCGGCCGCGTCCTCCCTTGGCCAGTTACCGGGGAGACTTGGCCACGGGAGAGATTCCAAAGGCCACTTCCGACCGTCTGGCTCACCTCGCTCGGGAGGAAGGCGCCACGCTCTTCATGGTCCTCCTAGCCGGGCTGGTGGCTCTGCTGCACCGCTACAGCGGCCAAACCGACATACTCGTGGGGACGCCGGTGGCCAACCGCACCCGTCCGGAGTTGGAGGAGCTCATCGGCTTCTTCGTCAACACCGTGGTCGTCCGCGCCGACTGCTCCGGGGAGCCGACCTTCCGGGACCTCATCCGCCGAGTCCGGGCAAGATGCCTGGACGCCTTGTCGCACGAGGAGATGCCGTTCGAACGGCTGGTGGCAGCCTTGGACCTCGAGAGGGACCTCAGCCGGAACCCGATTTTCCAGGTCATGTTCTCCTTGGTCACGACGCCCCCCTCGGACCTCGTCCTGCCCGGCCTGGAAGCCCGGCCCCTGATGTTGCGGACCGCGTCGGCCAAGTTCGACCTGGGCGTTTGGGCTTCGGAGAGTCCATCCGGGATTGCGCTCATGGTGGAGTACGCCACCGACCTCTTCGAGCGGCCTACGGTCGACCGCATCCTCGGACACTACCGGGTCCTGCTCGAGGCTGCCGCCAGGACACCCGACAGCCCCTTGGGGAGCCTTCCCCTTCTGACCCAGTCCGAGCGCGAGTGCCTGAGGGCGTGGATCCGGACGAGGGTCTCGCGGCCCGACGCTCCCACGGTACTCCACGAGCTCTTCGAGAGGCAGGTGCCCCGCCGGTCGGAGAGCACGGCAGTGGTATTCGGTAAAAGGGCGGTCTCCTACCGGGAGCTGGACGATTGGGCCTCCTCGCTGGCTGAGCACCTGTGTCGTCTCGGGGCGAGGCCGGACAGTCTCGTCGGCGTCGCTCTGGACCGTTCGCCGGAGATGGTCGTGGCCTTGCTTGGGGTGCTCAAAGCCGGTGCTGCGTATGTCCCGCTCGACCCGGACTATCCCGCGGAGCGCATTGCGTTCATGACCCGGGATTCGGGAGTCCGCGCCATTGTCACCCGGGAGGCATTTGCGGGGCGGTTGCCTGCGGAGGGAGTGACCCTCGTTCCCATCGAGACCTTCGTCGGCGGTCGGCCTCCGGGTCCCGCAACCCCGGCGGGCGAGTCCCCGCGGCAATCCCGGCCCGCCGTAGCCCCGGTTTTCCCCGACAACCTTGCTTACTGCATCTATACTTCCGGCTCCACGGGGAGGCCCAAGGGGGTCCTGAACGCCCACGGCGGTATCGTCGACCGCCTCCTCTGGCTGCAACGCGTGTACCCCCTGTCCGAGGCGGACAGAGTCTTGTTCCGAAGCCCGTACAGCTTTGATATCTCGATAACCGAGGTCTTCTGGCCACTGTCCGTCGGAGCTACTTTGGTCGTGGCTCCACCCGGTCGACAGAGCGACGCGGCTGCCCTGGTCGAAGTCATCCGCCAAGAGCGGGTGAACGTGATGCAGGTGGTCCCGTCGATGCTGGCGCTTTTCCTGCGGGAGCCGGGGATTGAGGCGTTGAGCAGTCTCCGTCTGGTCTTCTCGGTGGGCGAAGCGTTGCCCGCCGAGTCAGTCAGGCTCTTTTACCGCCGTCTCTCCTCCCCGGACGGTCCTCGTCTGGTCAACCTGTACGGTCCGACCGAGGCCGCGGTGGAGGCGACCTTCTGGGAGTGCCCGCGCGAGGGGGTCGGCGACCTTGTCCCCATCGGGCGCCCTGTGGACAACGTCTGTGTCCGGATACTGGACGAGAATCTGGAGCCGGTACCGGTGGGCGTGCCCGGCGAGCTCTGTCTCGGCGGTCTGGGGGTGGCTCGGGGTTACGTGAACCGTCCCGACCTCACCGCCGAGCGCTTCATCCCGGACCCCGACCCCGAACCCGGCTGCTCCGAGCCGGGTGCCCGTCTGTACAGGACCGGGGACCTCGCCCGGTTCTTGCCGTCGGGCGAGATCGAGTTCCTGGGGCGCCTGGACCACCAGGTCAAGCTCAGGGGATACCGTATAGAGCTGGAGGAGATCGAGGCTCACCTCCGGCGCCATCCGGGAGTGAAGGAGGCCGTGGTGACGGCGCGGGAGGATGTCCCCGGCGACCTTCGGCTGGTGGCCTATCTCGTGCCCAGCCCGGGCGCAGAGCTCAACGCGGCGACCGTCCGGGAGTCCCTCAAATCCAGCCTGCCTGAGTACATGGTGCCGGCCTCCTTCGTGGTGCTCGACGCGCTTCCGCTCAGCCCCAACGGCAAGGTGGACCGCAAGGCCCTGCCGGTGCCGGACCGGGGGAGACCGGACGGAGCCCGGACATTCGAACCTCCGGAGTCACCTCTGGAGGAGACATTAGCTCAGGTCTGGGCCGAGGTCTTGCGGGTGGACCGCATCGGGCGGACCGACGACTTCTTTGCGATGGGCGGCCATTCTCTCTTGGCCGCCCGCGTGGTGGCCAGGGTTCAGGAGACGCTGGGAGTGGAGGTCCCCCTCATACGGCTGTTCGAGTCACCGACCCTCGCCGCCTTTGCCGCGGTGGTCGGGACACTCCTCACCGACCGCGATACCGGTCGCGGCGCAGGCCCGGGGCCGGCCCTAGCCCGAGCCGAGCGGGGGCCGACGGGCATCTCTCTCGAGGACCTCTCGGAGGAGGAGATTGACACACTCTTGTCCCGCCTGGAACCGGGTCCTGACGGGGCGGGAGAGGGAGGAGAGGCCTGAATTGGTTGGATTGTCAGGCACACCGGGCTCTACGTCCCTTGAGGAGAAGAGGTCACGCCTGACCAGGCTGCTCGGGGACGGGAAAGACCCCTCGGGTTGGGCCTTGCGCACGCTGTCCTTCGCCCAGGAGCGTCTCTGGGTCATCGAACGCACCGCGCCCGGGACTGCCGTGTACAACGTACCGGTGGTCTTGCGTCTCCGCGGGGACCTTGACGAGAAGGCTCTCCGCCGTGCGCTCGACGCCGTCGTTGCCCGGCACGAGGTGCTCCGGACCCGCCTTGTCGCGGTTGACGGCAGGCCCGTCGGCCTGGCGCGTCCGCCGGGGCCCGCCGACTTCGAGTCGGTGGAGACGGCCACCGCGGACGAGGCGCTCGAGGCGGTCCGGCGCGAGGCGGCGCGGCCGTTCGACCTTGAACGTCAGGACCCCTTCCGAGCCAGACTCTTCAGGGTTAGGCCGGGAGCCGCCGGGACCGAGGAGAGCTTCCTCCTGCTGAACGCGCACCACACCGCAACCGACGGGTGGTCCGTCGCCGTTCTCTTCCGCGAGCTGGAGGCCTTCTACGGCAGCAGCCTCGGGGGAACCCCTCTCGACCTTCCCGAGCTTCCCATCCAGTACGCCGATTACGCCTCCTGGCAACGCGAGTACCTCTCCGGGCCCGTGCTCGAGAGGCAGGTTTCGTACTGGCGCGGGAGGCTCTCCGGTGCCCCGGCCTTCCTCGAAGTGGCCCCCGACCGGCCGCGCCCGACCGTCCCGACCTTCAAGGGAGATGTGGTCCGGAGCAAGCTCTGCGGAGACCTGACCCGCTCCCTGGCCGAACTCCGGACCCGTGAGGGGGCCACGTTGTTCACGCTGGTTCTAGCGGCCACGGCAGTCCTGCTCGGTCGGCACACCGGGCGGGACGACGTGGTCATCGGGACGCCCGTGGCCGGTAGGACGCGACCAGAAGTCGAGAAGCTGATCGGCTTCTTCGCCAACACGTTGGCCTTGAGAGTAGACCTGTCGGGCGACCCGACGTTCCGGGAGCTTCTCCGGCGTTGTTCTCGCACCGTAGCCGAGGCCTTGACTTACCAGGAAGTTCCGTTCGAGAAGCTCGTGGGGCTGCTTGCCCCCGAGAGAGGCCTGGGTCATCACCCGCTGTTTCAAGTCGCCGTCAGTCTCGAGAGCGCCCCCGTCCCCCCCAAGTTCCCGGGCTGCGACAGCGAGGTCCTGCCGGTCCACACCGGGACCTCTAAGTTCGACCTCACCTTCTGGGTCGGCGAGCAGCCCGACGGCGAGCTTGAATCTGCCTTGGAGTACAGCTCCGAGCTTTACGAGCGAGGCACGGCCGAGCGTCTGCTGGAGCGGCTGCGGGTTGTCCTCGCGTCGGCCGCGGGGAATCCGGGCCGGAGGTTTTCCGAGCTTGAGATCATGCCGCCAGCCGAGAAGAGGCTCGTAGTCGGGGAGTGGGCGAGCCACCCTGCCGGGTACCCGCGTGACCGTACCGTCCCAGAGCTCTTCGGCGAAATGGCGGCGAGCCGGCCGCACGCCGTAGCCCTCGAGTGGGACGGCGGGTCCATGACCTACGCGGAGCTGGACCGCCGGACGGACGACCTTGCGGGCGTCCTCCGGGAGCTGGGCGTCGGGCCGGAGGTGTTGGTCGCCGTCAGCCTGGAGCGCTCGTGGGGAATGGTTGCGAGCCTTCTGGCCGTCCTCAAGGCCGGGGGCGCGTACGTACCCCTCGACCCCGAGTACCCGGCGGAGCGGGTCCGCTTCATCCTCGAGGACTCCGGGGCCCGTGTCCTGCTCACAAAGAAGGCATTACTCGCTTCTCTCCCGACGGCCACGGAAGGCATCGCCGTGTACTGTCTGGACGAGCTACCGTCGGGGGAGTGGACGGGACCTCGGCCCGAGTCCGGAGCTGGCGCGAAGGGAGGCTCCCGGCCTTCGGGCGCCTTGCATCCCGACAACCTGGCCTACGTGATGTACACGTCCGGGTCCACGGGGCGTCCCAAGGGGGTCGCCATCCCGCACCGGGCTGTCGTCCGCCTGGTGCGGGAGACCAACTATGCCCGCTTCAGCCCCGGGGAGACTCTCATCCAGTTCTCGCCGGCCGCCTTCGACGCCTCCACTTTCGAGATTTGGGGTGCCCTCCTCAACGGGGCCCGGCTCGTGCTCATGCCGCCGGGGCGGTATTCCGTTGAGTTCCTCGGCGACACTGTGCGGCGATATGGTGTGACCACGGTCTTCCTGACGACTGCCCTGTTCAACCTGATCGTCGACCGGCAGCTCGAGGACTTCCGGAGCGTGCGTCAGTTGTTCTTCGGCGGCGAGGCTGCTTCGGTCTCCCACGCCACCCGAGCCGCCCGGACTCTTACCGACTGCTGCGTGGCGAACGTTTACGGACCGACGGAGAACACCACTTTCAGCACCTACTATCCTCTAGACCCGGACCGGGAGCCCGGGACTTCGGTGCCTATCGGCCGCCCCATTTCCAACACGACGGTCTACGTTCTTGACACAGACCTGAACCCGGTTCCGGTCGGTGTGGTAGGAGAGCTTTACACGGGAGGGGACGGTCTAGCCCGGGGCTACCACGGGCGCCCCGACCTCACCGCGGAGCGCTTCGTCCCAGACCCCTTCTCGAGTGAGCCGGGCGCCCGCATGTACAGGACCGGGGACCTGGTGCGCTGGCGTCCGGAGGGTGTCATCGAGTTCATCGGCCGCACCGACCACCAGGTGAAGATCCGCGGTCTAAGGATTGAGCTCGGCGAGGTGGAAGCTACGCTTCAGGCGCACCCGCTGGTGCGGGAGGCCGTCGTCCTCGCCAGGCAGGATGAGGCGGGCGAGAAGCGCCTAGTGGCCTATATCGTACCGACGGCAGCCGGACGAGAGGCCGGGCGAGCCGGGCTCTCCGGAGAGCTTCGGGAGAGCCTTGCCCGGACGCTTCCCAAGTGGATGGTCCCCTCGGCCTTCGTCGCGATGGATGCGTTCCCGCTCAATCCTAACGGGAAGGTCGACCGGGGTGCTCTGCCGGCGCCGGGAGAGGACGCCGGCCGGATGGAGGAGACCGGCGCAGCCGGGCCCCGCGACGGGGTGGAGCTCCGGCTGGTGGAGCTCTGGGAAGAGCTGCTGGGCCGCAGGCCTGTAGGTATACGGGACAACTTCTTCGAGCTCGGGGGGCATTCTCTCTTGGCCGTGCGGATGGTCGACCGGGTGAGGAAGATGACGGGGCAGGCCGTCCCGCTGGCCGCTCTGTTCCAGACTCCTACCGTGGAGAACCTGGCTGCCCTCATCCGGGAAGGTCAACGGGCGGTCCCCTACTCGCCTCTGGCAGGCCTCCGTGCGTCCGGGTCGCGCCGGCCGGTCTTCTGTGTCCATGCTGCCGGGGGACTCGCCTTCTATTACACCGATGTCGTCCGCCACCTCGGTTCGGACCTGCCCGTCTACGGGGTGCAGGCGCGCGGGGGATACGGAGAGGGAGGTCACCTCACGGACATCGGCGAGATGGCCCGTCTGTACGTCCAAGCCGTGCGGGGACTGCAGCCGGAAGGACCGTACCGGCTGGTGGGGTACTGCATGGGAGGCGTTGTAGCCTACGAGATGGCGCAGCAGTTGGTCGCGCAGGGGCACGAAGTCAGGCCGCTTGTACTGATCAACACCACACGCCCGCACGAGGGACTGCCGGTGCCCCAGGAACCGGGCTGGATGCTGTATGCCGGGGAGCTGGTCAACCGTGGGTTCGAGCCGGAGGAGTTCTTCGGAGAGCTGGCCGCCCTGGAGAAGAAGGCCGCTCTGGCCCGACTCTTCGAGCGGGCCCAAGCTGCTCAGGCCCTCCCGCCAGGTCTCACGGACCTGGGGTCGTTCGAGAACTGGCTTGAGCTCTACCGCACCAACGTCCAGCTATACTTCGGATACCGGCCCCAGCCCTACCCGGGGAGGCTCGTCGTTCTTGCAGCGGAGGAGCAGCTCTGGGAGGAGGCGCAGGTTCCTGCTCCGACTTGGGAGGGTCTGGCCGCCGGGGGGGTCGAGGTCATCACAGTGCCCGGTAACCACTACACGATGGTCAAGGAGCCCCATGCCGCCGCTCTAGCCCAGCAGCTTAGCTCCCTTCTGGCCCCGACGGACTAGGGTTGGCCCGGCG
>Ga0308419_1000233_pt1 | contig 43756 bp, 41 predicted proteins | sample HotsprSampleMS50_FD_203674 | JGI IMG/M metagenome (GOLD analysis project Ga0308419, IMG submission 203674) | Hot spring phototrophic mat microbial communities from Mushroom Spring, Yellowstone National Park, Wyoming, United States - 20090730_MS50 ... | reverse complement strand
TGTGGTACATTAATAGAAACTGTATCATCCTTTAGATTTTTCTTTATATCACCCGCATTAATTTCATCCTTCAGAGTTGTTTGGCAAACTAATTTAATTAAGCTTACTAACTCTCTAACATTACCTGACCATTTTCGTTCAATTAGATAATCAATTGCATCGGGCAAAAATACTTTATTGTCATTTAGTTCTTCGTTATGTTTACGTAAATAATAAGAAACAATATCGGGAATATCTTCTTTACGTTCATCTAATGGGGGTAATTCTATTTCGCATTCTCTTAGACGATGATATAATTGCTCTCTAAATTTATTCTGGCTCATTAAATCTATTAAATTTCTATCTGTTGCGGATATAAACCTTATGTTAATTTCTTCTTTTTGAGTTGCACCTACTTTTCTAATTATTTTTTCTTCAATTGGAATAAGTAAATTTGATTGTAAATTAATATTTAATTCTCCAATTTCATCAAGGAATAATGTACCATTATTTGCTTCGTGAAACAGTCCCTTTTTGGTTTCGTTAGCACCTGTAAAAGCACCTTTAATATGCCCAAATAATTCACTTTGAAAAATTTCAGAAGCAATATTTGGAATATCAACTGTTACAAAAGGCTGTTTACTTCTTCTACTTGCATTATGAAGTGCTTTTGCAACTAATTTTTTACCTGTTCCTGTTGGACCATTTATTAATACATTTAGATCTGTTCTACCATATCTAATAATAGCATCACCTACTTCCATTATTTGCTTGCTTCGTCCTATAATTTCATTTTCCTTTAAAAATAATCCTACATCATTCTTAAAAGAATATGGCAAAATTGTATCTAGCAACCATTTGATTTTATCTTTCGAAACTAAACTTTTTTCGATAAAATTAGCTGCACCCAATTTAGTAGCTTTTACAGCACTATCTATCGTGCCTTTACCTGTAATCATTACTACAGGTATAGTTGGATTGCTCTTTCTAAATTTTTCTAATAAATCAATTCCATTTATATCATTACTGTTGCTAAACTCTATATCAAGAAAAATTCCTAATATATTATCATTGTGTCTGAAAAAATAATCAATTGCTGCATTGGGCGAATATATTTGTTGTGTTTTATACCCAAAAGATTCTACAATTTCTGACATTGTAGATGCAAATTCTTGATTATCATCAACCACCATTAATTTCATTTTTGAAATTCCTTCTCGATAATTAAATTATTAAATTCCTGGTATAATTCTTTGAATTCTTGATTTCCTTTATTTGTATGTAATGGATTCCAGAGAAACCTTAGTTCTACTCCCGACTTATTATTTCTATAAATCATAAAATGATTAGAATCAGCAGGAACATTTAATGTTTGAGTTTTTAAGAACAAGTTTGTTGCTTTAGATAAAATATAACAATTTAAATTTTTCGATATTTTTATTTGTTTTAAAATATTTATATTATTATCTGTTTTAAGATTATGATTAATAATTTGATTATTTGATAAGGAGTAATATTCACTCTTGTTTAATTTTGAGATATAATAACCCCATTCCAATGTAATACCATCGTATACATTGATACTACATTCTTGCACTTCTTGTGTTTTGCAAGAAGCTAATAACATAAATAATAATATTAATATTTTTTTAATCATTAATTTTATATTTCTCGATAAATTTTTCGAAACGTAAAATACATTCTTCTTTTCCTAATACTTCCATTGTTTCGAACATTCCAGCACCAGATGATTTACCTGTAATAATTAACCTAATAATATGAATAATATCTGATAGTTTTTTCCCTTTTGAAGTAATATATTCTTTTGTAGTCTGACTTAAAATAGTATGATTGAAATCTTCTATCAATCTATAAGTTTCTATAAGTGGTTTTACAAGAGCTAAAGAATCTTTATTCCATTTTTGTTGTAAAAATTCATTATCAATTTCGTAATCAGAGTTAAACATATAATCAGCATTATTTAGAATATCAGAAATAAATGTAATTCTTTCTTTAAATAGTTTAATTAATTTAATTGAATAATCTAAATCTATTTTGTATTTGCCTTGTTTTTCTATTTCAATCATTAATAATTCTGCTAAATAGGTATTATCTGATTTTTTAATGTAATGTTGATTCATCCAATCTAATTTCTGAATGTCAAATACAGCTCCGCCTTTATTGACTTTTTCAAGATTAAAATAAGCAATAAGTTCATTAAAATCGTATATTTCCCTATCGCCTGTAGGGTTCCAACCTAATAAAGCAATAAAATTAACAAAGGCATCTTTTAAATATCCTTTTTGAATATAATCTTCTACGGCTACAGAACCTTGTCTCTTACTTAATTTAGTTTTATCTTTATTCAATAATAGTGGTAAATGGGCAAATTGTGGTAATTCCCATCCAAATGAGTTATAAAGTAATATATGTTTTGGGGTAGATGGTAACCATTCTTCACCTCTTATAACGTGCGTTATTTCCATTAAATGGTCATCTACAACATTTGCAAGATGATAAGTTGGATATCCATCAGATTTTAATAAGATTTGGTCATCTATGTCATTTGTGTTTACAGTAATTTCACCCCTTATGATATCATTAAATGTAATTTCTTCATCATAAGGAACATACAATCTTACTACATATTTTTGTCCTTTTTCAATTAATTTTTTTGTTTCATCATTACCTAAAGTAAACTGATTTTTCATACTTAATCTATTGTATTTTGTAGAAAAAGCAGTTTCGTTTCTACTTCTCATTTCTTGTAATTCTTCTTCAGTATCAAAGGCATAATAAGCTTTACCATTTTCGATTAACTTTAGTGCATATTTTTTATAAATATCTAAACGTTGGGATTGAATATAAGGTCCATAATTTCCACCACTATCAGGACCTTCATCATAATATATTCCAGCCCATTTAAGTGATAAAATTAGATTTTCTACTGCGTTTTCTACATATCGAGATTGGTCAGTATCTTCGATTCTAAGAACCATTTTTCCATTGTTTTTGCGAGCATAGAAATAATTATATAATGCGGTTCTAAGTCCACCTACATGCAAATATCCTGTTGGCGATGGTGCAAATCTAACTCTAACATTCATTTTTTATACTTTATGATAAATTCAAGTATGTAAAAATAATAAATTAAGTCTAAATAATATATTTTCAAGATATTAAAATAAAAAAGCCGCTTCTTATTTTCATCAAAAGAAGCAGCTTTATAAATTGATTAGCTAATAGCAGTAAAATTATTATGATTATTTCTTTGGTACCTTGCCATTATGTCGGCACCATAATTAGATACATCAAAACCTTGTTTCCTAATGATTGCAGGAATATCAAATTTTTTTAGATTTTCCTCGCCTTTAGGTACATCATTATTTTCAACTGTTGCTAAAATAGGAATTTCTACAGTTTTTTCTTCTTTAATATTATTTTCATAAAATTGTGAATTCACAATTGGAGCTTTATATTGAGTATTAATTGTTTTTGATTTAGTATCAATTCCATTAAGCTTAATATTTTCAACTTTTGGTTTAGACTGTTCATTTTTAAAGCCAGTTGCAACAACAGTTACAACTATCTCATCCTTTAAATCTTCGTTTATTACTACGCCGTGAATAATATTAGCATCGTTTCCTACCTCATCTCTAATTAGACTAACAGCAGCTGATACTTCTGTCATAGTTAGATTTGCATTGCCAGTTATATTAATTAATACTCCTTTAGAACCTCTTATAGTAATACCATCGAGTAATGGAGAATGTATTGCATTATTAGCAGCGATTTTTGCTCTATCTTGGCCAGTACCACGACCTACACCCATTATAGCATCGCCCATATCAGACATAATTGATTTTACATCGGCAAAGTCTACATTTACTATACCCGTATTAGAAATAATATCTGAAATCCCCTTAGTTGCATTAAGTAGAACATCATCTACTTTTTTGAATGCTTCAATGAAAGATACATCAGAGTTGACAATTTCTAATAATTTTTGATTTGGTATTACAATTAGGGCATCTACACATTCCCGAAGTTTGGCAATTCCTTCTTTTGCTTTTTCATTTCTTGCTTTACCTTCCCATTCAAAGGGCTTTGTTACAATACCTACTACTAACTTACCCATATCTTTAGCATATTTGGCTATAACAGGAGCCGCACCAGTTCCGGTACCACCACCCATTCCAGCAGTAATAAAGACCATCTCGACGTTTTTAAAAAATTCATTGAATTTTTCTAAATTTTCTTTGGCTGCTTTTTCACCAATTTCAGGTTTACCACCTGCGCCTAAATCTCCTAATTGCACTTTATAAGGTGCTTTATTTTTGTCTAATGCTTGTTTATCAGTGTTTGTTGCTAAATATAGAACATTATTAAATCCCGATTCAATCATATTATTAATAGCATTTCCGCCACCACCACCTACACCTACAACAGCAATAATTGAGGAGATATCTAATTCTGTAGCAATTCCTATAGGCATAATTAATCCTCTATTTGTTAATAAATTTATAAGTTAGTTAATGTTGTTTTCAATTTATCTATAAAATTATCGAAACCACTTTTTTTATCTTCTTTTTTCTTATCTTCTTTCTCAATTACTTCTATATTTTCTTTGTTTTGAGTATTGATCTCATCATCGGCAAATACCATTTTTGTATTTTTATTAGTTTCGATATTTTGAATTTCATTACCATTATATTTCTTAAATCCCATTAGTGCAAGTCCTACACTAACAGAATATATAGGATTTTGAATTTCTTGAGATAAACCATAAATTGAAATTCCCGAAGGTATTCCAATTTTGACCGGAAGTCTTAATACATTACTTAATAATTCATCGAAACCATTTAAAAGGCTTGTACCACCTGTAATAACAACCCCTTCGCCCAATTTATCGTAGTAATTAGATTTTTTTAATTCTAATAATATAAATTGACATATTTCTTCGGCACGAGCTGTAATTATCTGAGATAAGAATAATTTAGAAAACTCTTTTGGAGGTCTACCACCTATACCAGGTAATGTAATTTTGCGGTCTTCAGTGTCTTTATCGGTATGAATATATCCATATTGCTTTTTGATATTTTCAGCATCTTTTTGTAGCACTTGCAACACTTTTCTTATATCATCTGTAATACTTCTACCTGCAACTCCAAAGGATGAAACATATCTAAGTATACTGTCACTATAGATTGCTATATCAGTAGTTCCAGCTCCAATATCTATTAACGCTACTCCTAAATCTTTTTCTTCTTTGATTAGAGTAGACTCTGCAGCTGCTAATGGAGATAGTACTATATCTTTAACTTTTAGATTAGCACGCTCTACTGCTTTTTCCAGATTTTCGAGTGGACTATTTAAGCTTGTAATTATCATAACATTAGATTCGAGCCTTACACCACTCATTCCTACTGGATCGTAAATTTCGTTTTGATTATCTAATATAAAACTTTGAGGTATTGATTCGATAATTCTTCTATCTGCTGGAAGTTGATATTTTTTAGTATCTTCTACTAAACGATTTACATCATCTTTTGTAATTTCTCTATTAGGATTTGTTATTGATATTATACCTTTTTGGATCTGACTAATAATATGGTCTGCTGCAAATCCTATTATTACTTCTTTTACTTTAATCCCTGATTGTTGCTCTGCTTGTCTTACAACTTCTTGAATTGAATTAGAAGTCTTTTCGATATTGGTAATAACTCCTCTTGATAAACCATCGCAATTAGTAATACCTATCCCTAATATTTTAATTTCATTAGTTTTTTTATCTTTACTTGCTATAATCAAACAAATTTTCGACGAACCAATATCGAGACCTACAGATATATCTTCATTTCTTGTAAAATCAGACATAATTTACCTTTAAATTCTTTTTCAAATTAAATTTTTGTAACTTACAATTACTTGGGATTTCCATCTCAAATCCAAGTAATTGATATTATTTTTATTATCATTATTTATTAAATTTATAAAATTTAAATAATTGTTAAATTGTGTAATTAAATCATTTTCGGTTGATAAAATTATATTCAAATTGTAAAGTCTTTCTTTAGCTTTTAAAATTCTAAAGTCATCCAAAACATAAAATTCATTAAATAGATTAAATACATCAATTGTATTATGATTTTTGAAACTAAGAAAATTTAGTATTTTTTGAAATTTAATTTTATCAAAATTATTATTTATATATAAAATTGGTAAATTACTATATTTTAGTATGTTTGGGTTTTCAAAAATAATCCCATCTTTATCAATTGCTAATAATTGATTGTTTGTATTTATTACATATGCAATAGGAATTCTTTCCTCTATGTAGATTTTTAATTCTCCATTTAATCCATAAAAAGATTTTACTGTATTGATATACTTTATTTGTTTGACTAATGTGGAAACCGTATCTAAATTAATTTCTTTTTTTGTTTTTGATTTTATATAGTTATTGATTTTTGATAGGATTTCATTTTTAGAAACATAATTATTATTTTCAATAATAATTCCTGATATTGGCTTATTTTCTGACCATTTATTAGAATAAATATATAGAACCACGCTTAGAATAATAAGCAACGAAATAATTATTAAAATTATAGGTATAGTATTTATGCGTTTTTTCAGCTTGTTCAAAAAGTTTCCCCCCAATTTTTATATATAAAATAGCTGAAATTTTACTTATATGTAATTAAAATCAAAATATATCTAATATCTAAAGTTTTATCAACTTCTCCTAAATCATTGGAAATAATACACTTACAAATATTGTTTAATTTTATAATTGAAGAAATCATAGAGGATTTCTTCCTTCTTTATGCTTAAATTAATAATCCCCCTTAAAGCAAAGATATAAGTTATTGATAATAAATGCAAGAAAATAATTTTTTTTTTAAAAAATTTTTTAAAAAAAATTTTTTGGTAATTTCCTCAATATTTAGCATTTTTGTATTTCTTAGATGAACCTACGGAGGATTAGTCTAATTGGTAAGGCAGCGGTCTTGAAAACCGCCGTGGGTGACCACTTGGGGGTTCGAGTCCCTCATCCTCCGCAAGTACTTTTAAAATTAATTATTAGAGCGTCAAACAACATAATTTATAATTACTAATAAAAGATAATTAATTAAATTATAATGTTATATATATAGAATAAAAACCAGCTATAATAACTAATAAACCACAAATTCTTTTAATGACTTTATTTGTTATAGATTTTTCCGACCAATAAAGATACTTTTGAACTAAATTTACCATAGAGCCAGCAACTACAATTAAAATTATATGACCTAGAGCAAATGATAATAATAATGAAAATGAATAAAAAGGTTTATCACTTGCAAATTGAAATACAATAGCCAATATCGGAGCCATAAAAGCAAAAGTGCAGGGACCTAATCCTATACCAAATAATAAACCAAGTATTAAAGCAGATAATAATCCTTTACTATTAGATTTACCTACATTAATACCATTCCCAAAAGATAATTTAATGACATCTAATAAATATAATCCAACTACAAAAAATACTATTGCAACTAAATAATTACCTACTATACCTACATCTCCCATTAATCTACCTAATGAGTAAGTTATTAATCCAATCATTGCAATTGTAATTAGAATACCTATTGCAAATGCAAAAGATAAAGTAATCGATTTTTTAATATTTAGATTATCATAAGAACTTAAATATCCAATAATAAGCGGAATGCTCGATAAATGACAAGGACTTAATAATATACTTAATAATCCCCAAACGAATGCTGATAATATTGCTATAAATAAATTTTCATACAACAATTCTGTTAGAATTGTAAATATATTTTCAATCATTTTATTAAACTTTAATTTTTAAACCTTGTTTTTTAAGAAATTTATCAATTTCTTTTTCGGGATAGAAACCTTGATGACGATGAATTTCTTCCCCTTTTGAATTTAAAAAAATTTGAGTAGGTATTAATTTTACATTATATTTTTTTACTTTTTCTTTGTCTACATTAATATCATAGAAAATTACTTTAATCTGACTCTTATATTTATTTTCAATCGACTTTAGAATCGGTTTCATCTGTTTGCAAGGAATACAATGGGTAGAGCCAATTTCGATAAAAGTTATTATAGCATTGGTATCTTGTTGAGGATTCGCAAAAATCGATATATTAATATTTAAAATGAAAAAAAAGAATAAATATATTTTTTTCATATCTAAATCCCTTGTTTTACCCACTCTAAAATTTGATTTTCAGGTGGAATAGACCCGAAACTCATTACTTTTTCATTAATTACTAAACCAGGAGTCATTAAAACACCATAATTCATAATTTGCTTTAAGTCAGTAACTTTTTCTACCTGTGCGGAGATATTATTTTTAGATAATACATTTCTTACTTTTTTTTCGAGTGCTTCGCATTTAGCACATCCCGTTCCTAAAATTTTTATGTTTAACATTTTCCACCTCTTAATTTTTTAGAAGATTATTTATTTCATTTTTGATATATCTACTATATTTAGAATAATTTGAAGAATAATCCCATATTTTGTCGAGATTTTTCCAAACTATTTCTTTGCCATCAATTTTTTTACTTACAATCAATGTTTGAGCATCAAAATTATATTTCTGGCTATAATGTTCGTTTTCAGGTAATAAGAAATCTATACTTTTAATTTTTATTAATCCATTATTAATTTCTTTTTTGAAATATTTATTTAAGCTAGAATAGGTATAACTTTCAATCTTCAAACATCCTTCGCAGCGAGCTGTTGCGTGGAAGTAGTAAACTTCTATTTCTATATTATTATTTTTAGGAAATAGATAAATACTTGTAATAAATGTTAATAAAAGTATGAAGAAGAATGATTTATTAAACATAATTACCTCAGATTACCAAAGATATATCCTAATAAAGTAGAAAAAATTATTACTAGACTTACATAAACAATTGTTTTTTGCCAACCTATTACACTTTTAATTACAAGAATACTTGGTAAAGATAGCGCTGGACCAGCTAATAACAAAGCCAATGCTGGACCTTTTCCCATACCTGAACCCATTAATCCCTGAACAATTGGTATTTCTGTTAATGTAGCAAAATACATAAAAGCACCAACAACACTTGCAATGAAATTTGATAATAAAGAATTACTACCTACTAAATTATTAATCCATATAGATGGTATAATACCTTCAAACCCTGGTCTACCTAGCAAAAATCCAGCTATTAAAACACCTGCGAACAATAATGGAGTGATTTGTTTTGCAAAAGACCAACTACTATCGAACCAACCTTTTAATTCTTCATTGCCTGTTAATGCAACATAACTAATTCCTATTATTGCAATCAAAAAAGGAAAACTTGGATTATCAAATGTCAATATTGATATAATTGTCAAAATAGATACTAATAATAACTTATATTTAGAAGCTCCGTACCAAAAAATTAGAATTATTCCAAATATAATTCCAATAATTGAGGTAATATACCATTTAAAATTATATAATAAATACCATATTCCATAACTTTCCTCAGGTTTTGCCAAATTTGCAAAAATTAAAATTAAAATCATTAATGCAAAAAATACAGATGTTTTCCATAATGGTCTTTCAACAATTATTTCAGGTAATTGCATTGTGGCATTTATTTTTTCTAATTCTTCTTTTCTATAAATGTAAGCCATAATTAAGCCAATTACTATTGAAAATAAAATTGCACCAAAAGAACGTGCTATAGCTAAATCTATTCCCAATACTTTACCTGATAAAATGATTGCCATTACATTTATAGCAGGTCCCGAATATAAAAAAGCTATTGCCGGACCTAATCCTGCTCCCATTAAGTAAATACCGCTAAATAAAGGTAATACAGTACAAGAACAAACTGCTAAAATTGATCCCGATACTGACCCTACAGCATAAGCAAGTCTTTTATCAGCTTTTGGTCCTAAATACTTCATTACAGATTCTTGTTTTACAAACACACCTATTGCTCCTGCTATAAAAAAGGCAGGTAAAAGACAAAGAATTACATGTTCTCTTGTATACCATTTCATTAATTCTAATGACTCGAAAATTGCATTATTAAATCTTCCTTCACCTGTTGGTAAATTATAAAAGATTATAAATGCTGATGATAAATATATAAAAATTTTTATTTCTTTTTTCCATTCCATAAAATTAAATTCCTTGTTCTTCTAATACAATTTTTGTATTACAACTAATAGAATATCTATCCACAATTATTACAGATTCTAAATCACTCTTAATTTGAATATCTTCTTTAAACCATTCAATTAAATTATCAAGTATATTTTTAATTATTGGATTATCATTTTGCTTATTAATTTTATAATTTATCCATTTACTATGCTTTTCGTCAATAATAAATCCACTATTTCTCAAAATAGATAAATGGTTTGATACTGTAGCAGTTGATAATCCAAGTATACTTGTTATCTCGCAAACACACAAAGGCTTTTTTAAGAGCATTAATAATATTCTAATTCTATTAGGTTCAGATAGTGCTTTGAATATTTCGGATTTTTTTCTTAAATTCATATTTTTGTATTTAGTTAATTATCTAAATACAAAAATAGACTAATTAAACTAAATCTCCAAATAAATTTTTATACACCTCTTGTATTAGGTGTCCAAATATATTTATGTAATTGAATTTGAAATCTTACATTTAGATTATCTCTTAATATCCATTCTGCAAGGTCTTTGTAATTAATTAATCCAAAGGCTGGAGAAAATAAAATACAATTTACAATATTATCTAATTTATATTTATAAATCAATTCTTTAGCCCATAGATAATCATTCTCGGAGGCTATCACAAATTTTAATTCATCATTTTTTGTTAAATAATCAATATTTCTATAATTATTTTTATTGCTCATTTTTGAGTCGGGGCATTTTATATCCATAATTTTAATTACTTTATTGTCGAGAATACTAATATCTTTGTACCCTGCAGTTTCTATGGCAACTGTATAGTCTTCTTTTAATAATTTATTAATTATATAAATTATATTTGGTTGCTCTAGTGGCTCTCCGCCTGTAAATTCAACGAATTTGCATTGATATTGCTTTATTTGATCATATAATTCTAAGCCATTCATCTTTATTTCTTTATGTTTTAAGTCTAAAGCATAGGGAGTATCGCACCAAGAGCATCGCAAAAGGCATCCTTGCATTCTTACAAATACACATCTTTCCCCCATTCTGGTGCCTTCACCCTGGATAGAGTAAAAAATTTCAGATATGTTAAATTCTAATTCTGATAAATTCATTTTACGCCTTCAAGATTAACAAAGCAATATTTTCAATATGATATGTATGCGGGAACATATCTACAGGTTGCAATTTTATTATTTCGTAATTTTCGTTTAAAAGTTTGCAATCACGGGCTTGAGTAGTAGGATTGCAACTAACGTAAACAATTTTTTTTACCTTAATTTTATTAATATAATCAATTAGATGTGAACTCAATCCTGCTCTTGGAGGATCTAAAATAACTATATCAGGATATGGAAGGCTGTTTAATTGATTTAAACTATTTTTATTATTTAGATCTATATTTAAAAATTCAACATTAGATATATTATTCAATTCTTTATTGAAATTGGCATCAATTATTGCAGAATTAGATAATTCCACTCCATAAATGAATTCACATTGTTTAGCAGCAGGTAAAGTAATAGAGCCAGCACCACAGAATAAATCCCATACTATATCTTTAACATTAATGTTAGCAAACTCTAATATTTTACTAATAAAATTATTTATTTGATATGAATTTGTTTGAAAAAAAGAAAAAGGAGAAATTTTATACTTAATATCTAATATTTTCTCATAAAAATATCCATCACCATAGATTATATTAATTGAATCAATCGCTACAGGATTTTTTGAAATATTTATAGCATATACTAAATTAGAAATTTTATTAAATTTATTAATTAAATTATTTGATAAATCATTTAAAAATAATTCTTCGTTTTGATTATTAATTTGATTAGTAATTAAAATGATCATAAAACTATCTTGGTACAAGGAATACCTTATAATTAAACTTCTTAGAAAACCGCTATGATTTTTCAAATTATAAGCCGATATTTTCTCTTTTAAACTTTTAGTCTTTATATATTTTAAAATTTCATTAGCATACTGATTTTGTAATTCGCAATATTCTAAATCAATTATTTTGTCAAACCTTCCCGATATATGAAGTCCTAAAGCAAATTCTTTATTAATTAACGCTTTATTATTAGAAATTTCTACATTTCTAAGCCATCTATTAGCTCCGAAAGAAAATTCCATTTTGTTACGATAATTATAGACTTGATGAGAACCAATTGTATCTAAAATTTCCAGATTATAGAAATTTCCTATGCGTTCGAATGCATCAATTACGTTTTGTTTCTTCCATTCTAATTGTTTATGGTATTCTAAATTTTGCCAGTTACATCCACCACATTCCCCAAAATATTTGCATTTCGGATCTACTCTAAATTTTGATGGTGTAATAATTTTTTCAAGGTATCCTTCTGCAAAATTTTTTTTTGATTTTGTTATTACAGAAACTACTTTATCGCCAGGAACTGCATTTTTTATAAAATATACTTTACCATAAATTCTTCCAACAGCACTACCTTCGAAAGCTATTGAATCGAGAGTAATTTCGATAGTTTTTTTCTCTTTTTTCATTAATTATTTGGAATTAAAATTATTTTCAAAAAATTCAATATCTATTTTATTAATCAATTTACTTTTAATATTTTGATCTAAATCATTAAAAAAAGTTAACTTGGTTCTTCTTTCCACTTCTAATAGATTAACCAAATATTTTTGCAAATCGCTTTTGCGTGGAGTATTTTGATCCATAATAAATGATAAAACTTTAATTTCTTCATTATTGATAGGAATAGAAATAATTTTCCAATAAGCACTTGGAACTTTATGTGGTTCATCGGCATTTGGTAATGATGGCATTTCATTTTCGTAGATAGGTCCAGTCATAACCCATATTTTTTTATATTTTAAAGCTAATTGCCTTTCGAAATCTTCGAGAATTTTCCACATTCCTTGATTTAAGTTAGCTTTTTGTGGAGTTATATTAGATAAATAATTAGTAGTTTCTATATCACGATTACCTTTGAAATTTGCAAGTGGAGCTTGGTGTCCCCTATCATATTTATATATTTTATTAGCATCTTTGTAATCTGCGGGTTCTAAAGTTTCATCTTCACTAAGCCAAGGTTCTGCACTCCAGCTTCTTTCTATAGAATTGCCTATTATTGTAGCAGAATCTAAGTAATAAGCAACCCAATCAGCAAATTTAGTGCTGTCATTACTCGATAATGCATACGAATCTCTTATAATTAAATCATTATATTCAGGCACGCCCAGTGGCATACCATAAATAAAATGTTTAGAATGTATTTCTTTGTAACAATCCTTTGTAAATAAAGGATTAATTCCAAATAATACATATACAAAGATAATGATATATTTTAAATTATTCATTTTTTAATTAATTTATTTTTACTTTCGTTTTAAAATATAAAATTTATAAAATTTTAAAAATAATAAAAATATGAAGACAAAATTAGCAAACGAAAAAGTCGTAAATGATTTAGAAAGATTAATTAAAAAGTCTAAGGGTAAAATATCCCCTGCTGATGCTTCGGCTACTACGGGTTATCCTTTAGAACAGGTAAAAGACGCTCTTAGCCGATTAATCGAATTATACGAAGCTAGAGTTACAATGGATAACGAGACGGGGCAAATCCAATTTATATTTAAATATCCTTTTTTTAGACGCGGGAAAAAGACTATAAAAGAAATATTACAAAATGTTTTAGAAGTCTTATGGAAGGGCTTCCAAATAGTATATAAAGCATCTATTGGAATAATTTTAATATTTTATACAGTTATATTTATATTAATCCTTATAGCAATAATATTCGCTGGAAGAAGTAGCGATAGAGACTCTAAAATCGATATTGGTTCTATTTTAGGTGGTTTATTTAGAGGGATTTTAGATGCTTATACATTTTCTTTAATTACTCGTGATATTTCTTATAGATATGATGATTATGATTATAGATACAAAACATATCAGCCCGAAAAAAATAGAGGGAAAGGCTTTGTAAAATCTGTATTTAGCTTTGTTTTTGGACCTGAAAGACCAAAATACGATCCATTAGAAGATGCAAAAGAATCAATTGCTTTCATCAGACAAAACAATGGCAGAATTACAGCAGGTCATATAGTTGCTTTAACGGGTTTATCTTTCGAAGAAGCCGAAGCTCGATTAGCTGAATATGCTGTTAAATTTAATGGTGAATTAGAAATTACAGAAGAAGGCTATGTTGTAGCAGAATTTACAGATTTAATGAATAAAGCTAGTGATGAATTTAAAGGTGGCAAAATTGTTTTTTATGAAGATGAAGTTGAACCACCTTATGAATTAACTGGCAATTCAAGCGGTCGAAATTTTGCCATTGCTGGTATGAATCTTTTTAATTTATTTATGTCTTTCATTTTAATCAATTCTTTTAATGAGACTATTTATGCTCACGAAAATATGAGCACTTCTGAATTAATAATGTATAATTTACAGGAATTTGGCTGGATTGTAATTGTATTAGGCTATTTCCCATTTATATTTTCAATATTATTTTTTGCTATACCATCTTTTAGATATTTTTATGTTAAGAAAAAAGAAAAAGAAAGACAAATAAATATATTAAGAAAAAAATTATTAGGAACATTTGTAAGACACTCGGGTAGAAAGATTAGATATGATGAATTAATATACTTAGCTAAGATTGATAAAAAAAATGAAGCACTAGCAAAGACATTATTAGAAAAATTAGTAGTTGAATTAAAAGGTGAAATAAATATAGATTCCGATGGTATGCCAATTTATTCTTTTGATAGATTATCTAAAGAATTAAATAAATAAAAAAAGCGGCTGATATTAATTATATCAGCCGCTATAAATCTAGTTAATTAATTTACTTTTCCCACATTACAAGAGTTTCGCTATCCTTAGGAACATTTGGATTAGCATTATATTCTGTAATTGGATAAATAAATCTCATAGGCATATTTGGACTTGGTTTTGTTTTAGTTCTTCTCATATCTGTATAAACTTGACCTTCTAAGAATAATTGTAAAAACTTCTGATGAAGTATTTCACCAATTAAATCATTACCAGAATAATCTTTTAGGCCTGCTTCTTTTCTAATTGTATTCAAAGCTGTAGTAGCATCAGCTGTTTGACCTATACGAGCTTGGGCTTCTGCTAGTATAAGCATATTTTCTTTATAAGAGATAAATGGGAAATCATCAGCATATTTACCGTATTTGTTTAGAGTAGATAATTTGGTAATATCTTTTTCTTCATCTGTAGCATCATCTTTCTGGAAATATGCATATCCTACATAATTACCATTAGCATTTGGATTAAAATATTCAGCTAATCTAGTATCACCTTCTTCTGCTTTCAAAGCTCTAATGAAAGTATTAGTTGCACGTATTGGCTGTCCGACTTCTGTAAGAGACCAGTGTCCCCAAGGAGAATATTCCCCTGCAGCTTCGTTATAAATACCAAATAAGTCTTGTCCTGCTGCAGTTAATCCTTGAGCAGCTTCGGCAGCAGCTCTATCATATTCCATAGTATGCAAATAATAACGAGCTTTTAAAGAATGAACAGTTTTAATCCATTTAGCACCATTACCGCCATAATTTAAATCGCGTGATACAGCAGCAGAGTTTTGGAAATGAGTTAAAGCTTCTGTTAATAATTTTTGCACTTCTGAATAAGCATCCTTTTGAGAAACAAATTGTGGTGGCTCTAATCCTTGAATATTAACGGGAATAGAACCATAGAATGCTGCTAATTCTCCAAGCAATAATGCTTTATAAGTTTTAGCAATACCTACATAAGTATTTCTAAGTTTTTCATTATCTGCACCAAAAGTAACTTCAGGAGCGCTGTTAATTATATCATTAGCAATACGTACACCACGATAGCCAATTTTCCACATATCATCTACAAAGCCATCAGTTTGGAAAGGATATGAATTCCAAGAAACGGGTTGGGGTCTGCCTAATCCTTCGGGAGCACACATCTGACGAGACCACATTGAAGCAATACGAGAACGATCTCCTGAATAAAAATCTGCAGCAGCAACCTGTAGAGAAATTAAAAGTCCGTTCATACCATCTAATGATTTTATATTGCTTTCATTAATAGCATTTGGAGAATTATTAATACTTTTATCTATTTCGCAACCAATAAATGAAATCATTAAAATTAATGATAAAGGTATTATTGCTAAGTTTTTCTTTAATTGATTTTTAATATTTTTCATTTTCATCCTCCTCTATTAATAAATTATTGATAAACCAATTCTGTATGAACGTACTTGAGGTAATGTAAAGTAGTCAAAACCACGACCTTCTACAGCAGAAAATGTGTTTACTTCAGGGTCATATCCTTGATAGTCTGTAATTTTAAATAAGTTACGTGCAGAAAAATTAATTGCTAAAGCGTTTATGTTCCAAGATTCTAAACCACGCCAGCGATATTCAAATGTCAACTCTCTTAATTTAATATATGAAGCTTTTTGGATATGAGGTTCGTTAATAAAGAAACCATTTCCATGATTTCTATAATATAGAATTTTTTTTGCTTGAACAGGATTATTTGGATCAGAGACATTCATTACAGGCTTACCATCTTGATTAAACCATGGTTCATCTCTATCTTCGGTATCTTTATGAGTACCAAAATTATAAAGAGCTCCTCTAGTACCATTCCAAACATCAAATCCTATCATAGCATCGAATAAAAAGCTAATACTAAAATCTTTAAACAATGTAATATCATTTCTCCAACTAAATAAAAAGTCAGGATTAGAATTACCGATAATTTGCTGATTAGGATCTTGAATTGGTGATCCGATTAAAGGTAAACCATAATCATCTTTGAGCAAGAATGCATTTGGATCATCTTTTGTTGTTTTTGTTACTCTACCATTAGCATCTCTTACCCATGCACCATTTTCATCAGTTTTAATATATTCTCCAGAATAAACTATATTACCATTCACATCTCTAAGCCAGCCATATCCATAAAATACACCAAGTGGTTGATTTACCATTGCTACGTTTTGGATACCAACGAAACCACCACCTAATGTAATCACATCAGTAGGTTTTTGTACAGGACTAATACTTAATTTGGTAACTAAGTTTTTATTTTGAGAATAATTAATCATTGTGCTCCAAGTAAATGATTCGCTAGCAAATGGAGTAGCACGCAATGAAATTTCGAAACCTTCGTTCCACATTTCAGCAGCGTTTTTAAGCTGTTGGTCATAGCCTGTAGAAGTAGGAACGGGAACATTTAAAATCATATCGAAAATTGCTTGATGGTAATAAGAAAATTCTAATGATATTTTATCATCCCAGAATCCTAAGTCTAATCCTGCTTCTTTTTCAATAGTTAATTCAGGTAATATATCTTTAGCACCTGCTACTATGAATGAAGCTGAGCTAGTCCCACCACCTGGCTTAATACCAATGAAGCCACTTCTGCTTGCAGTAGTTGCTCTGCCCCAAGGATCAAAAAATCCGGCTGTTCCATATAAGAAATTAGTCTGATAAGCATCGGGCAAAGTTGGAGAACCTGCTTCTCCCCAAGAACCTCTAATACGAGCAGAACTAAATATACCTCTTAGTGCATCAAAATAACCTTCTTTATGTAATTGATATGAGAATCCAACTTTTGGATAATAATGGAATTGTTGTGATTCACCAAATGCTGAACTACCATCACGACGCAAAGCTAGTGTTAAAGAAAGTCTATCCAACCAAGTTGCAGTTAATTGAGCAAATAAACCCACAACTTGTTTTTTGTATTTACTTGAAGAAGCATCTTTAGTAGCACCAGCATTAATTTCATCAAAGAAAGGTAAAGTAGAAGTAGCTGAAGCTGAATTAGCACTTCTATCAATCCAAATTGTTTGACTACCTAAAACTAATGTAGTAAATAATTGATCTTCGAGCCATCTATTCTGCGCATTTATTCCAAAATCGAGATTCATTTGACTATGACTAATTCTTGATTCATCAATAGAACCTTGTCTATTTGGTGAGGCAGCAGAACCTACTGCTAATCTTTCTTTATTGATATATTCATATTTATCTAAACCAACTCTACCATCTAAAGATAACCAATCTAGTGGTTGCCATTTTAAGTTTGTTGCGTGTAAGAAACGATTAATTTCTGAGCGGAATTTATTAAAATGTTGTGTCCAAATAGGATTATCGTATGTTCCATATCTTCTTTGAGTGCCATCGGGATACAAATAATTTTTGTTATCAAATTCTGGAGGAGTACGTAAACTTGATAATAAGATACCCGATGTATTCGAACCATCTTGAGGAAGGTCATTTAAAGTTGTAATATAATTATTGCTTGACCTTAAAGTTAATCTTGGTAAAATTGTAGCGCCAATATTTGCTCTAATATTAGTTCTTTGTAATTCTGAGCCTATTACATAACCCTGAATACCAGAATATGTACCATTAATTAAATAATCAAATTGTGGTACTCCACCCGAAATTGTTAAAGATTGTTCGTGAGAAACTGCTGTTCTAAATACATCCGAAGAATGGTCATACACTGGTACTGATGGATCAAGCAGTTTACCATAAGAAGTATTAGAACCAGGACGTCCTTCTTGGAAAGGTGTTGTTTGTCCATATTTGGTTTGTAAAGGCACATTTCCTGATTTTTCATCAATAGTAACACTGCTATTAAAGGTTATAGTTGCTGGTTTGTCTGAACTTGTTAATTTACCTCTTTTTGTTGTAATCAATACTACACCATTAGCAGCTTGCGAACCATAAATTGCAGCAGCAGAAGCACCTTTTAGAATTTCAATTGATTCAATATCTTGAGGATTAATATCTACTGCTCTATTAGAAAATTGAACCCTACCGCTACCGTCGTATAATGAAGTATTATCTATTACAATACCATCAACCACGTATAAAGGTTCAGATGATCCGAGAATAGATTTTCTGCCTCTCATTGTTATAAATGTACCAGCACCAGGAGTACCGGAGTTTCTTGTTACACTTACGCCTGGAACACGTCCGCTAATAGCGTCAATAGCTGATGGTGATACTACATTGGCAACATCTTTACCACTAATAGATGATATAGCATTACCAAGTGTGTTTTTATCTACTTCACCGGTCAAACCAATAACTACTATTTGATTAGTTTGTATTGATTGTGTAGATAATTCAAAAGTAACTTCTGCAGCTTCGCCAGCTTTTACATTTACTCTAAGTGATTTTGGTTCATAACCAACGAAACGTGCTTCTACATTATGCTCACCAACAGGTGCTTCGAACTGAAACTTTCCGTCTTTGTCTGTTACAGCACCTAATCTGAGAGAAGGTATAGAAACCGAAGCTCTTGGGAGAGGAGCTTTTGTTTCTTTGTCAATAACAGTACCTTTTATAAAGTTTCTTTTAGCTTGTGCATTAACCTCTACATTAGATATTATTATCACAAGCATTATTATTAAGCTAAAATATCTAAAGATATTTAGCTTACTTTTTAAAGTTACCATAGGCATACCTTTAATTAGTTAAAAAAAATTAAAAATTTAAAAAAGAGAGAAATTTCTGAATAGCTTATTTGTAAATATTTATTCTATTTTACCTCCTTAAAAACTTTGTAAAAACAAACATTTCTAATTTAACTAATTCTTAACAAACTTAAAAAAAATTTTTTAAAATAAAGTAATTTTTTTCAAAAAAAGTTAAAAATGAGAACTTAAATAATGCTCTATTAATAATTTTTTAGTTAATTTTTTGTTATATAAATAACAATTTTTAATTAATATTTCTTTTTTTTATTAATAAATTAGTATAGATTATAATAAATTTATTTTTTTTACTATTTTTGTAACATATTTTATTGTATAAATAACATTACAGGTTAGTTATGAATATCCTTGTTATAAACTGCGGAAGTTCCTCATTAAAATTTCAAATAATAGATACAGACTTAGAAAAAATAGAAAAATATGAAGATCGCTGTTTAGTGAAAGGCTTGATAGAAAGAATTGGTAGCCAGGCTTTAATAACAATTAAACCTGAAAATGGATATGCACTTAAAACATCAGCTCCAATAAGAGACCACAAAGCAGCTATTAGCTATATAATTAATTGGATTACTTCTGACGAAGCTAATATACCAGGAATTAAATCTATTTCTGATATTCACGCTGTAGGACATAGAACAGTCCACGGTGGCGAAACATTTCATCATTCAGTTAGAATAGACAATGAAGTAATTAAATCTTTAGAAGACAATATAGATTTAGCTCCACTGCATAATCCTGCAAATATTAGAGGTATAAAAGCTGCAAAAGAAGTATTTGGTCCGTCAGTTACACAAGTTGCTATATTTGATACATCGTTCCATCAAACAATGCCCGAAGAAAATTACTTATATCCAATTCCATATCAGTATTATAGAAGATATAAAATTAGAAAATATGGATTTCACGGCACATCTCATAGATTTGTAGCATATAGATATAGAAAGTTAGAAAATTTAAAAAAAGAAGAAGTAAATATAATAACAATGCACTTAGGAAACGGTGCTTCTTGTTGTGCAATTAAAAATGGCAAATCTGTTGATACATCAATGGGTTTTACACCATTAGAAGGATTGATGATGGGAACAAGAAGTGGTGATATAGACCCTTCAATTGTAGAATTTTTAGCACACAAAGAGCAATCTACATTAGATGAAATTTTCAATATGCTAAATAAACGCTCTGGTTTATTAGGAATTTCAGGACTAACTCACGATATGAGAGATTTATTAGAAGAAGAAGCAGAACACCAAGATAGAAGAGCAATATTAGCAATCAAGATGTTTTCTAATAGAATAAAAAAATATATTGGCGCTTATTTAACCCAAATGAATGGTTGCGATGCTATTTGTTTTACAGGTGGTATTGGAGAAAATGCCGCAGAAATCAGACGTAGAGTATGCGAGAATATGGAATGGTTAGGCATTTGTATTGATAATGAAAAAAATGAAAAATTAGTCGGCGGAAAAGAAGGTTTAATCAGTAAAGATGATAGTAAAATAAAAATTTATGTAATTCCAACAAACGAAGAATTAATTATAGCAAGAGATACTTGCAGAATAGTATTAAATGCTCCATTACCATAATAAAGGAGATTAAATTATGTCAAATAATCCTTTTACTGAAAATGTAAGAGAAAAAGCAAAGTCTAAAAATGCTTTGGTTGCTTTTCCAGATGCTGAAGACAAAAGGACTTTAGAAGCATCAATATTCCTATTAGCAGAAGGAATTGCAAGACCATTATTAATAGGAAATAAAGAAAAAATTCATTCCCTTGCAAAGGAACATAAAATTAATATTGATAATATTGAAATAATAGAGCCCGAAACTTCTTCTTATTTAAATGAATTTGCTCATCAATTATACGAAAAGAGAAAATCTAAAGGAATGACCGAAGAAGAAGCTTTAGCACTGATGAAAAATCCTTTGTATTTTGCTGGCTTTCTATTAGAAAACAATAAAGTAGATGTGGTAGTTGGTGGTAATATTTCTTCAACAGGTAGTGTGATAAAAGCTGCAATTTATTCAGTTGGATTAAAACCAGGTATTTCATTAGTAAGTTCATTCTTTATAATGACATTCCCTGATAAAATGTACTGCTTTGCTGATTGTGCAGTAAATCCTAATCCTACGGCAGAGCAACTATGCGATATTGCAATTAGTTCTGCAAGAAATTTTCAATCTATAACTGGAATTGTTCCTAAAGTTGCTATGTTATCTTTTTCTACTAATGGGAGTGCTTCTCACGAAATGGTTGAAAAAGTCCAAATTGCTACTAAACTATTAAAAGAAAAAGCTCCCGATATTGAATCGGATGGTGAAATGCAGTTAGATGCAGCTATTATTCCTTCAATTGGACAAAGAAAATTCCCAAATAGTAAAGTTGCTGGCAATGCTAATGTGCTAATTTTCCCTGATTTAAATGCTGGAAATATAGGTTATAAATTAGTAGAAAGATTAGCTGGTGCGGAAGCAGTAGGGCCTATAGTACAAGGACTAAACAAGCCATATTGCGATTTATCAAGAGGTTGCTCTGTAGATGATATGATAAATGTAGCATCTATTTGTAGCTTAATGTAATTTATCCTGGAGGTTTGCAGGTTAATAAATATAATTTATTACCTATTACTCCCAAAGTTTCGTATCTGTTACTTTTTCTATTGTAACGTGGTGGAATTGTGAAATCAACCATCATTCCTGAATATATATCTTTGGAGTTAATTTTTTTCACCATTAGAGAATAGTTTGTGGTATAAGCATAAGATTTTCCACCATTTGCAACAGTGATTGGCATATTTACATCTATATTATTATCTAAATTAAATCTTATACCATTTAAATTTATAAAACAATCAAAATCGTAACCTAAAAAAAATAAATCTTCGCCATCGTTAGAAAATGATGGGGAACTTGAAATTTTTCCCGATGAATATTCTGAATGATTATAAACTATATAATTTTTCAAATCTATGCTTGATTTATAAGCAAATAGGGATAAATAAGGATGTAAAACTAAATCATTTGCTCTTGTGTACGGAGTACCTATCAAAGGTTCATAATATTCATCTGAATATAATATAACTTGATATTTATTTGAAAAATTTTTAACAATCATTGCATAGATATTTCCTAATAAATTGATTTTAAATTCTGTAATATCAGCATAGATTTCGCTAATTGCTTTATTGTCTTTGTATAATTGCCAGCCATTCCCTGTAAATGCAATATATAATACTTTTCCTTTATCATCAAAACCAACTAACTTAATTTTATCAAAATAAGCTATTTCGTTATTATTTTTATATATGTAGCTTCTATTAACTTTAGAAACTACATAAGCAATATTATCACCATAATAATCAATTGCTATTTGATTTGTTCCATTTATTATAGAATATATTTTATCATTTAAAATTAATTTCATTTCATTACCTTCGATAATGGTATATAGATAACGTTGAGAATTGCCACTAAATAAAATATTTATACCTTTACCATTAGCAATATTTATTATAGTATCATTCATTACTAAATAATTATTAATATTAGAATAAGCAAAATAAGCCCATCTTAAACCATCAGGGGAAAAAACTGGATTAGAAATTTTACTGTAAATATCACTTTCATTGCCATTTATTATCATTCTATATTGTTCATTAAAAGGCTCTGTAATTGCCCACCAATTAAAAGTTGTATCCATTCCTATACTAATTAATTTCTCTATTCCATTTAGTAATAGATAATCATTACAAAGATTTTGACATTTCAAGTAGTTAGATTGAAGATATAAAAATATTAATATCAAAATATGTTTTTTCATTTAGTTTATATAATTATTTTGTAAATATATCAATTACCATTAAATTTGTAACGATTAAAAGTCATAAATATAAATTCGAGGTTTAAAATGATTGAAAAAATTCAAGAATTATTAGGCGAAAAATCTGAATATTTATTAAATTACAACTCACCAAAGATTCCTAAAGAAATGATAACTACTCCAAGCCCAGATTTTGTTGATAAAGTTTTTGTAAATTCTGACCGTAACAATAGAGTAATAGGTAATTTACAATGGATTTATAATCACGGACGACTTGCAGGAACTGGCTATATGTCTATTTTACCAGTAGATCAAGGTATTGAGCATTCTGCGGGAGCAAGTTTTGCAAAAAATCCAATATATTTCGATGCAGAAAATATAGTTAAATTGGCTATAGAGGGTGGTTGCAATGCTGTAGCTTCTACATTTGGAGTGTTGGGTATTGTTGCAAGAAAATATTCACATAAAATTCCTTTTATTGTAAAAATTAATCATAATGAATTGTTAACAGTACCAAATAAATTTGACCAAATTTTATTTGGTAAAGTAGAACAAGCATACGATATGGGTGCAGCGGCAGTTGGAGCAACAATTTACTTCGGTAGTGAAGAAAGTTCACGACAAATTGTAGAAATTGCTTCTGCTTTTCAATATGCACACGAATTAGGAATGGCTACAGTATTGTGGTGTTATCTTCGTAATTCAGCATTTAAAAAAGATAAAGATTATCACGTATCTGCAGACCTAACAGGGCAAGCTAATCATTTAGGCGTTACAATCGAAGCTGATATTATAAAACAAAAATTACCTGAGAATAATGGTGGTTATGAAGCTCTAAATATGGGCAATTCTTCTTATGGTAAGTTCGATAAGAGAATTTATACTGATTTAACATCTGACCATCCGATTGACTTAACACGCTATCAAGTAGCTAATTGCTATATGGGAAAAATTGGATTAATCAATAGTGGTGGTGCTTCGGGCGATAACGACTTTGCAGAAGCAACTGCAACAGCAGTAATAAATAAACGAGCAGGTGGACAGGGATTAATTTCGGGTAGAAAAGCTTTCCAAAGACCTATGGACGAGGGAGTAGAGTTATTGAACACAATTCAAGATGTTTATTTGTGTAAAGAAGTTACTATAGCTTAATAAAGTGGGGCTGTCTCTTAACTTGAAAATTTTAATAATTTGTCATTCTCGCGAAAGCAGGAATCTAGTCTGGGAGAAGAATTATTGATTCCCGATTACTCGGGAATGACATCAATTCGGACTTTTAAGACATCCCCATTAATTTTTAATACTATAATATACCATTTCTTTTAATTACATCACGAGCAATAACTAATTTTTGAATTTCTGAAGTTCCTTCAAAAATTCTATTAATTCTTGCATCACGATAAAATCTTTCAATTGGCATTTCTCTAGAAAAACCCATTCCACCGTGTATTTGCATTGCATAATCTACACATTTATCTAATGATTCGGATGAATATAATTTTACCATAGCAGATTGTCTAGAAAGTAATTCACCCGTATCGTATGCAGTAGCAGTTCTATAAATAATTGACTCCATATTATATATCATTAAAGCCATTTCTGCAAGCATAAATTGTATGGCTTGAAAATTTGCTATGGGTTCGCCAAATTGTTTTCTATTTTTTGCATAATTGGTAGATAGTTCTAGTAATTCCTTACAAGCTCCCAGACAAGCTGCTCCTAATCCTAATCTACCCGCATCTAAAGTTTTCATAGCAAGAAGGAAACCCTTCCCTTCTACACCAAGCACATTTTCTGTTGGTACAAGCACATTATCGAAAGTAATAGATGAAGTTTTACTCCCGCGAATTCCCATTTTCTTTTCGGGAGCACCAGTTGATACCCCTGGGAAATCGCGTTCTACAACAAAACCTGTAATACCTTTTTTGGTTCTTGCAAATACAGCAAATACATCAGCAATTGGACCATTAGTTATCCATTGTTTTTCTCCATTTAAAATCCAGTTTTTTCCATCGAATTCTGCTTTAGTACTTAAATCAAAAGCGTCCGACCCAGCTCTTTCTTCAGTTAGAGCAAAAGCAGCAATTTTCTGACCACTTGCTAATGGAACTACATATTTCTGTCTAATATTTTCTGTACCACCTAAATAAATACAATTAGTACCTATTGATACGTGAGCACCAATAAATGTAGCAGTAGATAGGCAAGCCCTTCCAATTTCTTCCTGAACAATACAATATCCTATTTCTCCGAATCCGCTACCACCATAATCTTCGGGGAAAGCAGCACCTAATATCCCTAATTGTTTTATTTTATTTATAATCTCATCGGGTATTGCTTCCTCTTCATCTATTTTTGCAGCAATAGGTTTTAATTCATTAGTTGCGAAATCTCGCACCATTTCTCTGAGCATATTCTGCTCTTCTGTAAATTCTAACTTGAACATAAATAAATCCTTCAAAACAATAAATTTTTTTAAAATTTAAATTTAATTATTTCCATAATCATCAGGAAGATATGTAAATATACTTTGTCCACCATCTACATTTATTACTTGTCCTGTAATCCAATAAGAATCCTCATTTGAAAGTAATGCAATTACTTTTGCTGCATCTACAGGGAAAGTGTTTCTTTGAAATGGATTAAATTCTTTAGCAAATCTAAGCATTTTATCAAAATCGGGAATTTTAGATGATGCAGGTGTTTCAGCCGGTCCTGCTAAAATAGCATTTGCTGTAATACCATATTGAGCTAATTCAAACGCTAATTGTCTTATTAAGGCTTCTAAAGCTGCTTTTGCCATTGATACTGGTCCATATTGATTAGTTGCATGTACTGAACCATTACTCGACATTGCAAATATTCTACTATTTTTCATCATCAATTCAGAATGGAACAAATCTTGAACCCAATAGAGCAAACTATTCGACATAACATTCAAAGACATTTCGAGTCTTTTCTGAGTTATTTGTTTTTCTTTTTCTTTGTCAATAAATGGCCCTAAAGCAGCAAAAGCAATTGAATGTAGAAAAACTCTAATAAATTTTTCATCATTGAGCGATTCTATAATTTTTTTAATTTCTTTTACTGTATTTTCCCTTGCTAATTGGTCAGCAGCATTAATATTAAAAAAATTCACTTCTACATTATATTGCTTTAGTTCATCTCTAAATTCTTCAGCTTTTTGCCTAGCGCTACCTAAATCAAGATGAACACCGAAAATATTATAACCTTGCGAAGCTAATTCGATTGCTGTTGCTTTTCCAAAACCTGAAGAAACTCCTAAAATTAAAGCATTTTTTCTCATAACATACTACTTATGTGTTTCAATAAAATTCATAATACTTTCTCCACCATCTACTGGAATAGTCTGACCTGTAATCCAATAGAAATCTTCGTCAGCAAGTTTTGATATTGCTTTAGCTACATCTTCGGGTAAAGTATTACGACCAAAAGGGTTGTGTTCTTTGGCATGAGCTAGCATTTTAGCAAAGCCAGGTATTTTATTACTTGCAGGAGTATCTGTCATACCTGCTAAAATAGTATTAGCGGTTATTTTGTATGGAGCAAGTTCTATAGCAATCTGACGTATATAGGCTTCTAAAGCACATTTAGCAGCCGAAATTGCACCATAATTATTCATTGCTCTCATCGAACCAATGCTAGATAATCCAAAAATTCTAGAATTCTCTGCTAATAAATCATTTACAAACAAATCTTGAACCCAATAAACTAAACTATTAGCCATTACATCCATTGTCATTTCGATTTGCTTTTTATTACAAAATTTACTTGGATCTTTATCAAATAGCGGTTTGATTGCACCAAATGCTAATGAGTGTAATAAAACTCTTAGAACGTGTCTATCCCCATCATCAAATTCTTTTTTTATATCATCTATTATATATTTCCTAACTTCATCATCAGCAGCATTCATATTGTAAAATTTAGCTTTTATACCAAATTGTTCTAGTTCATTTCTAAATTCTTCGGCTTTTTGTTTATTACTGCCCATATCTAAGTGAGCACCAAATATATTATAACCCTGTTTAGCTAATTCTATAGCAGTTGCTTTGCCAAATCCACTAGAAACACCTAAAATTAAAGCGTATAGTTTTCTGTTCATTAATATTTTATATAATTATAAAAAAAATATTACAAAAGAATAAAATATAAAGTTAATAAAAAAATTAGAATTTTAAAAAAGTAATTTTAAAGTTCTTTTCGTCTTTCTTTTTTTAAAATTTAAATTTGTATGAAAAATAAAGAAAATACTAAAAGAGCAGTACCTATAGCTGACAACCCAAATGATCCAATATCTTTATTCAAAAATTTTGTTGAAATAGTAAAAATTCTTAGAACAGATTGTCCTTGGGATAGAAAACAAACAAATGAATCTATAGCTCCATTGCTAATAGAAGAAGCTTACGAAACTATAGATGCTATTTATGAAAAAAATAACGAAGAATTTGCAAAAGAGTTGGGCGATTTATTATTGCATATAGTAATGCACTGTATAATGGCAGAGGAGAAAGGCATCTTTGATTTGAAAACTGTAATCGAAAAAATTAGCACTAAGATGATTAATAGACATCCACACGTTTTTGGAGAAGTTAATGTAAATAATGTAAATAATGAAGAAGAAGTATTGCAAAATTGGGAAATAATCAAAAAAAATGAAATAAAAGAATCTAATTATAAAAATTCGATTTTGGATGGTGTTCCTAAAAATTTACCAGCACTTTTGAGAGCAGAAAGAATACAACATAAAGTATCAAGAGTAGGTTTCGATTGGAATGAAAAAAATGATATATGGAACAAAGTAGATGAAGAATTGCAAGAACTAAAAACAGAAATTACTAAAGGCGATAAAGAGCGAGCAAGAGAAGAGTTAGGTGATTTTATTTTTTCGATAGTAAATGCAGCACGACACGAAGGATTGGTTGCCGAAGAATCATTACATCTAACCAATAATAAATTTATCAAAAGATTTCAATTCATCGAACAACGAGCAAACCAACTTGGTAAAGATTTAAACCATATGTCATTAGAAGAAATGGATAAAATATGGGAAGAAGCAAAGAAAGATAATTAATAGCTTTTGATTTTATAAATATAAAATATTCCTAAAATTATTATTGAAGCAATCAATAATGTAAATGACCAAAATCCAAGGGTAGGAATTGTAGAAAAAGTAATTTGATTGCCATAATTTGTACCATAGGAATTAGTAGCAAAAGCCCTTAAATAATAAATTGTATTTGCATTTAAATTTGTCATAATTGAAATATATGAGCCTAAACCATTACCACTTATTACTATATTATCATTAATTGTTGGATTAGGATTGTTTGAAAAGCATATACCTCTTGATACTAATGGGGATTCTCCACTATTAGTTACAGTACCACCACCTTGAGCTGTTGTAGCAGTAATATTAGTTATTTGTGAAGTAGTAATAATAGGTAAATTAAATAATGATATTTTAGAAATAAAAGAATCTGAAGCATTATTATTAATTAAACTAAAATTATTATCAAAATATAAAATATCAGATTCAAACATTCCAGAAAAGTAAATTATATTATTATATGATAAAACGCTATAGCCAACATTAAAATTGTTACCATCTGCTTTAAAAACTCTTTGACATAATCCATTAGAATTATATTGAGCCCAAAAAGCATTTGCTCCTAAATTATTTACCAATGATTTACCATTATTAAAATTTATATTTGAAGACAACTGTATACCCAAGACAAAAATTCTATTATCACTATCAACAAATATATCACTTGAATAATCAATGAAATCACCAGCAAATGGAATAGTCCATTGAGTAAGACCATAAGAATTAAACTTTGCTAAAAATGACTGAATAATTTGATTATTATTAATAGAAATAGAATTATTAAAATTTAATATAGCAGAAGAATAATAACCAGTTAAATATATATTATTAAATCCATCAATATCTAATTTAACTATTGTTGCTGGTCCATTACCAGAAATTTTTTCAGCCCATAAACAATTTCCAGTATTATCAAATTTTGAATAAAAAATAGTTAAATCACAACAATTAGTTAAACTGATACTATTTGGAAAATATATTGGATTTGAGTAATAATCACCTCCAATAATTATATATCCTAAATTATCAACCTTTATAGTATTTCCATTATCATCATCATTCCCACCAATATTTGTAGCCCATTGACAGATATGTAAATTATTATAAAAAGCAACAAATGCATCACTTCCTCCACAACTGCCGACACTAATTGAATTATTAAAATAAGTGGTATTTGATCCTGTAGATCCAATTATTATTATATCTCCATTTGTAGATAAATCTAAAGCATTAATCTTTTGAGAGTCTGTACCATATACTAATTCAGCCCATTGACAAATCCCGTTACTATTATATTTTGCAAAAAAACCATCTTCTGAATCATATAGATTTAGAAATATTCCATTATTGAAATTAATAGTTGAGGATGTAAAAAAACCGCAAATAAAAATATTTCCAGAATTATCAATAGCTATACCAGTTGCAAAACAATTATTTCCATAAATTCTTTTAGCCCATTGGCAAATACCCAAACTATTATATTTAGCTAAAAAAATTTCATTTCCACCCGAAGAATTTAGGCTAATACCATTATTAAAATTTATTGTAGTTGATGAATAATTACCTAAGTAATAAACATTTCCTGAATTATCAACTGCTGATGAGATAATTTCTTCATCACTATTTCCATATATACTTTCGGAAAATATCGTAGTCTGACTATGCACAAATCTATAACTTGTTAAAAGTAAAATAAAATATAAACAAAAAATTCTCATTTTTAATTTTTCCTAATTTTTATCTTTAAAATTACTAAATTTTTATAAAAATTATAATTTATTTTTTCATCCTTATTTTAATTTTTAAAAAGATATCTATTTATTTCGTATAATAAATTTATTGAAATATTTTTTAATTCAAGTTTTTTAATTAATATTTTTTTATTTAAGTAACTTTTTTTAACAAAATTGATTTTTTATATCAGAAAAAATAGTTAAATTTAATAGTTATGATTTTAAGAAAAACAAATAAATTTTACATTATTTTAACAATTACATTAATTGGCCATATATTATTATTATCAAGCTGTGCAGAAATAGTAAATCCACAAATAGAGCCAGAAAATAGAGCTATCAAATCTATTTCTAAATGGAAGTTAAATTTAATTACTGAAGAAAAAGAAACTTTAATTAACTATCAGGAATTTGATATAAATGGTAATTTAATAATCAATGAAGAATATGATGAATTAGGCAAAATCAAATTACGCTCTCAATTCGAATATTTTATGAATGAAAGTAAAGAAATTCTCTGTTTTTATTCTGATACAGGTATCTCTAAGAAATCTGTTTTTATTTATAAATATAATTTAAGCGGAAAAATTATAGAAAAATCTGAATTAGATGATAATGGTAAAATCATTAATATATCAAAATATAATTATGATTTAAATGGAAATTTAATTTCTAAAATTGATGAAAGTATAGTAACTGGAATATCTAAAAAAACAGATTTCTCTTATTCTTATAATAATAACGGAAATTTAGTTGAAAAATATATTATTAATGACGGACAAACTAAATCGAGAGATTCTATATTTTATATTCCAAATTTAAATCAACTTAAAATATATCATTTTGATGAAATTGGCTCTGTTGTTTATTATTCTATCTATACATACAATAAATTTGGCAATGTTATTTATGAAATCAGATATTCTAATAATAATTCGATATTAATGAAAATTATTTACGATTATCAATATTTCAATTAATTAAATCTTAATGTTTTAATTATTTCTACTTTCAAAATTGCTAATGCTGGAATAAATGAAACTATCAATGATATAGTTAAAATTCCTAAAAAAACTACTATGTAAGAAATTAAATCAAAATTAATAGGTAAAGCATCTAAGAAATATATATCACCTTGTAGTTTGACTAATTCGTAATTTTGTTGAAGAAAAGTAAATAATAAACTACATAATATTCCTATCACTAAACCTATTAAAGTTAGTTTAATTGCTTTAAAAATAAATATTTTCATAATCGAAAAATTATTCATCCCCAAAGTTTTAAAAATCCCTATTGTTTTTACTTTTTCCAGGATAAGTACTAAAATAGATGTAATAATATTCATCATTGCTATCAAAGAGATTAATGATAGAATTAAAGGTATTGGTTCTTTCTGAAGTTCAATCCAAGAAAAAATATATTGGTGAGTATCGAAAACTGTAACAGTATAGAAAGGATAATTTAACTTTTTATCTATTAAATTTCCAATTAAATTAGCATTATATGGATTATTTAAAAAAATTTGAATTTCTTTAGCATAATTATTATTTATATTTAGTGTGTTATAAACAACTTCCTCATCAACAAAAGCAATATTATTATCATATTGAGTCATACCTGTTCTATAAAGACCTGAAATTTTAAGTTTTTTTACACTAAAATCCAGTTTATTATTACTATTTCTCGGGAAAAAAATAATCACTTCATCTCCTACTTTTAAATTCAATTTTTGAGATAAATATTGGCTAATTATAATTGAATTGCTAAAATCTGATAGATTAACATTCGGAACTAATATATATTTTTTTATATTATCAAATAGTTGCTTTGAAAGAGCACGCGCTGATATAGCAGCTACTTCATTTTTTTGTTTTATTATTCCTTCAATAGAATTAATTTCAATAATTTGTTTAATTTCAGCTTTATAAACTTCTTTAATTTGATTTAAATGAATATTTCTGATATCAAAGGGTTCATTATTAAAGTTTTGTATTGATATATGAGAACTAAATTCAAAAGCTACATTTTTTAATTTTTTCTCGAATCCTTCTAATATCCCAATAGAAATAATTAATGCGATTGCACCAAGTGCAACACTAATAATTGCGACAATTTCTGTAAATCTAGTAAACTTAGATTTTGTTGAATTTGAAATATTAGAAGTTAAAAAACTAAAAAATGAAAATTTCATTTATTTTAATAATTCCCTTGCAATTACAAGATGCTGAATTTCAGATGTTCCTTCGTATATTTCGGTTACTTTAGCGTCTCGCATCATTCTTTCCACTTGATATTCTCTTACATAGCCATATCCACCATGTATTTGCACTGCTTCTCTTGTTACTTCGTTGGCAATAGTAGAAGCAAATAATTTTGCTTCGGAAGCTTCTCTAATATGCTCTTTCCCATTATCTTTTAACCAAGCTGCTTTGAGTGTTAACAATTCGGCTGCACTAATTTTCATAGACATTTGTGCTAATTTTGCTTGAATTAGCTGATGTTCGGAAATTAATTTTCCCATAGTTTTACGCTCTTTGCTATATTTCAAAGCAAGTTCGAATGCTCCTTCGGCAATACCTAAAGATTGAGCTGCTATTCCGATTCTACCACCATTTAAACCTTTCATAGCTATATAAAATCCATCGCCTACATTCCCTATCATATTTTCTTCTGATACTTTAACATTTGTAATACCTATAGATGTAGTATCAGATGATCTCATTCCCATTTTATCTTCTTTTAGTCCAGGGACGAAACCATCAGTTCCCTTTTCTACAACAAAGCAGGCAATTCCTTTATGCTTTAATTCGGGATTAGTTTGAACGAAAACTATATATATATCAGCATTACTACCCGTAGAAATCCAATTTTTTGTACCATTCAGTATCCAGTTATTACAATCTTTTACAGCTGAAGTTGTAATTCCACGAGCATCAGACCCTGCTTCTGGCTCACTAAGACAATATGCACCAATATATTCACCAGTAGCTAATTTAGTAAGGTATTTTTCTTTTAATTCTATACTTCCATAATTTTCGATTATCCAGCAAACAAGCGAATTTTGAACAGACATTACTATGGCTATACTTGCATCCACCTTTGCAATTTCTTTTAGTGCTAAAACATAACTAATAGTATCTAATTCAGCTCCACCCCATTCAGAGGAAACCATCATTCCCATAAAACCTATTTCACCCATTTTTTTGATAATTTCCTTTGGATAAATTGAATTTTTATCTCTTTCGATAACAGATGGCAAAATTTCTTCTTTAGCAAACTTATTTGCCATTTCTTGAATTTGTATTTGAGATTCTGTAAATTCAAATGATATCATAATTTTTTCTTTGATTAATCTTAATAATATTTAAATATAATGAAACTTTTTTATTATTAATCAGTCTTTATTTTGTAATTTTGAGTATAAAATATAAATATTTTTAATTAAACAAGGAGTATTTCAATGAAGTTAAACGTTTTAACTTTTTTGTTTTTGATATGCTTTTTTAATTTATCTTATGCAGGTCCTAAGCTCGAAATAGAGGGTGGTAATACCTATGATTGGGGAATTGTAAAACCAGATCAAAGTCCGTTAAAAGCAAAAATAAAACTTTGGAACAAGGGTGATGAACAATTAGAAATAAAGAATGTAAAACCAGGATGCGGGTGTACTACTGCACCATTAGACAAAAATCTCTTACAACCAGGTGAATATGCTACTTTAGATGTTTCTTTGAATATTACATCTTATAACGGCGATGTAACTAAAAGTATTTCTATTTACACAAATGAAGAAAATAATGACCACGTAGTATTATTTATTAAAGCAAATGTATCAAGACCTGTTAACGTATTTCCTACTTATTTAGCATTTTCAAGATTAATGGTAGGAGAAGAAAGTTCAGCTAAAGTAGTCCTAACAAACAATACAGAAAAGCCTATAAAAATAACAAAAGTTACTATTACAGACGAAAGAATTAAATTAAGTTTAAAAAATGGAGATATCCTACAACCTAAACAACCATTATCAGTTGATGCATTTTATAAACCTGATGCTCCAGGAAGATTAGATTTCAATGTTGTTATAGAAACTGATAGCAAAGAAGCTGACAAAATAGAGATTCGTGGCTGGGGAAATATCATCCAAAAAGAAACAAAGTAAAATTTTTAAAAATTATTTAGAAAAAAGGCTGTAAGATTTAGTATTTTACAGCCTTTTTCATTATTATATTATTCTGCTACAATTTTATCAAATAATAAAACATTATTTGTCTTAATTCCTATTAAATAAACTCCACTTAATAAATTATTATTGAAATTTAATAAATTAAATCCTTCGTTTAAGTAACCATTATAAATTGTTTGAATTAGATTTCCTTCATAATTATAAATATTAATAGAAACAAAATCAGCTAATTTCAAATCAAAACTAATCTGAAATTTAGAAATTATAGGATTTGGATAAATTTTAAAATTTGAAATAATTTTATTAATTCGATTATATTCGTTTTCTACAGTCGTTGGTACGCTATTCTTATCCCCTGGATTAGTAACCTTGCTTAAATCACCTGGTTGAGGGCTAGCTGGAGTCCAAGTTCCATCAGGATCCTGCAGTTCTACTCCATTTGTAAATCCATCACCATCAGAATCAAGTTTAAAAGAGCAGCCCAATTAATATTATTTCCCGATAAATTTTTCTTGACATCTAATCCAAAAGCATTTCTTGGTGTACCACCGCCATTTGTATGACAAGTATTACAAGAAAATTTGTTACCATTAGGTATTTTCGTTGAAAATCTTGCTTGCTATTTAAATTTAGAGTGATAGCAAAAAACCAAAAGGCCAAAGAAGCAATTTTGAAAGTATTATTCATAATTCCTCATTAAATTAATTGAAAATTATATTCATAATACGTAATATTGTGTAAATTATTCGATTAATTTATATTAATTTAACACCAAGGTATCTTTTCTATCGGGACTTAATGACAAATATTTAACTTTTGCACCTACAAAATTTTCTATAAATGAGATATATTCTTTAACTTGTATTGGCAAATTATCAAAATTTGCACCATTTAAAGATTTTTTCCATCCTTTAAAAGTTAAATAATTACAAGTGATATTATTTAATGTAGGTATATCAACCGGAAAGTATTTTAATGGCTTTTTATTGAATTGATATTCAGTGCAAACTTTAATTTCATCTAATTCATCTAACACATCAATTTTAGTAAGTGCAATTTCAATTATTCCATTAATCATTACCGAATATTTTAAAGCAACTAAATCTAACCAACCGCAACGTCTTGGTCTTCCAGTAGTTGCTCCATATTCAGCCCCTTGCTTCCGAAGGTATTCACCTATTTCGTTATTTTGCTCTGTTGGGAAAGGTCCATTACCTACTCTAGTACAATAAGCCTTTGTAATACCAATTATATTACTAATTGCAGTGGGCGGGATGCCAAGACCTGTGCAAGCACCACCTGAAGTAGGATTAGAGCTTGTTACAAAAGGATAAGTCCCGTGATCTACATCAAGCAAGGCACCTTGAGCACCTTCTACTATAATTTTTTTATTATCTTTTATTTCATTATTAATTAAATGAGTTGTATCAGTAATATAAGGGTCAATTAATTGGTCAAATTTTAAATAATACTCAACTATTTCTTGCTCATCTAAAGATTCATATCCATAAATTTTACTTAGATAATTATTTTGTTCATTTATATTATACCTTAGTTTTTCTTCAAAACCTTTTTTATCTAATAGATCAACTATTCTAATTCCAAATCTCCTATATTTATCTATATATGCAGGACCAATACCACGTCCTGTAGTACCAATAGCATTTTTAGAAGACTCTTCTCGTGCTTTATCTATTAATTTATGATAAGGCATAATAAGATGAGCTTTATGTGAAATAAACAACCTGCCTTTCACATCAATACCATTACTTTCTAACATATCAATTTCATTAATCAAAGCAATGGGGTCTATTACTACTCCATTTCCTATAATACATTTTACTTTAGGATTAAGAATACCCGACGGAATTAAATGAAGTATATATTGTTTACCATCTATAACTATGGTATGACCTGCATTTGCACCACCTTGATATCGAGCTACTATATCTGCATCTAAACTTAATAAATCAACAATTTTTCCTTTACCTTCGTCCCCCCATTGAGAACCAACAACAACTGTAACAGACATAAATTTTTACTTTAATATATTAGATAAATTAGTTTCGATATTAAGAACTTTATTTAGATGAGTAGTTTGGAATAATTTATAAATTCTTTCATTTACATTAATAATGTATAATTTTTTATTAGTTTTATTTAGATTATTATGAGTGCCCGCAATCATTCCTAATCCGGTACTATTCATTACATCAACCTGTGATAAATCTATAACTATTATAGAAATATCTTTCATAACAAGTTGATTTATAATATTAGAAAAGTCCATTGCATCTTCACCAGACACAACAATATGTGGCAGTGTAATTACTGCCACATAATCGTTTATAATTTGATAATCAATCTTATTATCTTTTTCCATTTATTTAACAGTATTTAAACTTGGATTATCTTTAATTACAGATTTTCTTTCAGTATTATACCAAATTACATAATTTGACGCAATAAATACTGATGAATAAGTACCTACAATAATACCTATAAACATTATAAATGCAAAACCTTGAAGCACCGGACCACCAAAAAATATAAGTATTACTAATACACCTATTGTAGTAGCAGTTGTATTGATTGTACGACTTAATGTTTCATTAATAGAAAGATTAACCATCTTAGCAAAATGAAGTCCTTTGTGTTTTTCTCTATTTTCACGAATTCTATCAAAAATTATAACTGTATCATTTACAGAATATCCTACTACAGTAAGAATACCGGCAATAAAACCTTGATTGACCTCTAAATCTAATATTCCTAAGTGATGAACAATTAGAATGATACCAAATGTAACAATCACATCGTGAACAATTGCTATAATAGCACCTACACCATACACAAATTCGAAACGAAAAGCAATATAAATCATCATTGCAATCATAGCAAGAAGTACAGCCCATAAAGCCTTTATAAACATTTCGCTACCGATTTTTGGTCCGATTTTGTCAATTTTTATGATATTAAATTGATCCGAATATGATTGCTGTAAAATATTTGTAACTTTGTCTGGACCTGTTTCGATTTCAGGAACTCTTACTAAGAATTGATTAGCAGCACCAAATGATTTTAATTCTAATCCTCTAATATTAGCTTTTTCTAAATTAGAGCGTAAATCTGAGATTTTAACGTCTTTATTAAATTCAAAAGCTATTTCTGCACCACCTTTGAAATCTATACCTAATTGTGGTGGTAGAAAAATAGTTAAAACAATTCCTATAATATTTAAAATAGTAGAAAAAATTGTAAAGAATTTTCTTTTTCCTACGAAATCAATATTTGTATTTTGAAAGTATTGCATATTTTTTCCCTAATTTTTTTTCAATTAATATTAAGCTTGAACTTTTGGCTGACCAAAACTAAATTGTGTAGCTCCATTAGAAATAACTATTTCTATAATAGCTCTCGAAATTATTATTGCTGTAAATAGTGTTGTCAATATACCTATTAATAATGTTGTAGCAAATCCTTGAATAGGTCCTGTACCAAGTGTCATCAATATAAAAGCTGTAATACCTGTTGTAATATTACCGTCTAGAATAGCAGATAAAGCTTTACTAAAACCCTCGTCTATTGCCGAGCGTAGAGATCTACCTTTTGCTAATTCTTCTCTTATACGTTCAAAAATTAATACATTAGCATCTACAGCCATACCCATCGTTAATACTATACCAGCAATACCTGGTAAAGTCAACGTACCTTTCATAGAAGTTAATATTGCAACTATCAAAGAAATATTTATTAAAACTGAAATATCTGCAACAATACCACCTGCATTGTAATACATTATCATATATAAAATTACAAAAAGAAAAGCAATTATCGAGGCAGTAATACCAGCATTAATAGAATCCTGTCCTAAGGAAGGTCCTACAACTCTTTCTTCAACTATTTTTACGGGTGCTTTTAGTGCACCTGCTTTTAGAATTACTTCTAACAATCTTGCTTCTTCTACATTAGAACTTCCAGATATTTGAGAACGCCCACCTGTAATTTTTGTTTGTACTACTGGAGCAGAATATACTCTATCATCTAAAACTATTGCAATTCTTTTCTTAAGATTTGCACCTGTAATTCGAGCCCATTTTTCAGAGCCTTCGTCATTCATAGTCATATTAACAACAGGAGCGTTAGTTGTAGGATCGAACGATTGACTTGCATCTACAATTACGTCACCTGTTAATTCTGGCTCTCTTTTAACACAATAGAAATCGAAGATTTCAACTTTATTTTGTTTTAAAACTCTTGGATCGGGTTTAGCTCCAATTGCTATTTTTAGGTCTAAAGGTATAAAAGTTTTGATATCAGGTCTATTTAATATTTCTAAGAATTTAGCTAATGAATCTTTTGAAATTCTAAAATTAAATTCTCCTACCTCTGGTATTTGATCATTGATATAATAAAATGGCATCCAATTAGCATTTTCTCCTTCGGGAACATAATAAGTAGCAAACAAAGAAGTAAATGGATGTTCTCTATAATGTTTTTCCTGGATTTGTTGTTCACTTAAACCTTCATAAGGATTGTTTGTATCTTTTTTTGTTGTATCAGATTTTAATGTATCATTTTTAGTAATATTAGTTGTATCATTTGTTATTTTGGTAGTATCTTTTTGAACTGCTAAAGAGTCAGATTTTTCTTTTTTAAAAACACCATTTTTCTCAGCCAAATACTTATCAATTTTAGCGAATGCTCTTACTATATCAGCATTATTTCTTACAAGATTAAATTCTAAACGTGCAGTTGTAGAAATTAAAGCTCTCATTTGAGTATCATCTTCTACACCTGGTAATTCTAATATTATTCGACTATTTCCTTGCTTTTGGATATTAGGTTCGGCTACACCAAATTGGTCTACCCTCTGACGAATTACTTCAACAGCTTGGTCTATAGCATCGCCAGCATCTTTACGTAATTTAGAAATTATTTCTTCTTCGGAAGCATCTCTAATATCGGCAACATCAAAATAAGAAATTAATGTTTTTCCTTTAGGGCGTGCAATATTATTAAAATGTTTTAAAAATATATCTATGGCTTCCTGGTCAGAAGTTTTTACTTCTTCTCTTGTTTTATCTAATACTTCAGTAAAAATTTCATCAATGGATTCTCTTTGAGCAGATTCTTCGATTAATTTTACAACATCTACTTCCATTGTTACATACATACCGCCACGCAAATCTAAACCGAGCTTCAATTGATTTCTTTTAGCAGATTCTAAATCTGCACCATAAGTTTTTTTAAATTCTTCCATTATTTTTAAAGAATCTTCAGGATTTCCTGCTTTCTTTGCCCTTGCTTGATAATCTTTTAGCTTTGTTTCTAAATTGCTTGCATTGTAGCTAGGGTACATTACAACTATAACAGCAGCAACCACAATAATTATCAAAGCAATTTTTCCAATATTATTTTTCAATTAAATGCCTCCAATTATTCTATTAAATATCTTTTTTACAATTTAGAATTTTTTAGAACTACAAATTTACTTTGAAAATAAACAATAATCAAATGATTTTTAAGCTTTTGTTAATTTTCATATTTTTACATAATAAAGTTTACTAAAGTTAGGATTATTTTTGGAATTCGATTTAATTATTGTAAATTATAATACTACTAAACTTACTATTGAGTGTATTGATTCGGCTTCAAAAACTTTTGATAAAGATTTTAATGTAATTGTAGTAGATAATGGTTCAAAAATAGACGATACAGATTTAATTTTAGAAAAATATCCAAAAGTAACACTAATTAAAAACAAAACTAATTTAGGATATGCTGGTGCCATTAATATTGGTGTAAAGTATTCGATTACTAATAATTTGATATTATCAAATTCTGATATAATTTTTACTGAAAATTCTATTAAAATTATTCTTGACAAACTCAATTCTAATGAAGCTGATATTGCTGGTCCACAACAAATTTATTTAAATTATATGTGGCAGCAGTCTTATGGTATATTTCCTGGAATTAAATTAGGTATTTTAGATTTTTTATTAATCAATATAATTATTAGAAATTATAACCGCAAATTTTACAATTATAAAAATCCACGAATTAAACCTAAGCAAGTAGACTTTATAGATGGTGGAATAATATTTGTAAGGAAAGATATTTTCGAAAAAGTGGGAGGTTTCGATAAAGATTTTGATTTTTATTCAGAAGAGACTGCTTTTTGTTACCAAGCAAAAAAACTAAACGCAAAAATTATACATTATCCAAATTCTATTATAATACATCATAGGGGTGCAAGCTATGGTCCCGAAAAAATTCCGATTGATTACATAGAACGAATGATTTACTCTAAGATTAAATTCTGTAAAAAATATCGCAGTAAAATAGAGACAAAAATTTACATTTTATTGGAAGCTTATTCATTTTTGTTGTCACATTTAATAAGTAAATTTTTTAGATCAATTGATAAAAAATATCAAAACAATTATAAAGAAATTTATCATATTTGGAAAAAAGTTTTAAATGAGATCTAAATTAGCAATTTGTTATCGAGTATATCCAGGTATTTCTAAAATACCTGCTATTTTTAAGGAAGATAAATTAAAATTGACAGAATTTGCTCTCAAGTCATTTGTAAATGCTTTGGATAATAGCAATTTGGATATTAAAATATGGGTGATACTCGATAATTGCAATCAAAATTACAATCAGATATTTCAGAAATATCTTCCTAATTATAATTATGAATTAATAAATGTACCTAAATCAGGCAATGCTGCTACATTTGGTATGCAAATGAATATTCTACGTCAGCAGAATTTTAGCGAAAATATTTATTTTGCCGAAGATGATTATTTCTATTTACCAAATGCTTTTAAAGAAACTATAAACATTTTAGAAAATAATATTGCTGATTTTGTAACTCCATACGATCATCCCGATATTTATAATTTAAAATTCCATAATTATAAAAAAGAAACAATAAAATTAAATAATAGTAATTATAAATGGATAAATTGTGCTACAACTACAATGACCTTTATGACAACAAAAAAAAATTTAATTAAATATTGGAAATATTTCAAATCGTATACTAAATTAAATTACGATACATCTATGTGGCTATCTATTACAAAATATAATATAAGGAATCCATTTAAAATTTTATCTGATTGTATTAATTCTATTCATTACTTGAAAATTTATAGCAAAGTATTTTATTTTTTCCCGTTTTCATTTTTAGGTAGTGGTGCTAAATTGCTATGTCCTAAACCATCTCTTGCAACACATTTAGACAATCAAGGAATTCCCGATAGTGTAGATTGGAACGAAGAATTTAAAAAAATATCAGATGGCATATAAAATATTAGATACCTGTATTATTTGTGCAAAGTGTGATAGGATTTGTCCGAGAGAAGCAATTTTTATCGGAAATAAAATTTACGAAATTAATCCCAGAAAATGCGATGAATGTAAAAAAGAATCAGAACCACTATGTGTTATAGTTTGCCCTGTAAATGCAATTATTAAAGATAATAAAAGGATTAATAATGATAATCAAAAATAAAAAAATAATTATAGAAAACGGTAAAATAATAAATATAGAAGATATTGAAAAAGATATTATTATAATTAATGATAAAAAAGAAAAAATTTATAAAGATTGTGTTATAACTACTAATTTTACAGATTCTCATTGTCATATATGGGGATTAGGAATGAAGCATAGTAGTGGAGATTTATCTAATGCAAGAAGTATCGACGAATGTATTAAAATTATCGAAAAGGATAAATTTTTTAGAGGAAATTGGTTAATAGGTAGAGGTTGGAATCAAGAATTTTGGGGCAATGAAATGCCATGTAAGGAGCATTTAGATAAATACTTCACTGATATTCCTGTATGCTTAACTAGAATTGATGGACATGCAATCTGGGTAAATAGTAAAGCAATAGAAATATCAAAAATAAGTAAAGATTTAAAGATAGATGGTGGAGAAATACTTCTCGACGATAAAGGTGAAATAATGGGAATATTTATAGATAATGCTATGCAATTAATCGAGAAAAATATTCCAAATTTCACATATGAACAATTAAAAAGTTTTATTCTAAAAGGTATAGAAAAAGCTAATAAATCAGGTATAACATATTTTCACGATATGGATGTTAATTCTAGACTACATAATATTTATGTAGAATTAGATGAGCAAAATATTCTTAATTCCAAAGTTTATTCATTTTTAACTGCTCAGAATAGAGAATATTTAAGTTTCGATAATAAACATTATAAGGGCAAAAATTATAAAGTGCAAGGAATAAAACTCTATTGTGACGGTGCTTTAGGTTCTCGTGGTGCTGCATTAAGCGAATATTATAATGATTATAATACCAAAGGACTATTGCTATTAGAATATAATGATATGCTTAGCATCTGTATAGAAGCAGCACAATTAGGATATGATATAGCTATTCATTCCATAGGCGATAAAGCTGTAGAATTAGTTTTAAATGTATTTATAAAATTACGTGAATTAGGCTATGATAATATTTTACGAGTTGAGCATTCTCAATTAGTTAAACCTGATGATATTGTAAAATATAGTAAATATAATATAGTAGCATCTGTTCAGCCTATTCATTTTACATCGGATTATCAAATGGCTAAAAAAAGGCTTGGGCTAGAAAGATTAGAAAATATAGGATATCCTTGGAAAAGTTTTCTTAAAAATAATGTTAAGATGATTGCAGGTTCGGATTTCCCAATAGAAAGTGAAAATGTCCTATTAGGTATTAATTCTTTTATTACAAGAGAACCAGATATAAATAATGATAAAGAAAAAATCAGTTTAGAGGATGCCTTTAATTGCTACACAAACAATCCAAATATATTGGTTAATAATTATTCTAAATATTTAAAAATAGATGAATTAGCAAGTTTTAATATTATTAGAAACTTTAATATTAATAATTTAAAAAACTCAACAGTTGAAAAAGTATTTTTCGAAGGTTTAGAATTATTATAAATTACTTTCATCTAAAGTAATTAAATTATTTAATATTGCATAAAGAGTAAGCCCTGATACAGTTTTAATTTCTAATTTTTGGGAAATGTTTTTTCTATGAGTAGATACAGTTTGGATACTTAATCCTAAATTATCTGCTATTGACTTTGTTGTCATTCCTTTTGCTATCATTTGCAATATTAATTTTTCGCGTGCAGTAAGTTCTTTATTTTC
>Ga0308419_1000232_pt1 | contig 43852 bp, 40 predicted proteins | sample HotsprSampleMS50_FD_203674 | JGI IMG/M metagenome (GOLD analysis project Ga0308419, IMG submission 203674) | Hot spring phototrophic mat microbial communities from Mushroom Spring, Yellowstone National Park, Wyoming, United States - 20090730_MS50 ... | reverse complement strand
GGATTTGCAATAGGTGCTTTTGGTAAATTAGGGTATGGAATATTTTTTCTTCAACCTGAATTAATTTATTCTATTGATGGCAGCAAAATTACCTATAAATACGATGGGCAAACTATTACTCCTACTATTACGCAAAATTCTATAGATCTTGCATTATTAGCAGGAATTAATCTTACAAAAAGTGAAAGCTTATTTCAACTAAATCTTCAAGGGGGTTTATTTACTTCAATAGTAACTGATAAAGGACTTTCTGATTTGCCCGATGTCCTTGCGAGAACAGATTTTAATAATCTGGTATATGGTATTAAATTAGGCTTAGGAGCAGAGTTTAGTAATTTTGTTTTTCATCTACGCTATATTACTGGCTTGAATAATATATACAAAGATGGCATTGGTCTTCAAAATGTAGATATGAAAAATGTAAAAATCGAGTTTGCTGTAGGAATTAAATTATTAAGTTTTTAGTTTTTTTCTGTTTGGTTTAAGAAATAATAAGCAAAACCAATAGCAATAGCAGCTGCTCTCGGAGTATGAGAATTATTTATTGGATATCCTGTTACTTCGGGTATTAGTGCTTTAAATGGGTCATTTTTTGTAAAATCTGTGAAATTTCCATTCAATTGGTAATATGCTTTTATAAATAATTCAAATTTCGCACTTTCATCTTTATATATTGTATAATTATAGCCAAATTTTAAATCTATTATTGTATTTAAATTATCTAAATTTTGGCTTGCACCATCTATATCGTAACTTATTGGAAAATTTATTCCAAAACCAAAGGTAATACCTTTAAAAAATAAACTTTGCGATAGTCCAATATAAGAGAATGAATTTGTGTATTTTTTTCCTGTAGCAAAATCTTTAATAAAATATGAATAATTATTTAGACCTAAATCTGTAATAGTTCCTAATGGAGATGTTTCTGTAATAGGTATAAATAACGATAAATTAATATCGGGATATTGATTGAATGATAATCCATTTTGACGTCCGATAGGAGTTTCTACTACACTTACACCCGACTTTATTGCTGCATTTAATCCATAAGAAATAGGATCATTAATCTGAGAATATAAATTATGAATGTATAACAAAAATATAATTAATGATAATGCTAATTTTTTCATAAACTACCTATTTTTATAAAAAAATAGCAATATATATACCAATTAGAAATCTATTTACCTTCTAACATTTTTTCAAGGATTTGTATTTTTTCGCTATTAGGGAAATTACTTTTGTAAGCAAGAAACGTTGAGCTTGCTTCTTTGTATTTTTTCATATAAATTAATGCAGATATCTTACCATACATAGCAGGCTCGAAATAATCTGTATCAGAATAAGAATTAATTACCGAATCGTAGTAAATAACAGCCGATATAGGGCTCTTTAATTTCATATACAATTCAGCAGTGAAATATTCTCTATAAGCCAATTTATTTCTTAGTTCTGTAATTTTGTTTGATGCTTCTTTGTATAATTCATCGTCAGGATATAAATACTGAAATTCTTGGAATGCTTCTATTGCTTTTCGTGTATATTCTTGGTCTCTATCATATGTAGGCGACATATTATAATAGCACATAGCAGTTTTATAAAGGGCTTCTTTTGTAAAAGGACTACCAGGAAACTGCCTTCTTAGTCTATTATAACTAAATGCAGCCACAATGTATTCACCTTTACGAAAAGACACTTCCCCTAAATAAAATTGTGCATCGTCTGCCCATTGGCTTGCAGGATATTGAATTATAATTAAATCAAACATTTGTTTTGCTTCGTTGTAATCTTTATTTTCTAAAAATCTTACTCCTGCCTGAAATATTTCTTCGGGATTTGTACTATCGGGCAATTTAGAGCCACCACAAGAAACTAACACTAAAACTATTAGTAATAATATAATATTTTTAATTTTCATCTTATTCTATTTTAAATATTTGATATTTTATGAATTTTTTCTATTCGTTTAATATGACGTCCGCCTTCGAATTCAGTTTCTAAAAATACATCTACTATCTTCTTTGCAGTTTCTAATTCTAATAGCCTTGCACCTAAAGCTAATATATTAGCATCGTTATGTAGGCGTGCCATTTTTGCCATTTCTGTATTACAGCAATTTGCTGCTCTTATTAGGGGAACTTTGTTTGCTACTATTGATACTCCTATCCCTGTTCCACATATTACAATTCCTACGTTTGTTTCTTCATTCGAGACAGATTCTGCAACAGGAAAAGCAAAATCGGGATAATCTACCGATTCTAATGAGTAAGTTCCATAATCTAATACATCATAGTCTTTGCTTTTTAGATAATTCTTTATTTCTTCTTTTAATTTAAAACCAGCGTGATCGCTTCCTATCGAAATTTTTTTATTCAACATTTTTTAAACATTCTTTAATTATTTATTAACATTTTTAACATTTTTCTATAAAAATTATATTGAAAACTTGTTTATAACTTTCACTTGACATAATAAATTATATATATCATATTTTCAATGTGCAAAAATACCAAAGTTTTCATTACATTATTAACATAAGATTTACTATAAACAATTTTATAAACTAATTATTTTTTTTGATATTACATTTGTCAAGTGTTTTTTTTCCACTTTTCCACATCAATTATGATTATGAATTAAGAATATATATAAATAAAGAATTATAACAATAATCATAATGTTAATAGAATTATAAAAAACAAATAAACAAAAAATCACGTCAATTTTTATTTATTAATTAAAATATGAGAAAATATATATTAATTTTTATATTATTGCTGCCTGCTACGATTATAGCACAATCTATTTATCCTAAACACCAAGCAGGATTAGGTTTTTCTTTGATTAGTGGTGGTATAATATCTTATCAAGTAGAATTTGATCCTAAATTTGCCTTAAAAATTAATGGATTAGTATATTACAAAGACTTTACAGAAAATGAATTCGAATTATATGCTAATATTGGATCAGAAGTACAATATAACATATATAAACAGTCAAATATTAGAATTTATGGTTTAATAGGCTCATCTTTCTGGTATTTGCAATATAATTTAAATAGAGATACTACTATTAATGATGTAAGATACCAAAACAAATTAGTCAGAGATAAAAAGCTTTTAAATATAGGAATTGGAGGCGGCTTAGAATATAAATTACATCAGAGTGTTGCACTATCATTCGATTTTGGAGTTTTTTTACAGAATAGTCTATACAGCACAGGAAATTTCGAAAAATTTATAGATAAAGCCCAAAATGAACAAAGTCAAATTGGGCTTTCGATTGGAATAGGTATTAGGTATATTTTTTATTGAAAAACGGATAATAAATCTGCCTCCCAGCTGCTTCCTTCTTTTGGTTTTTCTACTATTCGAGTCATTTCTTCACCTAAATAGGTAAGAAATAAAGTTGGAACTCTTTCTATTCCCATCCTACGATAAAGAAAATCGGGATCTCTTTTATCTTTGTCTAAAGCATATATAGTTAATTTATCGGTCATATTTAATGACTTTACTAATTGAACAATATAAGGTAATTGCTCTTTTGAATCTTTGCACCAGGTACCAATTACTACTAAAAAGCCAAATCCTTGATCTTTAAAATATCCTTTTAGAATATTTACAATACTATCGTTAGGGGCATATTTCTTATTATCATCAAACTTCCAACCTAATTCCTTAGTTAATTGCTCTAAAGTAACTTTTCCTACAAGAACTTTTTCTTCTTGTGTTTGGGAAAATATATTGAAGTTAAAAGAAAAAAATAAAATCATTAAAATAAATAAATACGATTTATACATAATAAAACTCCTATTTAATTGGTAATGCAATTTCATAATATTGACCTTTTGGTGGTTTTGGTAAATTTCTTTTTAATATCCAAGGATTTAACAATTTAATTTCTTTGTAAGTAGTTCCATTAGCTCTTGCCCAAGCACTTAAATCGGTAATTTCTTCATCAACTTTTACCAATGTATATTTATATGGTTTGTAGATTTCTATTTCCTTCATATTAAATCCGTATTTTTCGGGATTTTGCATTATTTCTTTAATTATAGCAATACGAAATAGATAACGACTTGTTTCTTCATTCAAAAATAATTCAAAATAATCATTAGTAAGCTGAAAATCTATATTATTCTGTACTCCCGTATGCCCCATATTGTAGCCAGCAGCAGCAAGTAGCCAAGAACGATAATTATTGTAGCCCTGTCTTAAATATTTTATTGCAGCAATTGTGCTTTTTTCGGGATGCCGTCTCTCGTCTACGAAGTCATTTACAATTAATCCAAGCGATTTAGCAGTTTCGGGCATAATTTGCCATAATCCTATTGCACCTGCAGGAGAACGAGACATATACAAAGCACTTTCGGCAACGGATAAGTATTTTAAGTCATCGGGCATATTATATTCTCTTAGTAGTCTTTCGAATAATGGAAAATATCGTCCCGCACGTTTGAAATATAAAATTAATTGTCCTGGTTGTTGTAAATTTAGCAATAGTTCTCGCTCGGCACGCTCTCGAACATCTTCTAAATTTAATGGATATTTTTCACCACAAAAGCTTAATTCTTCGGGTAATTCTACTTCTGACAAAAAACGATAAATATTAGGCTCTACTTTTTGGCTATAAATTTGATTTTTTTCTGAACAAGAATTTAATGTAAATAATAAAATAATTAATATTATTATCTTCATAATTATTATTTATAATCCATCATATTATAAATTTTATTACATAATATACGTTCTCGTTCTTCATTTGTTGCTATTACTACTGCTCCATTTTTTTCGATATGTTTATTAATTACTTCTTTAACTTTATTAATCCCGTCTTCATCAAGATTAGAAGTTGGCTCATCAAGAAACAAAATACAATTATCTTTTTGTGTAGCAAGAATAAATTTATACCTTTGCTTCATTCCTGATGAAAAACCTTTAATTTGCTGATGTTTATAAGGATATAATTTAAAAAATTTTAGGTCATTGTCTAATTTATTTTCGTCGAATAGTATATTTCTAATCTTTGCTACTATTTTATAATGTTCGTATGGAGTAAATTCTTCATATAAATTAAGATAAGGAGCAACAAAAGAATAATAACTATTAAAATGATTTAATGATATTTCCTGATTATTGAAACTAAATTTAATATTACCTTCGCTCGGGGATAAAATTCCTGCAAGAATTTTTAATAAAGTAGATTTACCAGAACCATTATCGCCTATTAATCCAATTATTTCGTTATTTTGAATGTTAAGTGATATATTTTTAAATATAAAATGCTTTTTTACAAAAAATTTTGATATATTATTTGCTTGTAAGTTAAATTGTAACATATTATTTACTTATTATAGTAAATTTTCCATAAATGTAATCATTTGGCGTATGCACAGCAAATAAGTAAATGCCACTCGATAGATTTGAAAAGTCTAATTCGTTTTTATTTATAGAAATTGTTCTATTTGTTCCGTTAATTGCAATTTTTTTATTTTTAATAAAAATAGGTATCAATTCGGTATTATATATAATTATTTGGGCATTATCGTATAAATTAGCATTTTCGGGTGCTGGGAAAACAATTTCATCGTCCAATAAATTATTAAAAGGATTAGGATAAGCGTAACTAATTTCGTTAGTTTTTTTGCCTGGCAATTCTATTTTGAAATAGCCAATATTATCATCACATTTATCAATGAAGTATTTGTTGATTTTATTCAAATATTCTGCATTGTTAAAAATATTTTTACTAACCTGAAAGAAGTAGCTATTAGTTATAATGTATTGATTTTTGGCAGAGTTTAGATCGGTATTACAATAAATAATATCTAATGTATCGTTGCTGAAATTTTTTTCATCACCTTCGAAATTGAAACGAATAAATCCAATCTCTAAAGGTCTAAGTGATTTTGATAGATTTACAGCAGGGGGTGAGTAATTAATTACTTTATCAAATTTTACTTCGGGTAATGATTTTGCATTAGAAAAGTATTTACCGTCTATAGAGCGATTACCTGTATGATAAATCCAAAAAAGAAATTCAGTCCATACATTTTTAAAATTAGTATTATATTTTTCGATTGCCTTTTCTAGTGCAGAGAATACTTCATATCCTTCTAAAACGTTATTCCATAAATCTTTGAAAATGCTCTGTCCGAACTTTTCTTTTAAATATTTAGCAAAAATCGAAAAACCATATCCTGTTTGCGAATTATCTACACCAAAAGGATATTGAGATAAATTCTTAAATATATTGCTTACGTATTGAATATAATCATCAATTTCGGGATAAAGGTTAAATTCCATAGCAACAGCACACATTTCCATTATATTAATATTAGAAGGAGTAGATAATCCATACATAAATTGTATAGCGTGCTGAAATTCGTGAGCAGCTGTAATTTTTAGTGCATCAATTCCTGTAATTTTGTAAGCGGGTCTACTTTTACCATCTTGTGTTCTAATAGAATCATTAGGGCTAAAATCATTATCAATAATAATATAACTATAAGCACGAACAAAGGGCTGATAAGTAAAAATATCAGTATCAGATGTAGAAGTTAGTCCATAATAACCACCTTGGTCATAGGGATCGTCGTTAGGATTATCGCTATTTCCTAAATCCCAGATATAAATGTCGTAATGGTCTGAGCCTCTGCCCATATTATCGGGTATAGGTGATAAATAACCTAATTCAATCACTTGATAAAAATATGCTTTTTCGAAATAATAAGCAACCGAATCAATATAATCAGGCACACCATTTTTGTCTTTATCTTGCAAAGGTGGGGCATTATATCCGGTTGTATCATAATATATTTTAAACAAATTATTTTTTGATATATGATATTTATGCGATACTTTAGGATTGCCAAGCGAATCGAAAAAAATAGTTCTCTGTAGCCTTTCTCTTTTATCTTTATCAAATAATAAATTTAATCCGCATTTATTATGATTATAAGAGAAAGAATTAAAAGAAAAAGTAAAAAATATAATAATTAAAAAAAAATATGAATAATTTTTTGTCATAATTATGGAATTGTTATCTAAACATTTCCTTTATCATACCCCAAGTTCTACGTATGCTGCTTGGTTTATGAGCAATATATGCTTCGTCTGTATATGAGAAACTATTATCTTTGTTTACAACTTTAATACGATAAGAGTATACATTTTGTAGAAAAGTTTCGTTAGATTGATTATCTTGCTTCATAAAAGCTTCTTCGTCTATGTAGCTATAATTAGATGCTTTACCATTTGCTATTTTTGTGTGAATTTTTCTGTAATTATTATTTCCATTAGAACGCTCTATTTCGAAATGTTTTACGTTATTTTCGTTTTCGGTAGCCCATTTAATAGTAACTCTATCTCCACCCGAATCTACAGAAAATGATTTAATTACACCATCGCTTGCAAAAACTAAAACAATAGTTGTAAGTGCTAATATTATTGTAAAACTAAAACGTTTCATATTACAAAACTAATTCATTTCCAATTAAAAACAAAAATCAATTTTTAAGACGTAATAAAAATAGAATAATTAAAAAAAAGTGGTATTAAAAATAAGATAATTAGTTAATCTCCCAATTTAACTAAAATATCTCATATTAATACCACGAAAAAAATCACAATTTAAATGCCAATTTAAAAAAAATACGTTTTATGTAATAAAAAAGTTACAACAAAAATAATTAAATTTTGTTAATAATTAATTAAATAAAATTTGAAAAATGAAATTAAATAAGTTTCATTAGTTTCTAAATAAATTTTAGATCATCTTTTAAGTATGAATTAAAAAGAAATTTTATTGACATATTGAAGAAAAAAAATAAAATTATAATAAAAATGTAAAAACTAAAAAACCTTCCGTAGTTTTTTTAAAGCCTCCGGAAGGTTTTTTATATAATAAAGTTTTATTTTTTATAATCTATTTAATTACTATAAATTTTTGTACAATGTTACTTTGTAGTGTTTCTAATACTAAAAAGTAAGTGCCACTAATAATGTTTAAATTATTTACGTCAAAGTTGAAATGTTCGATACCTGCTTTTAAATTACCTTGATAAATAGTAGAAACTAAATTACCGTAAGAATCAATAATTTTAATCTTACCAAATGTTTCTAAATTAGAGCTTATATTAAAATAAGCAATATTATTTATTGGATTTGGCTTGATAATACTTAGAGATACACCATTTTTAGTAATTTCTTCTACATCGGTAGTTTGTTTTGGAGTTACAGTAACTTTGCAAACTTCTGATTTAATTGTTCCGCATTTATTTGTTACTTCGCAATAGTAATCTCCTGTATTTGCTATTTTAACATTATCAATTGCTAAGATTGGTAATGTTTCTGATTCAATTGCTTTGCCATTGAAGAACCATTGATATATTAATTCTTCATCTGGTGTATTACCTTCGGCAATTACTTCTAAAGAAAGTTGAGTTCCTTCGGTAATTGTTTTGGTGCTTGCAGGTTGATTTAAAATAGTTGGCGATGAATTAACTTTTAATTTTGCAGATTGTGAATTAACAGATTGTCCTGATGCTGATAAAGTAGCTTTAAGATTATAATCACCTTCGTCAGATTTATTAGCAGATTTGATTGTTAATTTTGTAGTTTTTGTACCACTTATTCTACTATCATCATTTAAAGGAGTGTTGTTTTTGTACCATTGATACGAAATTATTTCATTAGAGCTTGTCTTAGCTTCTGATTCGAAACTTACATTTTGATTAATGCAAACTGAATTATTACTTGGCTGTTTTGCTATAGAAATATCAACTTCTACAAGTTTAAACATAGGTGATTTAGCATTTACATCACACATTCCTGTTACTTCTGCAAAATAAGTTCCTACATCTTTAGATTGAAAATCTCTAATTGTTAAATAATCAGATTTAACGCCCGAGAAACGGTTCTCTTTGTTTTCTACAAGAGCTTCGTTAGTAGTTTCGTTAATTTTTTTGAACCATTGTACTTTAATATCATATCTTTTATAATCTTGTGGCGGTATCTCGAAACCATTAATATGCACTCTAAATGTTAATGTAACAGTATTGCCTAATACTTCGCCTATTGTAATATCTTTCTCGGGAGTAATGAAAGATATATTTCTTACAGGATGTACGGCAAAAGGCTCTGTAGATGCTGTAGGACAAGACGAATGCCCCGAAACTACACAATAGTAAGTACCTGCATTATTATGTGTAATGTTGTTAATTCTTAAAACAGCAGTTTTTGCACCGCTAAAATTGCCACCATCTACAACTAATTTTTTATCTTTATACCATTGATATTTCAATAAACTACCTTCTGCTTCTACAGTTAATACTACATTAGAATTAACGCAGTAGTTCATTGATTTTGTATGATTTGTTACAATTGGCTCATCGTAAATGTAGAAAATAGAAGATTCTGTAGATATGTAAGAATATTCAGGAGAAGTAATTTTAATTTTCAAAGGTTTATCAGCAAATTTACCTCTCTGTACGTACCATTCGAAATATCCTTTTCTTGCATCTAAATTTTTATCGAGTAATTTATAATTTCCACCATCTATAGATATCCATATATCAATTGTAGATAGTCCACGAGAATTCCATTTTAAAACTACTGGAGTATTTTTAATATTACAAAATTCTTGTTGTGGTGCAGGTGTTACAATACTAATTTGTGGTAAAGAAAATTGAATTTTACCACTATTTGGCAATGGTGGAAACATACTATATCCGCAATCATCAGTTCTATATCCAGCCCAAATACCATCAGTATCAGTCCATTGATTTACAGTATTGCCATTATTATCGTATTCTACTATTTTTCTAATACCATTAGTTAAATTATTTGGAATAATTGTAGCAAAAGCTCCGTTTACATTTTCGAATAATTCATAATATGGTGGACATTGGTGGTCAAATCCAGGATTTTTAATTACTGAGCCATTTACTTGGACTAAAGCTGTAGAAATAGGATTATTATTTATATCGTATAATACAACATAATTTTTCGGTTGTGCAGGGCTTAAATTATCATAAATTCCTGTTGCATATAGCATATTAGTTTGACTTGAATTGCAAGCAGTAGAGAAGGTCAATGTCCTTGATTTATTAGTAGAATAAAGGCGAGTAATAGCAGTTCCTTGAGCATTGCCTAAATCAACGCACCAATTAATGTCTTTTCCTGTATTAAATTCAGAATTAGAAGTTGGCACCATTCCAATCCAAGTAGTAGCAGTACCATTAGTTGATGCAATTACAGCTGATGATGTATTTAAACTTGATAAATCTTTAGAAGTTGGATAAGAATATGTATTAGTATATGGATTGTAAGCAATTAAATTACCCGGAGTAATAGGTTTAGTTGAAGGAACTACATCAGCACTACCTACTAAAAAGCGATATTCTACTCCTGGATGTAAATTATTAAATCTAACTAAAGCATAGGTAGGCATTCTACCATTACCGGAAATGATATTCCCATTAGCATCTTTAGTAAAAAATGTTCCATCGCCTTTTATAAATCTTGGTATTATAATATCGGTCATAGTAGGCATTGGTAATACATTTACTGGATAATTATTAGCAGTGCCAAGATGTTCGGCTGTAAAGTTTAACGTGTAATTACCTGTATTAGATAATGTTACATTATTGAATGTTGCTATTCCTCTATCGAATTTTACATTATATGTATTAATAGGATTCCCATCTTGATTTACAGTAAGAGTTGCATTGAAATTGCTAAAATCTTTGTATGGGATACCTTCTTCGCCTATAGCATATACATATAATGGTGGATGTATTGCTCCTGCGTGTCCATATGGGAAAGCAGATACTGTAATAACAGGCTTTCTAAGGAAATCTACATAACTATTAATATCTCTTAAGAATTGAGCATCCCCCGTTTTATTATTTGGAGTAGCAGAAGTAAAAGTAACTAAATCTTCGTCGTCATATACTAAATTATCGAATACAATAGTAGTTTGTCCCGCTGGAATTACTCCACTTGTAACACCCGTTAGTGTACCATTAGCCTTAGTAACTTGTAAATTTACTAAGGTATTAGTTGATAATTTTTGAGGTTGGTCATTATCATCTACTAATTGTATTAATGCTTTGAATGGGATTCCTTGAATTGGATTTTCGGGAATGTATTTTACTACTTTGCTTCTTGTTGGTACTCCATTACCAGGCTTACCGTATATAGTCCAAGATAAATTATCTATTACAAATTGCGGACCTAAATTTCTTAATTCTATTACTACATTGCCTGGTATATTTATATCTTTTACTTCAAATACTCTAATTTCATTATTTACATCGTATGGTTCTGATTGTGCAATAAATTCCCCATTAATATACAGGGCAACCGAACGAAGTCCGCTACCAGTAAATCCTTTTCTCAAATATACTCTAAAATCTGTAATACCGCCTGGTATAGGATTAGAAAATATTCTAGGATTAAATCCTGTAGCAACTGCTCTAAACATAAAACCTTGCCCATCAATAGGATATCCAGCTTCTAAAGCTTTTCTACCAAACTCATAATTCCATACGATACCATTATCACCTGTAAAACTTCCATTTGTGTAGCTTGTAGCGGAAGCATTATTATTTGTAAATGTTTCTGTATAATCCCAAGCAAAAATGTTAGTTATACTAACAACAGATAATAATACAATGATTGTTAAAAATTTTAAAAATTTCATAGTACCTCTTAAATATGATTAATTAAACTTATCCAATTACAAAATTAAGAATATATTATTAAATTTCTGTTTAGAAAATAAGTTAATTTTTCATAAATTGATTATTTATATAACATTTGATAAAATTAAGTTTTAAAATATTAGTATTTTTGAAGTTTGTATTAATTTTTATTTGATAATATAAATATGGCTTATCCATTTAAAGAAATAGAAAAAAAATGGCAAAAATACTGGGAAGAAAATCAAATTTATAAAGTAAAAGATGACTACACTAAACCTAAATATTACGTTTTAGATATGTTCCCATACCCAAGCGGTAGCGGACTTCACATAGGTCATCCCGAAGGTTATACAGCAAGCGATATAATTGCTCGATATAAAAGAGCCAAAGGCTACAATGTTTTGCATCCGATGGGATTTGATGCTTTCGGTTTGCCAACAGAAAGATATTCTATGACTACAGGCATTCATCCAATAATTGCAACCAAAAATAATACAGATAACTTCAAAAGACAATTAAATTCTATAGGCTTTTCTTATGATTGGTCACGAGAAATAAATACAACCGACCCAAAATATTACAAATGGACCCAATGGATGTTCCTATTAATCTATAATTCTTGGTACGATGAAAATTTAAAAAAAGCACGTCCAATAGATGAATTACCTATTCCTGAAAATATTACTGATAGTATCGAAATAGAAAAATATAAAGACAGTTTTAGGTTAGCTTATTTAGATATGATACCTGTTAATTGGTGCGAAGAATTAGGTACAGTGCTGGCAAACGAAGAAGTTGACGAGTGGAAAAGCAAAGGATATAAAGTAGAGCGTAAACCAATGCGCCAATGGATGATTAAAATAACAAAATACTGCGATAGATTATTAGAAGATTTAGATTTGGTTGAATGGCCTATTTCTACACGCGAAATGCAAATTAATTGGATTGGTAAAAGTACGGGTGCTGAAATAATATTCACTTCTGAATATTCTGACGAAATAAAAGTCTTTACAACAAGACCTGATACTATTTTTGGGGCAACATATTTAGTACTTGGTCCGGAGCATCCATTAGTAGAAAAATTAACTACAAAAGATAATAAAGATATTGTAAATAACTATATTTCTCTGGCTCTTGAGAAAAGCGATATAGAAAGACAAGACCTAAGCAAAGAAAAAACAGGCGTATTTACAGGTTCCTACGCTATCAATCCAGCTAATAATAAAAAAATTCCAATTTGGATTGCAGATTATGTGCTTGGTCATTACGGAACGGGAGCTATAATGGCTGTACCAGGGCACGATGAGCGTGATTTTGAATTTGCTAAAAAATATAATTTACCTATTATTAAAGTAGTAGAGCCGTCTAATCAATCAGATTATGATATAAATATTGCTCCATATGTAGAAAAGGAGGGCTATTCTTGTAATTCTGAAAATGATGAAATTAAAATTAGCGGACTAAAAACTCCCGAAGCAATAAATAAAATAATAGAATGGCTCGAAAATAAAAGCATTGGTAAAGCAAAAATTCAATATAAACTAAGAGATTGGCTATTTTCCCGACAAAGATATTGGGGCGAACCAATACCAATAATTTATTTCGAAGATGGCACTCGTCGTGCGTTAGATTTAGACGAATTGCCCTTAGTATTGCCCGATGTTACAGACTTTAAACCTGCGGGAACAGGCGAGTCTCCACTTGCAAATGTAGATAGTTGGGTAAATTATTACGATAAGAAAACGGGTAAAATAGGACGTCTCGAAACTAATACAATGCCACAATGGGCTGGGTCTTGCTGGTACTATCTACGTTATATAGATCCACACAACGACGAAATGTTTGTATCTAAAGAAAAAGAACAGTACTGGATGGGCAATACAGGTGTAGATCTTTATATTGGTGGAGCAGAACACGCTGTATTGCATTTATTGTATGCACGTTTCTGGCATAAAGTATTATATGATTATGGCTACGTATCTACTAAAGAGCCCTTCAAAAAATTATTTCATCAAGGATTAATTTTGGGTGCTGATGGTAATAAAATGTCTAAATCATTGGGGAATGTTGTAAATCCCGATGAAGTAATTTCGGAATATGGTGCTGATTCGCTTAGATTATACGAAATGTTCTTAGGTCCATTAGAAGCTGCTAAACCTTGGCAAACTAATAATATAATTGGAGTATTTAACTTTCTAAATCGTTCGTGGCGATTGGTAGCAGATGATGATGGTAATCTAAATCCAAATTTACAAGATATAGAATTAAACGCTGAACAAGAATACGTACTAAACTATACTATCAAAAAAGTAGCCGAAGATATAGAAAATCTAAGCTTCAATACTGCTATTGCCCAGATGATGATTTTTGTGAACGAATTTACTAAAGCACAAATTAAACCATTAAAAGCTATAGAAGATTACATCAAAATTCTTTCGCTATTTGCACCACACATTGGTGAAGAATTGTGGCACATCTTAGGACATAATACCAGCGTAGTATTCGAAAAATATCCAGAATATAATCCCGAATTAGCCGAAAAAAATCAAATTGAATTTATAGTACAGGTAAGTAGTAAAATTAGAGGGAAACTCTTCGTAAACAAAGGAATTACAGAAGACGAAGTCAAAGAATTAGCTCTAAAAGAACCATCTGTAGTCAAACATATTGATAATAAGCCAATCAAAAAAATTATTTTTGTAAAAGATAAATTAATTAACTTTATTATATAATAAAAAGGGGCTTACCCTTTCGAGCAAGCCCCTTATGCACTTTTATTGGAGTATTTATTTCTTTTTTAGCCAAACAGTTTCTTGATATTTAGTACATTCTTTGAATTCTATTTTGAATTCAGCACCATTAAAATCATCTTTAGTTACAACAATTAAATAAACAGCTGGGGCTTTTAATTGTTCTTTTACAAAATATCCATCTTCTGTAGATTTACCCTCTGCTACTAATTGATTATTAGAATATATTTTAACAGAAGCACCAGAAATTGGATTTTTTGTGTCATTATCTTTAATTATCAACTTTAATACCGCAGTATTGCAAGAATCATTTGAATTTTTTTGCAATGTTTTTGTAAATTCTTTACTTTCGTTGCATCCAAGTGTGAAATCAAATTCTTGCCCTTTGTATTGTTCTGCAAGAATACTTACTCCATACTTACCCTGACATAATTTTTCAAACAATACATAACCCTGTTCTGATTTTAAGGTGCTTATAATTTTTCCGCCGCTCCATAGATTAATTTTAGCAGTTTTAATTAGTTCGCCGTTTTCATTCTTAACCCATATTTTTACTTTACCATCACAACAGCTATCCTTAGAATTTTTTGTTAATTCTGCTTTTAATTCTTTTGTTTCGCCACAATTAAATTCTACTTTATATTCTTGAGAATTATATTCTTCGTGATTAATAGATATGCCATAAATACCTTTACAAATTTTTTCAATTATAGCTAAGCCATTATCATTAGAGTAAGCATATAGAAACTCTGAATTATTCAACCATAATTTAACTTTTGCATTTTTTATAGGTTGATTTTCTTTGTTTACTACAGTAACTTTTAGAACATTATCACAGCATACTTCATTTTGATTTTTCTTTAATAATGCTACTAATTCTTTGTTTTCATTGCAATTAAAAGATACTATTGTTTCGCTTACTTGGTATTTATCACTATATACATTTACTTGGTATTTGCCCGAAAATATTTTTTCGAAGACTACATAGCCATTTTCAGTAGTTTTAGTTCCAATTACTTGATTATCTTTAATTAGTTTTACTTTGCCATTTTTGATTAATTCGCCTGTATCTTTATCTTTTATAATAACTTTTAAAGTATTATTACAGCAAGTATCAGTATTTTGCTTTTTGTAAAGAATTTGCTCAACTACTTTATCACCATTACAGCCAAATTCAGCCTTGAATTCAACTGTTTTATAATTATCGTGAGTAATAGATACACCATAAACACCCGAACAAATTTCTTCAAATTTAACAGGATTTGTTTCAGATAACTTAGATTTATAAGCTGAGCCATTTTTCCAAATAGTTACTTTTGCTCCTTTTACAAATTCTTTATTATCTCCATCGTATAGATAAACTGATAATTTGTTGTTGCAGCAAGTATCAGAATTTACTTTCCTTAATTGAAGACTTTTAATTACAGTATCGCATTCGCCAAGTTTTACATCTCCTTCGATAACTTCGTAATTAGCTTTATAAACTCTATAAATATAGTAATCGCTACATAAAGAAGTAAATTTGACATACCCATCTTGATTAGTATATAATTTATTAGAATAACCATTTTTATTATACAGTTTTACTTCTGCTTCGTTGATAGGGCTACCCGATTCTTTATCAGTAATTTTCAATTCAAATTGATTACAACAGTTTTCTTTGTTTTGCTTCTTAAGTTTAATTTCGAAATTCAAAGTTTTGCAGCTATCTAGTTTGAAATCTTCTTCTTTTACCTGATAACCATCCTTGTAAACTCTTATCCAATAAGAACCTTTGCATAAACTATCAAAAGATACTTTACCGTTGTCGTCTGTATTTTTAATTTTATAAAAGTCATTTTTCTGAGCGATTTTTACCTGAGCATCTTTAATTGCTTCGCCAGTTTCGTCATCTTTTACAAGCACATTTACAGTATTACAACAATCTTCGCCTTTACCTAATACAATTGGCAATTTGCCTTTCATCATCATCCCTTCAGCTGATTTGAAAGGCATATTATTTATCGAAAATCCTTCTTTATGGGCTTCTAATTGTAGTCCCATAGCAGATTTTGGAATAGCAGGCAAGTAAAACAATCCATCACTATCTGTAGTATCTATAGCAAAAACTTTTTCGCTATTGAAAGTTTTTACAATTGCACCTTCTACAGGAGTGCCATCTTCGGTAATTACATAACCATCAATATTTATGTAATCATCGTTTTTTATAGCATTTTCACAAGCATTAAATAATAAAATACCTGAAATCAACCAAACTAACAGTTTTATTTTCTTCATTTTAATCTCAATAAAAATTAATAAAATAATATTTACTAATTATTACGAAAACTAAAAATTTTTTTTCAAATAAATTTTGATTACTTTAAAGAAATTATAAGTTTTTAATTAAAATTCGTCTATTAATATAGTTAAGTAAAAATAAAATGTATAACTTTTTGATAAATAGGGAATTAAACGAGCGAGAATCTGAAATACTTCAGCGGATTGTCCATTTGTATATATTAAACGGCAATCCTATAGGTTCACGTTTTTTATCGAAGACCTTAGAAAACGAGATGAAGCTATCTCCAGCTACTCTACGCAATATAATGGCTGATTTAGAAGATATGGAATTTATCACTCATCCGCATACTTCAGCAGGTAGAATACCAACTGATAAAGGTTATAGATTCTATGTAAATAATTTAGAAAAAAAAGAAAAAATAAATAAAAAAGAAATTACAGTTATTCAAAAAAATTTGTTAAATACAAATCAAGAAGATACTTTCCAAAATGCAAGCAAACTGCTTGGTGCTTTATCTAAATATCTTAGTATCATAGAATTACCATCATTCAAAAAAAGCATAGTTCGTAATATAGAACTAATTCTACTCCGAAGCAATAAAATATTGATTGTTGTAGAATTAGAATCCGACTTTGTTAAAACTATTACTTTAGAAATGAATTTTGATATTGATTCTAAATACTTGAATAATGTTAATCAAGTATTAAACGAAAAAATATCAGGAAAAACTTTAGAATATATTAGAGAACATTTTGCCAAGATATTCTCCGAAATTGATTTTTCTGAAACACCTCTGATAAGATTATTTACAGATTCGGTTGATAAAATTTTTCAGGATGATAATATAAATAATAGAATTGTAATTTCCGGAACAACTAATTTACTTTACCATCCTGAGTTTGAAGATCTTAAAAAAGTAAGAACTATTATCGAATTAATCGAAAACGAAGAAATAATTGTTCACGTATTAGAAAAATGCGAAGAAAACGACAATATCAATGTTTTAATTGGCAAAGAATTAGAAATAGATATGTTAGACGACTACTCTTTAATTCGCTCTTCTTTCAAAATTGGCAAATCTAAAGGCTCTATCGGAATAATTGGTCCTAAAAGGATGGATTATTCTAAGATGATTTCTTTAGTCTCTATTTTTTCTGAAATTCTTTCTAAAGTTAAATAAAAATTAAATTACCAAGTTACACGGTACTTTAAATTAATTTTTTTCTCTGAGTTTTTATCTAAATTTAGAGTAAATTTAATATTTGATTTATCAATTTTCTCATATTTTTCGCTACTGCTTACTACTTCGAATATTCTTCCTAAGAAAGCAATTACTTCTACACTTTCATTTTTATCTTTACGATTTTTTAAGGAAATTTCTAATTCAATTTCTGTTTGAACATCATTTAATCTTATTTCGTTTAGAACTGTTGTTTTACCTAACAAATCAAAATCTTTAGCAATATTTAGTTGAATTGTTTCGCCTGCTGGAGTATTGTTAATTTTGGACTCGCCCGCAAAGTCTTTAAAGTTGTTTATATTCTGATAAACGCTTACAACGCCTTTTGGCAAAGGAATTCCAAGGTTATCTTCTTTTTTGTTTTCAAATTCTATGATGTTTATAAAATTATCTTCGAAATCTGCTCTATATGTCTTGAGAACTTTCTTGCTCTTTACTTTAATGTTATTATTGTTTAAGAAAATAAATGATTTTTCCTGTCGCTCTTCTATAGTAATTTTTTCAGGATATTGATAAGCGTAATAAGATCCCATACTTTCGGGTTCGATAGTTTTATTAAAATATCCTTCGTCTCTTGCTGCTAAAGAGCGTGCTTGTGCTGAATAAAGAAGATTGTCATACGCTACTTGCTGATTTATTTCTCCCGCTATAAATCTTACATTTACATCTTTATAACTTATATCATCTTCATTTTCTATATTGAAAAATCCTTGCAAATTAATAATATTTTTATCAGGATTATAATCAGCGATATAATTAGCATTCCAATTAAGCCCTCTTGTAAGATAAGAAATTTCGTATTTCTCTTTTTTAGATTTATCGCTTTCGATAGCAAAACTAATGAAGGAGTTTTTCCTTAATACTTCGGGTATTTCGTTAAAAGTAATTACATAATCATTTATATTATTAATAGTAGAGAACTGTCCATTTTTGTTTTTAATTAATATAAATTCATCTAAAATCTCAATTAATGTACCTTCGATTAAAATATCTTCGCTTTGAAGAGCGATATTTTTGTTTATGTTTTTCTTTAAAATTTCTTTTTTATTAAAATTTGGTAAATTAATAGTTTTTTCCTTTAGTTTTGCATTAATATTCAGTAGAAAAGAGTTAGCAATAATTTTATCAGATAAATTATCAAAATTAAGATAATTTATACCTTTTTTTAGTTCGATTTCGCCAATTGTTTTAATATTTGTAAAACCTTCGTTATATATTGTTAAATACTGTTCTGCATTTAATATGGTCGATGAAAAAATTATAATAGCAAAAACAATCTTTTTCATAAATTTATCCTTTAACAATTAATTTTTGATAATAATTGATACCGTTTACAACATAGACAATTATATAAGTTCCCGAATTTAATTTATATCCAAGTGAATTTTTTAAATCATAATTAATAAAAATATCATTATCTAAATTATAAGAATTATAAAGTTCTTTTTGAAGATTACCATTTAAATCGAATAATCGAATAGTAATTAAATCAGAAATAGCATTTTTAAGTACTAAATTTACATTTTCTGTAGCAGGATTAGGATAAATTTCTAATTCAGGTTTTTTATTTACGGCTGTATTGTAAGCGATATCAGTAATTTTTGAAATTTTAAAATCCCATATTCCACGCCCATAAGTAGCAAATCGTACTATTCCCAGCTCTGCGATATAATTAACAGACCAATAAACTTGGTCAGGCGAATCAAGCGACATCATAGAATACCATTTGTTTGTAGTTTCCAGATAAACATATGGACCTACAGAAGTAGCCGCAAAAATTATACGTTCGTCTTCGTTTGCTGCTAAGCTATAGAAAAAAGCTTTTGGTATGTCTTCGCCTAATGGCTCTAAGTTCATTCCATTATCATAACTTACATATACGCCAGGATTAGAGTAACCACTTCCTGCAATCCAGATTTTACCTAAATTGATTTTAGAAGTTAAAATTGCAGAGCCGTGAAGATAATTGTATCCCGGACCTGTATCTTTGGTGTTTTCGTACCAGGTTTTACCTGCATCGCTTGAATAATAAAACTTACCTTTTTTTGTAGAAACGTATATATAATTAGTATCAATTTCGGAAATTGAAATTGCAGAAATATCATTTTCGGGATCTTGTTGGTCGAAAACATATTTGCCTTCGTAGTCATAGATGTAATTTCCATCGAATTCTAATCTAATTAGTACAGAGTTTCCATTTTTACCACCCGAAGCGGTATATGCTGTGTTAGGATTGCCAGGTATAGCTACAATAGGGGGCATCCATACTCTATCTTTGCTTTGTCCACGAAATTGATGAAAATATTTCCTATAATTTACGGGCAAATCTTTATAAACCATAGCAAAGCCTGGATATACTGTCCAAAGTGTTCTTCCGCTATCTCCCGAACTTAAGCTACCGTAATCCCCACTAATATCCTGCACTAAATCTATTGGTTGGTTACCGTAAGAATTGCCTATTTGAAAGCCTTGATCTTGCGAACCAGCATATACATATTCGCCAAATTCACCTACATAAGAATATATGGAATAATACTGCGATACATTAAGATTCTTAAGAGAAATATTTTTGATTTTATAATCTTTTCCAAATGTTCTATAGGTACCGCCATCGGTATTTATAAAGACTATTTCTTCATTATCATTTAATTTATAAGTATTGATACCAGGAATATCTGCGTGAAGTTTGTTTTCCATATCATTATAATATTCAGCCCAATCATTTATCAATATCCAATTAGTACCACCATTTAATGAATAATAACAATTCACATTACCTATCCATAGCATATCAGGATTTATTTTTGATAATGCAAAACTATTACGCATAAACATAGTTACAGGTGCTGTTCCTTTGAATTCGAATACTTTTTTGGATAAATCATACTTTAGAATATATCTTTTGTTTTCGAAATCTTGTTGTAATGCAAAATAAAGAATTGTATTGCCATTAAACACACCACCTGTCATTTTTATATCTATTCGTGTATTCATTAATCCTTTTATATCATCAGATTCAGACAAAAATTTAAGTTTATCATATTCCAATACAAATAAGCTATCATTTTTTATTAGGAATAGTTGATCGGTTACATTCTCTTCGCTCCACATTTCTATAGGAATACTTTTTCCAAATTCAATGATTTTTGTAAATGTAATACCTAAATCAGTTGATTTATATAAATTACGAACCGAATACCAATTTTGAAAATCCCATTCTTCTACAAGTATATAAATTTTATAATTATTCTCGAACCCCGCAAAACGTGTTCTAACAATCCAACCCCAAGTATTTAAACTTTCTAATCCTTTAGCAGATTTCCAAGTAATACCATCATCATCGCTATAATAAAAATTTTTATTCTCCGCAACTAATATTCTTGGATTTTTTTTATTATTCAATACCGCAAGTGCATTAATATCGCTAAATTTATAAGAATTATTTAAGCATTTCCAGTCGTGTCCATTTAGATTTCCTTTCCAGATATTTCCACCCGATGATGCAATATATAGATCCTTCCCATTAGGTGAGACGGCTGATAGGTGAGTCCGCCCTGCTAAATTGCGACTTCCACGTTCATACCATTTACCTTCTAAGCGTCCATCAGCAATGGTTACATTTGTCAATTCGTCCTGTTTCAATAAGAGATTTTCTTTTAGAACTTGCTTTTTTTGATTGATAATTTCTCGATTATATCTTCTTAATTCTTCGTTAAGGACTTTATAGTCTATATCGGGCTCTGCTCTGTGCATAGATTCGAGCCAGAGTTCACGCTCAAATTTAAAGTTTGGGTCGTTTTCTCGATTTAAAAATGGGATATGACTAACATTCTGAGAAATCAATACAAATTGAAAAGCAATAAATAAAGCTATAATTATTAAAAAATTCTTCATAATTTTATTCCCTTTTTTCTTTTAAAATTTTATCAGTAAGATACTTTAAAGATTCCCTAAACAAAATAATACTATCCTCGGGTAATAGTTCGGTAGCATATGCAACTGGAGTAAGCAAACCATTCGAAATTCTATACAGATATAGCTCTGTGCGGGCACCTTCTTCTATTCTGCGGAATACGCCAGTAATATAATATTCTACATCCATTCGGTATAATGCTAATAATTCGTGCTCGCTCGGTGCATTGAAATTTTCAGGAACAAATAATTTATTAACAAAATATATAGAATCCCTTGTTTCTGTATCAATTGTAATGAAATCGTTAGATTTAATTGCTTCGCTAAAAATTGTTTCTACTGCATCGTAAGAATTTACTTCTTTTTTGTCGAATAAATACCATTTCTGTAAATCGGGATCATCTTTAAATATTAATCCACCTACAGCAAGCAAAGGAACAGGTTTAATAAAACTAGATTTTAAACTATCGTAGAACATCAACGAATCGCCAAAAGCCAATGCTAAAGCTCTTTTTAGGGAATATAGTATAGCAGGGTCGTAAATTATTTCTTGATCTTTACGATATTTAATATCAGAATATCCATATCCTTTTAAAATTTTCGTGGTATCTAAAGTATTTACTAAAATAATATCAGTTCTCAATAAATTTTTGAATGCGTTTACATTACCAAAAACTATGTAATTAGCATCCAACTCTAATGAAATATCTATTAAATTACTTTTAATATTCTTTTCAAATTTTAATTTAATCAAAGAATCTCTTCTAATAGATGGTATTAAAGTAAATTTATCAGGATTAGTAATTGAAACAAAATTTAAAGCCTGCTCGAATTTAAAAGGATTTAGCTGAGCTACATCGCCATTAAAGGTAATATTTCCAATAATTAGCTTATTTTGAGAATATAATAAGCCAATATTTATCAGTAAAACTAATTTTATTAAAAAAAATACTTTAGAACTCATTTTATTTTGTTACTTTAATTAATCGTTTAATTTAAAAATAAATAAAAAAATGATCGAGCCAAAAAAAGAAATTATTGCAAAATATATAGACCATACTTTATTAAAACAAACTGTAAGTATAGACGAAATAAAAAATTTATGTATAGAAGCAAATGAATTTAATTTTGCTTCTGTATGTATTTTGCCATATTATATTCCATATGCTAAAGAATATATAAATAATAAAAATGTAAAAATATGTACTGTAATTGGATTCCCATTAGGTGCAAATACTAAAGAAAGCAAAATATACGAAACTAAAAATGCCATATCTATTGGTGCTAACGAGATAGATATGGTTGTTAATTTACCCGCTTTTTTTAATAATGATTATAACTACGTAGAGAACGAAATAAAAGAAATAAAGAAAATTTGTAAAGATAATAATGTAATTTTAAAAGTTATTGTAGAAACTTGTTTGTTAAATTACGAACAAAAAGTTTTAATTAGTAAAATTGTAAGCAATTCAAATTCTGATTTTATCAAAACAAGCACAGGTTTTTCTACATACGGTGCAACAATAGAAGATGTTAAAATATTAAAAGAAAATGTTAGCCCAAATGTAGGTGTAAAAGCTTCGGGTGGAATAAAAACTTTAAAATCGCTTATAGAAATGTTAGAAGCAGGAGCCACACGCATAGGTACTAGCTCCGCAATAAATATATTAAAAGAAATAGAGTAGCAAATATTCTTATATATTGATTAAATTTAAAGTATTTATTTGCATTTTATATATAATCTATTTAATCTTTCATCGGCAATATCAACATATTCTTTTGATATTTCAGAACCAATCCATCGTCTATTCATCAAATGAGCAACTTTTGCAGTAGTGCCGCTTCCCATAAATGGGTCATAAACTATATCATTTTCATTTGTCCAAGTATATATTTGGTCATAGACCAATTGTTCAGGGAATATTGCCGGATGTTTGTATGCTATTTTATCTTTAGTAGAAATACCTCCACCAACAGAATAGAAAAATACATTCCCTACTTTTTTTTCAGTAGTTCTTTCAACCTTTTCATACTCCAATAAACCGTTTTTTCCACGATTTTTCATATTTGCTAAACCTCTATATTTTGTGGGCTCTGTAATGGGATTAAATGTTTTAGGATTCCCTTTTGAAAAAGCAAACATATACTCAAAATGCTGATGATACCTATTTCCTGTTTGTGGCATAGGGTTGTTTTTATAATAAATCATAGTATCGTGTATTCTAAATCCAATTTCTTTAAAAAATAGTGCTTGTTTGAAAGAAGTTCCTGTTTCACTTCCATCTATGGTTGCATCTGCTACTACCCAAATAATTACACCTCCATTTTTTAAAACCCTATAAAGTTCATTAGCAATTTTTTCAAATTCAAAATCAAATCCATTATAATTTCTTATATCGTCATAAGGCGGTGATGTAATAACAAAGTCAATGAAACAATCAGACATTTTTTTCATTGTAATTAAACAATCTTCGTTATATATTTTTTCGAGTTCCATTAAATAAATTAATCATTAATCAATACAAATTTAATTGATTAATATAATTTAAACAATTAAATATATTGTAGATTATTTATTTATCTTAAATAGAATAAAAAATAATATTAGAATAGAGTTATATCTTTATTTTAATATTTTCACACACAAAAAAATTAAAATCTGCTTTTCTAATTTTATTCCCTATACATTATTTGCTATTGCTTCTGCCATCTCTATAGTTGTGTTAGAGCCACCCATATCATAGGTTCTTATCTTGCCTTCTTCAACAACTTTTGCTACAGCATTTTCAATTTTTTGTGCTAACTCTTTTACGCCCAACCAGTCTAGCATCATCTTGCCCGCTAATATGGTAGCAATAGGATTTACTTTGTATTGTCCGGCATATTTAGGGGCAGAGCCGTGAGTAGGTTCGAATACAGCAAGCGATTTACCAATATTACCCGAGCAAGCAAATCCCAATCCACCAACCATCTGTGCACATAAATCAGAAATAATATCGCCATATAAATTTGGCGCTACTAATACATCGTATCTTTCGGGATTTTTGAGCAACCACATTGTCATAGCATCTATATTGCCTTCATCAAAAATAATTTCGGGATAATCTTTTGCTACTTCTTTAGCAGTTTCTAAAAATAATCCGTCGGTAGCTCTTACTACATTAGCTTTGTGGATTATTGTAACTTTTTTTCGGTTATTAGTTCTTGCAAATTCAAAAGCTTCGCGAATAATTCTTTCGCAACCCTTTTTAGTATTTATCTTGCAAGAGATAGCAAATTCATCTCCTTTTAAATTTTGAAATGTTTTAAATGAAGGGCTTAGCTCTAATAAAGTATCTTTTAGTTTTTCAGGAACATTACTAAACTCTACACCACAATACAAATCTTCAGTATTCTCGCGAAATACTACTATATCGATATCATCTTTGTAATTTAAAGGATTACCTTTATATGCTTTGGTAGGTCTAAGGCAACTATATAAATCAAACATTTGTCTCATTCTTACAATAGGTGAACGATAAACTAATCCTGTTCCTTTTAATTCAGGAATTAATTCTTCTTCGGCAGCTTTAATTGGCTTAGAAGTAATAGCACCAAACATCGCTGCATCTACATTTTTAAGCAAATCTATAGTTCTCTGCGGCAAAGCATCGCCTTCTTTGCACCAAAATTCCCAGCCTATATCTCCGTGAATATATTCAGCATCAAAATTTAATTTATCGAGAACAATCTTTAGAGCTTCTAATACTTCTACACCGACACCATCGCCAGGTAGCCAAGCAATTTTGAATTTTTTCATAATTTAGTACCATTGTTAATGTTACAATATAAATTATTATGACACAAATATAACAAAAAAAAATAAATGTAAAATATTGATTTAAAAAAACTTTTATCTCTTACTTATTTTACCAATAATTTTGCCCGTTCCTGCAAAATTATTTGTTCTAAGGTATTCTTCTATTGATTGGCGGATTACGCCTTGAGATGATGAGGAGTGTATCATTGTGCCATCTCCAGAATATATTCCTACATGAGAAATTTTCCCTTTCCGTTTAAAAAAAATCAAATCTCCAATTTCTATTTCTTCTAAATTAATTCTTTCTGAATAATCAAATTGTTGCTGCGAGGTTCGTGGCAAACTAATACCTACAGCCAAAAAAACACTTTGCACAAATCCCGAGCAATCTGCACCACTACGAGAATTGCCTCCATATACATATGGCGTACCTATCCAGGAATTTGCTTCTGCTAATATTTTCAATCTAATGTCATTTATTTGATGGTATTTTTCTTTGGGATTAGTGCTTATTTCATTATTGTTATAGGTATCATTATCTTTTTCTTTGGTTGTTAAAGGATTATTTCTCTGTTCATTAGAACTAAAACGCACAATACTACTACACGATGATAGCAATATTATAAAACTAACAACAAAAATAATATGTATAATTCTATTCATTTAATAGAATTATACCAAAGTTTATGCCATTTTTATAATTTTTGATTCATTTCATTTATTAAATGTATAGTTTGTGTTGGGAATGCAAAGCTTACATTTATTTTTTCTGCAAATTTTATTATTTCGTTTATAATTTCGTGCCGAGCTTTTAATTCGGTTTCTATATTATCAACTTCGAAGAAAATATCAAATAATATTAAAATTGCAGAATCCCCAAGATTATTCAAAAATACTCTAATGTAATCTTTACGAGTTTGTGGATGATTTGCAATAATTAATTTTATACCATCGGTAAATTGATTAATTTTTTCGGGCGGGGTATCGTAGGTTATGCTAATGTTAGTTCTAAATCTTCTATAGCGGCGTTTGCCCATATTATTGATTTTCATATCAGCTAATTTACCATTAGGGACGAAAATTACCGAGTCATTAAATGTCCTAATTTTGGTAGAGCGTATTCCTATCTCTTCTACTGTGCCATCTATATCTTCGGCTATTATCCAATCTCCTACTTCAAATACTTTATCAGCAAATAAAGATATCGAACCAAATAAGTTACGTAACGTTTCTTGTGCTGCTAATGCAATTGCTAAACTACCAATAGACACACCTGCTAATAATGGTGTAATATCTAATCCCGTATTTTTAATAATATATAATCCACCAAAGATTACAACAATTATCTTAATGAACTTTCTAATTAATGGTATAATTTTATCATCGAGTTTGTTTTCTGTTCTTTCGGCAAATTTTACAAAATATAAACTAATGTAATCTACAAATCTATAAATAGTATAAGTTATTATTACAGGTATAGATAAATTAAGAACTAAATTAATATAATATAAAATAGATATTTTTAAAGATAAAACGGGCAAAAATTTCTTAAATAGTAATAAAATAATAAGTAAGCCAATCGGATGAGCTATTTTTGGTAATACTAAATCTAATTTTTCAATTGGAAATATTTTATTAATTATTTTTTTTAGAATGTAAATAATTATTTTATCAAATATTAAATATGATAATATAGATAATGCAATTAACAATATAATTCCTATCCATTGCCATAATTTAACCCATAAAATTTCAAATTGAAAAAAAGCAGGTAAATCGTTTACAAAATCATTAATATTGTATGGGTACATTTGATTGTAAATTTTGTTTATTTGGCTTAATGTATATTTAGAAAAGAGCCACTTGTTATCTGTTTTTTCTAAGTAAATATCAGGTATCTGAGAAAAAAGAACAAATCTATTTAGTCCCGTTGTAGAATCTATATAATTACTATCTATTGAGATATTTGTAATATTAATTATCAAGCCTTTGCCATCTATTATTTTTTTTAGTTTTATTGATAGATTCGCTAAAGAATCAATGTTTTTAGAATCTGAATTTAAAGTTTTAGCTGCAGTTTTTGGATCATAAAATTCATTAGACAAATATTGAATAAACACAAATAATGTATTTCGTGGAGTTGAAAAATTTACCAAAGGTTTACCATTATTATCAAAATTCTGAGAATAACTAATAATTGGTAATAATATTAAAAATATATAAAATAAATTAACTTTTAAATTCTTCATATTCAAATAATTTCTTTTTTTTGTAAATTAATTTGAACAAATTAAACAAAAAATTTTTAAATTTAAAATTTGTATTAATTAAGAATAGAATAATATGTATATATCTAAAGAAATAATAATAGAAGTATTATCAGATGTATTAGAAAATATTGAATTCTATGAACATCGTAATCAATTATCATTAATCAATATTCCTAAAGAAAAAATAGTAGAAGTTTGCAAATTATTACGCGACGATGTTCGCACTAAATTTTCACAATTAATAGATATTACCGCTATTGATTGGCTAAAGAAAAGAAATCCACGTTTCGAAGTTGTATATTTCCTTTATTCATTAGAATACAAATGGAGATTACGGCTAAAAGTACCACTATCTGAATACGACCTTCATATAGAAACAGTTACACCTGTATGGGATAGTGCTAATTGGTACGAAAGAGAAACTTATGATATGTATGGAGTAATATTCGACCACCATCCAGATTTTAGACGTTTCTATATGCCCGAAGACTACGTAGACCCCGAAACTGGCGATCCAATCTATCCATTACGCAAAGATTTTCCACTTATGGGAATACCCGATTCATTACCATTACCACCATATCCCGAAAAATATGGAGAATTAGAGTAATTAAATTATATCATTTTCTTTTAAACCATAAGTTTCAATTAAGTATTGTTTACTAAATTTTATACCATTATTCATTAATTTAATATCACGCTCTAAACGCGAGTTATTATCAGAATCGTCTATCAGATGCTTAAATTTAGGAGCATTACTATTTAAATTGTTTACTTTTAGAATTAATCTTATTAAATTATTTATCGAATTTTGGACTAAGAAGCAATCACTTTTGATTATTTCTTTTCTAACTTTATAGTGGATATTTGCAGCAGCATAACTACCGCTTTCTAACTCGGTAGTAAGTGTTTGCGAGAGAATTGCTTTAGATATCTCGTTGTTACAATGTTTGATTAATTCTTTGAATAATTCTACCGATGCACTTCTATTAGATTCTGCCAATTCTATCTTAAAATCGGATGGAGTTACTATTACTGCGTCCTGGCTCATACCTGCTAATGCATCTGCTAAAGAACGAGCTTCTTCTTCGGTTGCTCCGCGTTGGAACTGACCAAGAAGTAGCGGCGAACCATATTTCTCTGCATAATTTATCCAAAAGCGAATAACTCCATTTTTAAAAGTTAGATGCCAATAACATTTTTTTAGAACTGCATCTCCGTATGGATTACTTTCGTTTGCTTCGTTTAGTATTAGTAAAAATTTATTCTCGGGCAATTCTTCGTATTCGTCAAATTTCTTTTTTAATAATAATTTACCATCACGGTCTAATACGAAATTTTCTTGTTTGCACGAACTAAAATCTAATGGTAATGAATAATTAATTCCGTTATAATTTATATAATCCCAATCTAACTCAATTATTTCCATTCCATAAAACACTGCATCGAGAATATATTTTTGTAATTTATTTAGATCTATTTCATTAAAATAAAATTTAATTAATTCTACAATATCTGTATTGCAGTTTAATGGCTCTATTGTATAGTTTAAACTTAGAGTGCCACTTTTACGAGATTGGATACAGCTCCATAGATGGGCATCGTTTGTCATTTCGCGATATGTCTCGTAATTTTTACCAAGACGCACAAATAATATATCTGGATTTGGCAGTATTCCTTTTCTTAAAAATGTATTTAATAGGTGTTTTGATGAATAATCATTAGTTAGAGAACTAAACATTTTTTCTCCTATTTAAATATAATATAGCCACTTGCAAAACCAATTAAAAAACCTATATAATTTATATACCATTCATTATCATTTGATTTGATGTGATTATATAAGTATTTTTCTACTTTTATAGTATCAAAATTTCTATTAATACTAAAATCTAAATTGTTTTCGGGAAAATGATATTCGATTTTGATAGTATCGTATTTAATTACTGTATCTACCAGTGCTACAAATGGCTTAGTTGTTATTATTGTATCGCGTTTATATTTAATTTTTGGGATAATTTTTTCTATGATTATAGGTTGTGGTTTGTAGATTATTGTGGTGTCAAATTTAAATATCTTTTTTTCTATTTTTTGTGATTCATTACTTGTAAAAAGAAAAAAAAGTAGTATTGCAATTAGTATAATTAAGAAATAAAAAGAATATTGATAAAACTTCATATATCATAACCTGCTGCTAAACTAATATATCCGGAAACAATATCGTTTTTTTCAAATTTTACTTTGATGAAGTTAAAATTTGCTCTTACATTGTAAATTAAAATATTAGCTGATTGATTATTAGTATCTATTGCTACAGTATCTAAAATACTTATAAAATCATAATGATTAGAATAACAAAAAATCATTTCTCCACCGATTGGATAAGGATTATTGAATGTTAAATCTCTAAATTTTATCAGAATTGATTTAAGTTTTTTTAGTGTTTTTAGTTTATTATCATATTTTATGATTCTTATCCAATCAGTTTCGAAATTATTGCTCATATCTTCTTCTAAAATAATTAGGCTCACTTTTTATTCCTTAATAAATCCTACAAGCCCTCTAATCCTCATTCTCGAAAGCGGATAATATAAATTTCTTTTTACCTGATATACGCCCTGTTTGTTGCTATTCGGTATTTTTATATTAAATGCAATAGTTTCTACCCATCCAGCTTTGCCTGTTTTAATTATTCGCTCTATATGACCAAAAGCAGTATTATCTTTTCTCCAGACAATTAAATCATCTATTTCGGCTATATATTGGCTTGCTATTCCAATTTTTTTTGCATAGGTGAATATTAGATTTGCTAAACCAGTTTTAGGTAAAGGATTAATTAAATTATTTCCAAGTATTTTTCTTGCTTCTTCGAAACACCAATATTGACCCGCCGCACAATAAGGCTGACCCTTATTTAGATTAACCGATTTTAGATACTTTTCTACTTCGCCATCATTGTTGTTAGTTTTTTCGGTTGTTCCAATTTGATTTACTAATACTTTTCTGCTTACCTCTAATAGTTGCTGATTACAAATTAGCTTATATTTTTCTTTTGCATATAGATTATTTTGTATTAATAATACCAACGAAGCAGCAATCAAAAACTGTATTGAGCGAAATAAACTCCCATAACTACAAATCCCGCACATATATGAACTCCTAAAAATATTAATCCTAATTGATTTGGTTGCTCTCTAATAAAATCAATTTTAGTATAAATCTCTACTGCAATTGCCGATAGAGCAATTGCTGTAGCTTCGATAAATAGTATAAATAGGAAAGTCTTTATTTCTGCTTGATTAGGATTTAATAATATTAATGAAATACATAGAAGAATTACCCATATTAAATTTCTATATAAAAAATCAAAATTGATATTCATAAAATTTACTCCATCAGAAAAAATCTCTTTTTAAAATGCTTAGTTCATATTCGTTGATATCATCTGTATTTACGGTAATAATTCTATTAGTTTTTTTATCAGCATTTATAATTATTTCATTATTTTTTAGCTGTTTTAGGATTGATAAAGAGTTAAGCCTTCTCCATTTTACTTGCTCTGTTATCTCAGAATTTTTAAAATATTGACTGTAAATATTATAAACAGTTAGTTCGTAAGTTAAATATTTTATTAAATCGGGAACATTGCTCAAAGGTAAATTGTAATTAAAGCTTAAGTAAGCGTCTACTTCAGATTGAGCCTGCATAATTGCAAGCTCAATTCTATTAGTATTAATATGATTACCTGTGGAGTCGCCTGTTAATTTTGCTAATTCTTGAGCATTAAATTCAATTAGCAAATCATTTATAGTTATATAATTCATAGTTTATTTTAATAATACTTTAACTAATTTACCTGCAGTAGCAGAGCTCAAAGCTACACCATTAATTACTCCTGTTTCTGTGTATTGTAACGCCCTACCCTGTGCATCAGAAATAAGTTCTGCACCTACGTTGATATTACCTCCTGCAGTTACCAAGCAAGTTCCTATAGCAATTACAGGAATTAAATCGCCAGATACACCACTTATTTCGGATACACCAATTGCTCTTTGCTCTAAATTACATATTTGCCCGTTAGCACGGATAAATCTATAGGCTGGAATATCATTATTTGCTTTTACTTTGATTGTAAGGATTGGCTGATATGTAGGATTCATTTTTTTACCTCTATTGATTAATATTTTTAATTAAATATCCCGCATCGGGAGCTGTAATAATAATACCATAATTGTCTGTACATCTAATTACTTTAATTTTACCACCATTTTCGTAATATGTATCGGTTTCGGGCATACCTTTTCTCTGGAATGTATATCCAAATGATGGATTGTATTCTGTGCGTTCGTCTTTTGTGCTATTATCTACATAGGCAAGAATTATATTGTCTTGCCATATATCACTAAAATTAATTCCATCGTCCGAAGTTATTCCCATCCCAACATATACATTAGGTATTTCGAAAAGTTCTGATAAAATCTCTGTATTTATTTTTTGGATACCATTAAATTTAATTCGCTCTAAAACTTTGCTGTGATTGATTAATGTATTATAAGCACTGTTACCTATAATCATAGTATTAGGATAAAGAGCAATTTTGTTACGAATGGCGTCTTTACCTTCTTGGATTAATTCTATGGGATTTGTTGTCGAACTTGGATTATTTAAAGTCTCGTTAGTTAGTAAAGTTCTACTCATACCACTTGGATAATTTTGTGTATTCTGAGCTAATTGTGCTGCTTCTAATTCTTTGCCTAATTCTAAAATGTCTTTAAGTTGCTTAGTAAGTCTTTTTTCGTATTTTAAATTAGTCAATGCTTCTTCTTCTTCTAAATAATCAATAGCAACTTCTATATCTCTTTCTTGCGTTGAAAAATTTATTAGTTGAATATCTGTAGGTAAAAGTCTATTAGATTTAGTCCTTATACTTCTTAATGTATCGTAAGATACAAAAGCTTCTTTGCCAAATTTAGGAATTTTTCCTTTTTGTTTACTAACCTCAACTACAGGAAATAAATTTTTATATATTAATGTTGAGTTTTCGTATCCTTGAGCTAATCCTGTTAGCACGGGATCTATTATTCTTAGATTATCTAATCTACTACTCATAAATCTCCTTATTTATCAATTACTCTAATTAATGCTTGTTCGTATGTTAGGATAGGATTGTGTTTAATTTCCTCTAATACTTCGTTATGTAGGATATAGCGTTCGGGGGTAGAGCCGAAGAGCGAAAATTCATAATTGTAATTTCTTCTATTCTTGTTATATGAATATTCTTTTAACAAATATTTTTTTAACAAATCCTCCAAGAAACTTTTAAACATATTAGTTAATTCTTCGTAATTTTCGTTGTTACTTAATTTTTCTACAAGTTGTAATGCAATATCTTTACCGGGTGGTGATAGTACTTTTTTCTTTGTTCCTAATTCTATTATATAATCATTAATTTCTTTAATAATTTCTTCTTTATTGGGTGTATGAATATTTTGTAATTTAACACTTTCATCAATTGGTATTAAGTCTTCTACTGCAGGTAATTCAGTTTCTAACAAAGATACTTCTACTAAATCATCGCCCTGCATACCTATGGATATGTTTTTAATTTTGCCTTGTTCTATCGCTTCAATAATTTTTTTATCTGTAAATTCTAAATCTGCTAATAGTTTATCGCCTCTTAGTGTTAGTCCTTTTACAAAGCCATAGAATTGTTTTTCTCCATTATGGTCTTTTAATATTGGGACTTTTAGATGTTTATACTGCCCAACTTTTTTGTTATAATTGCTCGCTATATCTACTAATTGGGCGGGAGTATATTCGCGAGCATGGCCATTTTTATCTGTATGATAACCACTTTTAAAGACTTCTATCCACATAGTTTTCCCTTAAAATGTTTTAAATACAAAGCAAAACTATGCTTCCTATGAAGTTATAATAAATTATATTAATTTAAAACGCATTTTCAATTTTTTTTTATTAATTTTTAAATTATTAATTTTTATTTTTATTAAAACAAGTGATAAAATGAACTATAGAAATATTTCAGAGTATTTATACGATTTATGTAATAAATATCAGAATAATGAGTTTGCTTTTACATTCAAGAAAAATGGCGAATATCAGAAAATTACTCATTTAGAATTATTAGAAAAGATTGAATGTCTGGCAATATCATTACTCGAATTAGGTATTCATAAAGGTGATAGAGTAGGATTAGTGGCAGAAAATTCAATAGAGTGGATTATATCGTGTTTTGCAATAAATATTATTGGTGCTATTGATGTTCCACTGTTTCCAATACTAACAGCCAAGCAAGAAGCCGAAATATTCGATGATTGCTCTGCAACTGCAATAATTGTATCAACTAATTTTCAGCTAAATAAAATTAATGAAATTAAAGACACGTTAACAAATCTTCGGCATATAATTGCTTTTACAAATCAACTCGAACAAAAAGATTTAAATATTCATTCATTAGAAACTTTAATTGATAGGGGAAATAAAATAAGAAGTAAAGAAGAACGCAAAGAAACTCTAATTGAAATTCAGAAAAAAATTTCTCCCGATGATTTGCTTACTCTAATTTATACAAGTGGAACGACGGGAAAACCTAAAGGTGTAATGTTGAGTCAAAATAATATATTATCTAATGTAGAAGCTGCAATCGAAATTTTAGGTTCATTAAAAAATCCCTTATCGTTGATGTATTTGCCACTATGCCATGCTTACGAACGAACAACTGGCTTCTATACGCTATTTGCATCGGGTGCAAAAATTGCTGTAGCTGAATCTATCGAGACTGTGCCAGTTCAATTGCAAGAAATTAAGCCAAACGTAATTACATCCGTACCTAAATTATTAGAAACTATTCGAAAAAAAGTATATATCAATATTTCTAAAGAATCAATTGCTAAACAAAAAATATTCAATTGGGCTATTGGCATTGGTATCAAAAAGGCATACGAGCTACAAGACGGTAAAAATAATAGTATTACTAATTTCTTTTACAAAATAGCATATCAATTAGTTTTGCACAAAATTAGAGAGCGACTTGGCGGACAACTCGAAAAAATTATTAGTGGCGGAGCTGCATTGCCAATAGAAGTAGAAGTTTTCTTTAGAGCAATAGGAATAAACGTTCAGCAAGGCTATGGACTAACCGAAGCATCGCCTGTAGTGTCTGCAAATCGTGAAGATGATTACGAATTTGGAACTATCGGAAAGCCATTGAAAGGTATCGAAGTAAAAATAGCCGAAGATGGCGAAATTTTAGTAAAAGGACCAAATGTAATGAAAGGTTATTGGAATAATCCTGAAGAAACAAGCAGTGTAATAGACGAAGATGGATGGCTACATACTGGAGATATTGGAGAATTTACTCCAAAAGGAAATCTAAAAATAACCGACCGCAAAAAGTATATTTTCGTAAATAGTGGCGGTAAAAATATTGCTCCACAACAAATAGAAACATTAATTACTCAAAGCAGATACATAGACCATTGCTTTTTAATAGGGGATAATAGAGAGTATATTACTGCATTAATTTCTCTAAATTTCGAGCAATTAGAGCTTTTAGCAAAGGAATTAGGAATTACTTTCAATGATGTTAGCGAGCTAATTAGCAATCAAAGAATTATAAAATTTATCAAAGATGAGATAGATTTTTATCAAAAAGATGTTTCAAAATTCGAAAAAGTTAGAAAATTTAGACTTTTATCGCAACCTTTTTCTACTTCGGGTGGCGAGTTAACTCCTAAAATGAGTATTCGCCGTAACGAAGTCGAAAAAAAATATCAAATATTAATAGAAAGTATGTATAATAATCCCAATTAAACTATGAAAATACTAATCACTCGCTTAGATAATAAATATAATGATTTACCTTTGCCACACTATGCTACCGAAGGTTCTGCGGGAATGGATATATATGCTGCTATAGATAAGCCAATAATTATCGAACCAAATTCTACAGTACTTATTCCAACAGCAATAGCTATATCATTACCTATTGGATACGAATGCCAGGTGCGTTCGCGTAGTGGTCTTGCTGCAAAACACGGAATATTTGCTTTAAATGCTCCGGGAACTATAGATTCTGACTATCGTGGTGAAATAAAAATAATTCTATCAAACTTTAGCAAAGAACCTTTTACTATCAATCGTGGCGATAGGATTGCTCAATTAGTTATAGCAAGATACGAACGAATAGAGTGGGAAATTACAAACAAATTAGACGAAACATCACGAGGTAGCGGAGGATTTGGCAGCACAGGAATCTAATAATGAATATTATCAACGATATACAAACATTGCTTGGTATTACTAAAATGGAAATTACAGCAGTCTTTGTAATTTTTAGTTTTTTTGGCATAGGTTTATTTTTAGATAATTTAAATTATAATCAAAATGAAATAAAATCGCAATTAATATTTAAAAAATTAGATTCTCTTACATTGGCAAACCAAACTACTTTTATAGGTACAGATAACTTTGGTAACGGCTATCCATCCTTAGCTTCAAAAGATACTATTGTAGAGAAAGAATTTAGATTTACACTTAAGAAACAAAATAAAGAAGTATTATTAAGTGGTAAAAAGGTAAATATCAACTCTGCAAGTAAAATAGAACTAATGAAATTACCAGGAGTAGGCGAAAAAACAGCAATTAAAATAATTGAATATAGAGAACAAAATAAATTCCAAAAAATCGAAGATATAATGAAAGTAAAAGGTATAGGAATAAAAAAATTCGAAAAATTAAAAGATTACATTGATGTTAAATAGAATAATCTTATTTTAGTTATAAAAAATAATAATTTTACAAAAAGAGGTAAAAATGAAATTAACAAGATTTAATGCAAAGCATAAATTATTAAATGCTAAGATGGTAGAATTTGCTGGATTCGAAATGCCAATACAATATCCATTAGGAATTATTACCGAACATAATATCGTAAGAAATAAAGTTGGAGTATTTGATGTATCGCATATGGGCGAATTCGAAATCAAAGGTAAGGATGCTCTTCCATTTGTTCAATATATTACAACAAACGATGCTTCAAAATTAGTGGATAATCAGGTACAGTATTCAGCTATGTGTTACGAAAATGGGACAATAGTAGATGATTTGCTGGTTTATCGTTTCAACGAGCAAGAATTTATGCTCGTAGTAAACGGGGCTAATATCGAAAAAGATTGGAACTGGTGCCTGAAAAATAAAGGTAATTTCGATGTAGAACTATTCAATGCAAGCGATGATATTAATTTGTTAGCAGTGCAAGGACCATATTCACGAGCTACACTACAAAAACTAACAGATGTAGATTTAAGCGAAGAAAGTTTAAAATATTACCATTTCAAATTAGGCAAGTTGGCAGGAGTAGATATGATAATATCTCGTACAGGCTATACAGGAGAATTAGGATACGAAATTTATTTTAGAGGAGATGAAACAGTAGCAGAAAAAGTATGGGACGAAGTATTCCTTGCAGGTAAAGAATTTGGAATTGAAGCGGTAGGATTAGGTTGTCGTGATACATTAAGACTCGAAAAATGTTATTGCCTATACGGGAATGATATAGACGAAACTACAAATACTATAGAAGCAGGTTTAGGATGGATTACAAAATTAAATAAAAGTGAATTTATAGGTAGAGAAGCTCTAAAGAAAGTAAAAGAAGAGCAGCCATCTCGCTTTTTAGTAGGAATAATGCCCGAAGCAGATAAATTTATAGCTCGTCATAATTATAAAATTTACAAAAATGATGAAGAAATAGGATACATTACAAGTGGCAATTTATCACCTACACTTAATAAACCAATTGCATTAGGTTATGTAAAAAGTCAATACAAAGAACCAGGAACAAATATAGAAATAGAAGCCCGTGGAAAAAAATTTCCCGCTTTAGTGGTAAAAACTCCATTTGTGTAGAAGTAAGATATATCAATTATAACTTTTTTACACCATCATTCCCACGAAAGTGGGAAGCTATTATCTTTTACTCCGTTTTTTTTGGTTTCCCGTTTACACGGGAATGACAAAAAAGGAAAACAAAGGTATAACATACAGGAAATAAATAACTACTTAATACCAATCAATTCGGGTATTAGGTAATAATTCTTTAATTCTGTTTTTTTCTTCTTCGGTAAATTCGTTTCTTGTAAGAGAAATATATTTTAAATTATTTAAATTCCCAATAGTATCAGGTAATTTAATTAAATAATTAAATCCAAGCTCAAGCTCTTCTAATGATGATAGATTTCCAATACTATCCGGTAATTCTCTTAATTCGTTTTCATAGAGTAACAATTTTTTAAGATTAGTAAGATCCCCTATAGAATCAGGTAAATTAGTTAGTAAATTTTTATAAAGTCTTATTTTTTCTAAATTTTTAAGATTGCCTATTGATGTTGGAATATCTATCAGATTATTTTCTTGTGCTTCTAATTTATTTAAATTTATCAGATTGCCTATAGATTCAGGTAATTTGGATAAATGATTTTCGCCGATACGCAATTTTTCTAATTTAGATAGATTACCGATACTTTCGGGCAATTCTAATAATTTATTTTCACTTAAGATTAATTCTTTTAAATTTGTTAAATTTCCAATGCTTTCGGGAATTTCTTTTAGTCTATTATTACTTAAACCTAATTTTTCCAATTTCTTAAGATTTCCGATTGAAGAAGGGATCTCTTCTAATTTGTTCCAACTTGCTACTAATAGAGTTAGCTCTTCTAATTCTCCTATACTGGATGGTAAAGTAATTAATTGATTGCCACTTATGTCTAACTTTTTTAGTTTTTTTAATGTGCCAATCTTTTCGGGAATATATTTTAGCCTATTATTTAAAATATACAATTCTTCTAGATTTGTTAATTTAAATATATCTTTAGGGAATTCTTCTAAATCTTTGAAATGCAAATCTAAAGATCTTACATTTTCGGGTTCGAGCAAAGCTTTCTCTAAAGAGTAGTAAATTTTGATATCTGCTTCTAATTGCATTTTAGCCTCCTAATTACTTTTAAACTTTTTGTTAAAATTTTGACAATAAAACGCTTAAATATAATTAAATTGTTATAAATAATTTCAAATATTTATATTTTTGTTAAATAATTACTAATTTGTAAATGTATGAATAAATTATTTCTATTAATTACGTTACTTATAATTGCTAATTATATATCATTTAGCAAAAATAAATTTAATTCTGCTTTTCAATCTTATCCTCAGCCATTCGATGTATTGAAATATGATTTAGAATTTAATATTATAGATTTTAATAAGAAATTTGTTAATGGTATAAATACAATAACTTTGTATTGGAAAGATATAGATACAACTAACAAATTTTTCTTTATTTTAGAAGACTTAGTAGTAGATAGCATTTTTTATGATGGTATTAAAGTAAATTATTCATTAAATTATCCTAATAATTATCTTTTGAGACATTTTTCTATTAATAGAATTAATTCTAAAGATACTTCATTAATAAAAATATATTATTCTGGCAATATGGCTAATGAAAGGGGTAATTTTAATTGGGGAGGTGTGCATTTAGAAAACAATGTATTATACAATTTAGGAGTTTCTTTTAGTGAACCGCAAGTATCTGCTGCTAAATTTTGGATGCCCTGCTACGATCATCCTTCTGATAAGGCACTTTTCGAAGGTAAATTTACAATCAAAGATACCAGTATAAGCAAAAAAAATTATTTTACAGTTTCTAATGGTTTGCTTGCTTATAAACAAACAACCGAAAATGAAAGAATTGATAAATATATACAATCAATTCCATCGGCTACTTATTTACTTAATTTTGCAATTTCTGAATTCTTTGAATATATAAACTATTCTAAAGATAGCCTTTTGATTGTAGCTTATTCGAGTAAGTCTGATTCTAATTTTACAAAATTATTTTATCTAAATGTGGAAGAGATGAAGAATTGCTTTGAATTCTACTTTACTCCCTATCCATTCGAAAAAATCGGCTATGTAAATGCCGAAAAAGGTGCTATGGAACATCAAACTTTAATTACTATGCCGCGTAGGACTGTTATAAATTCTGCTCAAGGCGGTAATTATTATAATACTACTGCTGCTCACGAATTGGCTCATTCCTGGTTTGGAAATTCTATTACACCAAGCGATTTTCGTGATGTATGGTTTAATGAAGCTTTTGCTACTTTTTGCGAAGCATTATGGCAGCAATATCTATTAGATAAAAAACTAACACCATATACAGTGCCATTTTCGAGTAAAATTTATCAAGATTGGATGTTTTATTTAAATAATAGCATTGCTTTAGATGGTATTATATCTTTATATAACTTTAAAAAGTATGATTCGCTTACTAATAATATTAGTATAGAGGTATCGAATTATCCAACAACTATTTATTACAAAGGCTCTGTAATTGTTCAGCTTTTAATGTTCGAACTTGGAATGGATAATTTTTTTGATACTATAAAACAAATATTAAATAAATATAAATACAGTAATATAAATACTTTGCAAATTAAAAATGAATTCGAACAAGTATCAGGCAAAAAATTAGATTTATTTTTTAATCAATGGATTTATCAAGCTGGTTTTCCAATTTTAGATATTAAATACGAAGTCTTAGATAATAATGTAAAATTTTATATCGAACAAGTTCAGGATACTGCTATTTATGGCTCTTATACGGACATTCTATTACCTGTAAACTACGTAATAAATGACAAAAACAATCTAAGATATTACAAAATTAATGATAAATATCAAGTTATAATAGATACTTTATATAATATTTCTCAATTAGATGCCATACAGATTAATAGTCGTTATGGTTGGATTAGTCCTATACAATATAAATTATCAAAAATTACTAATATAAAAGAAAAAAATTCTTCTCTCAGATTAATCGAAACTACCAATAATATCATAATCCAAAATATACCAAACTCTAACAATAATAAATGCCAAATCTATGATATATTTGGTAAATTAATAAAAGCCGATATAATTTTCAACAACAACGAAATAATAATTAATAAATCTAATTTTGTAACAGGTAATTACTTTGTAAGAATTGCCGACGAAGTAATAAAATTTTTAATAGTCAAGTAAAATGAGCGAAAAAATTAAACGAATGTTTGCTGATATCTCAGCAAAATATGATATTTTGAATGATTTATTATCATTTGGTTCCCATAGAATTTGGAAAAATAAGCTAATCAAATTATCACAGGTAAAATCTAATTCCAAAGTTTTAGATATTGCTACTGGCACTGGCGATATTGCATATTTATTTTCAAAAAAGTCTAAATCGGTCACAGCAATTGATTTCACTCCCGAAATGATAAATTTAGCTAAAAAAAGATTTAAAGATAGCAATATAACTTTTATTATTGCTGATGCTTTAGAATTACCTTTCGAAGATAACTACTTCGATATTGTAAGCATATCTTTCGGTATCCGTAATGTAGATGACATTAATCAAGCTATAAGGGAAATGCATAGAGTATTGAGAAGTAACGGAAAAATGATGATCTTAGAATTTGGACAGGCAGTTCCACCATTCTCTTATCTTTATAATTTTTATTCTAAATATGTTATACCAATAATTGGTAAAATTGTAAGTAAAAATAATTTTGCTTATAATTATTTACCTGATAGTGCATCACTATTTCCTTCAGGCAATAATTTTGTTAAGATAATTAATGATTTAAATTTATTTCATAATGTGAAAATGTATCGTTTATTTTATGGTATAGCGTACATATATATTGGTATTAAGTTATAATTTTCACATAATAATTAAATTCATTATTTTTGCAAACTATAAAAATTAATTGTTATAAATATGGTAGCAAAATTAATATCAAAAAATAAATATATAGACTATATAATGATAGCATTTGGTAGTGCTTTGATGGCGTTAGGGATAGGAGTATTTTTAGTTGATGCAAAAGTTGTTCCTGGCGGCGCAAGCGGCTTATCAATGGCTATCTACTATCTTTCGGGCGGTATTATACCAATAGGTGTTACGATATGGTTAATTAACGTCCCCTTGTTTCTTTGGGGTTATAAAGTGTTGGGAGCAAGGTTTGGAATAAAAACTTTTTATGGATTTACTTTATCGTCGTTTTTTATAGATTTATTTCGAGGCGATATACCGGGATTGTCTTTTATCAGGCTACAGGATAATCCCGCAATCAAAGACTTATATAATAATGACTTTCTTTTTTTAGTTCTTATTGGAGCTGTTTTACTCGGATTAGGATTGGGTATAATATTTAAATTTAAAGGCTCTACAGCTGGAAGCGATATTGTTGCTGCCATTATGCAGAAAAAATTTGGTATTAAACCAGGCCAAGCAATTATGTTTATAGATTTTTTTGTAATAACTTTAGCTGGAATTATAATCGAAGCAAAAGGATTATCGGTAGATAAGCCAGCACTATCTCTTACATTATATGCATTCTTTTTGTTATTTGTATCATCAAAGTTAATAGATGTAGTAATAGATGGTTTCGATTATGCTCGTGCTGCAATTATTATCTCCGATAAATACACTGAAATAGGCAATGCTATAATCAATGACCTAAGCCGTGGTGCTACTGCTATCAAAACGCGCGGTATTTATCGGAATATAGATCGAGAAATGATTTATACTGTAGTTACTCTAAAGGAGCTTGGCACACTTATAGATTTAGTAAAAAGTATAGACCCTAAAGCTTTCGTCATAATTAATAATGTACACGAAGTATTAGGCGAAGGCTTCCGACGAAGAATATAAAAAAATAATCCCATTCGGGGGGAAGAATGGGATTATGACTCGGGGTGTTTCCTCTATGTAAGCACTACCCTTTTTTTGTCATATCTTTTATTACCATTGTTACTATGCCCCAGATATCTAATTTATCACCTTCTCTAATCCTTATGGGCATATAATTTTCATTTTCGGCTAATAGCATTATTTCCATATACGAATAATTTAGTCTTTTTACTACAAGTTTCTTATTTATTGCAGCTATTACTATATCGCCGTGTTTTGGTTCTCTATGTTTATCTACTAATAAAGTATCGCCACTTTCTATTCCAATCCCATTCATCGAATCACCTGTTACTCTAATTAAAAATGGAGATTCAGGTAATCTAAAGAAATTATCGGTAATTTCCATATTTTCATTAAGAATTTCGAGCGATTCATTTTCTTTTTTTAATATTGATTGTCTGAGATTTCTTTTCGTTCTAAAATAATTGTAAGTATTAATTACATCGTAACTTTTTTCGATAATCATCTTATCAACTTAATTATTTAAACAAAAACAGTTCTATAATATCCAATTATGTGCCAATTTAGGTTATTAAATTTGAATATTAAATCTAATAGTTTTAAATTCGTTTTTTAACTTTTAAAAAATTTATAAAATATATGAAAATAAAGTTATTAAAACACTTAATTTTAAGTTTTACATTTTTAGTAAATACATCTTTTGCACAAAATTTATTATTTGTAGATAATTTAGACTTCGAAAAAGGCATAAAGGGCGAAATACCACGCAATTGGACTTTTCCACGTAGCTTACAAAGATTAGGCTACAAAGCATATATCACTGATACAATAAAACTTTCGGGGAATTATTCTGTAGTAATGATTAATCCACATTTCGCAGATTTCAAACCTACTAAAGAAGATGAAAACTATTGCACTATTTATCAGAGTGTAGATGCATATTATTATCGGAATAAAAAAGTTAGATTTAGTATTTATGCTTTATTAGAGCCTAATACTTTAGAAACAAAAGGAGAAATATGGTTATTAGGTCTAAAAAACAAAGATTCTATTATTTTAAATATTATAAATACTGATAATCCAATCATTACTAAAGAATGGAAACGAT